>Ga0070765_100000318_pt1 | contig 28700 bp, 23 predicted proteins | sample HubBroMetageWFT5_FD_71516 | JGI IMG/M metagenome (GOLD analysis project Ga0070765, IMG submission 71516) | Warmed and freeze-thawed soil microbial communities from the Hubbard Brook experimental Forest, New Hampshire - Hubbard Brook CCASE Soil... | ecosystem: Environmental > Terrestrial > Soil... | reverse complement strand
AACGACGAGGAGTTTGCCGCCGGAATTGACACCCCTCCGGCAGGCTTTGAGGATCTGGACGCAACGGTCGTCGGGCCAGTCGTGAATGATGTGTTTCATGAGGTAAGCATCGGCGCCTGCGGGAACCGAGCGAAACATATCGCCGGACGCCAGGGTGCAGCGTTCCATCACGAGCTTGAGCGGTCCGTTCTTGGCCCCTTCTAGAACGTGGGGCATCTCGTAGAGCGTACCGCGCATTTGCGGATTCTTTTTCAGGATGGTTGCCAGGAGAAGACCGTGGCCGCCGGCGATGTCCACGATGGAATGGATGCCGTCAAAATTGTAAGTATCGGCCACGGCGGGACTATCGATCATGGATATCTGGGTCATGGCGTCGTTGAAAATTTGCCCTTCGGCCGGATTTTGCTTTAGATATTCGAAAATGTGAGCGCCGTAGATTTGTTCCAGCGCTTGTTTGCCGGTGTGGACACAATAATCCAGGTGGGACCAGCCGCGTCCGTGCCACTCTCTGCCGGTCATGATGGCAAAGGCTCGCAGACTGGGAGTGGCGTCGCTGCGCAGAATCGCGGACATTGGCGTTTGCGAAAATTTTCCGTCGGGGCCTTCCGATAGCACTCCAACGCAGGCGGTGGCGCGCATGAGACGGTAGAGCGCTCGCGGGTCGGCATCGATCTCGGTTGCAAGCTCCTCCGCCGATTTGGAAGCAGCGTCGATGAGGTCGGGGATTCCAAGTAGGGCGAGGCAGGAGACCGCGCCGGCAACGTGCGCGCCATTCATGATCATGAATATGCTGGTATGCGCGGGGGGAGCAGGGCGCTCTGCGGTCATCTGTGGTCCACCTTGATTTTGAATTTGGGATAACGGGCGCGGAAGTATACCTTGAATTGTCTCGCATGATAAAGACGCACGGAGCCGGCACGATGCCGGCGCTACGAAATCCGGCAGGAAAATCAGGCCGTTAGGGCTCGGGAGATTGCACGGTGGGTGATTCGAGGATGGCGATTTTGCCGTCGGGCTGGCGCTGGAGGGCAGGGGCATATTCGCCGAGGAGGTCGCGGCGCCACCAATTGCCGGTTGCGCGCCTGCTGAGCAGGTCGGTGAACCAGTATTGGTAGATTACGGAGCGAACTTGCTGCGGCGGCGAGCTGGGAAAAGGATTCTTGGCGAACAGTTCGAGGACCTCTGCATCATTTTTGATCAGGCGCTCTTCGGTCCAGACGACGAAACGCGAATCCTGCCAGGGGCCGAGAGAAGCAAACCACAGGTTCCAATCGAAGCGCGGCTGATAGGGGGCGTAAATTCCAGGAGCTTGGTGGATGTTCTGCGGCTTATAGCGGAAGGGATAGGGGGTCCAGGTCTTTCCGTCGGGCGAGCCCTGAAATTCAATTTCGTAGCGGCCGTGAGTCATCACGGCGAAAAGGCCGTAACGATTCGCGATGCGGAAGGGCTCGAGAGCGCGCACAGGCGACTGCGCAAGCGGGAAGCCGGGAGCAAACATCCAGATAAGTTGGGCAGTGGCGGCATAGAGAACCATGCCGAGGCAGACGGCGGCAATCGATCTGCGTAAGGGAATGAAACGCTCGCGCCAAGTCACCGGCGAACCTTGACCTGGCTTCGTTTCGCGGACTTCACCGTGCACAGGAACTTTGCCAAATGACCATGAGGTGATTGCTTCCACGCGGTCGCGAATACTTTGCGGGACGATCCATTCGATCACGCGGTCGTCTAGCAAGAGGAAGCCGATGAGCAGGACCAGATAGTTCAAGAACGTGTAGTTGGCGGTAAGGATGATGGACAGTTCGAATGGCGTCACGATGCAAAAGCACAGAATGCGGAACCTCCGAGGAAGAAACAGCATCCAGACGAATACGAGCTCGGTCGAGAGGGTGTAAACGACCGCGGAAGCGTGGAACCAGTGCGGCAATTGCTGGACGTACCAGCCGATCCATGTGGGCAGCGGGCCGTTCTGGTAATAGTCGTCCATGGCGGTCAATTTGCGCCAGGCCACGTCACCGCTGGCGATTTTGGCTACGCCGGATTCGAAATAGATCCGAAACCATTCCCATTGCAGCAGAAAGAGGCTGATGCGCGACGGAGCATTTGCACGCCCAAGCCCGGGCAAGAACCCCGGCGGAGAGAGGAATAACGCGATGAAGCCGGCTTCGAGCAGCATGCCGTCGGATTGGTAGTTGGAAAAATCCTGGGCGGCGCAGACAAAAGACAAAAAGCATGCAAAGCAGATTACCAGCGAGGCGCGCGGCCAGAGATTCAAGGCGAGCAAGATGGAGGCGATGACTCCCAGCCAGCAGACGGCGATTAACGCGCGGTCACTCGCGCCGAACCAAAACAGCGTGGGCGCAAACCAGAATTTCTGGTCGGGGAACGCCGCGCCGACGGCTTTCAGATAGTCCGCAGCGGGAAGAATCCCGTTGGGGCCGATCAAGCCCTGAATTTGAAAGAGCAATGAATAAAAGGCGGAGAAGTAAATCAACCCCAGACAGCGGAGGACAATCCAGCGGGGCCAGAGATGGCCGGGGTGCGTGTCGTCGATGGGCTCGGGGCCCAGAAGCCATGCGGAGGCTGAGCTGAAGTCCAATTCCATCGGGGAATTATAACGGCTCCGGCAGCGTCCGTTACAACTTAGAGAGAGCGTCGCGCGACGAACTTCTTAATGCGAAGTTTCCGGTCAAGCCGAGGAATGCGAAGGTTTGACGCCGGTTTTACCAGGCGCGGGAAGCCTAACGTAGCGCGGCAGCGGAGGGCAAGCTTGCGTGACGTCACCGGATTCGGTGTAACCGATCAAGAAATCCTGAGCGTTAAAGCGGAATCCGTTGCGCGAGACCGACCAAGAGCCCGCTTGATGTCCGCGAACGTAATTTCCGTCCGGAAGCAAGAAGCGGCTTTTCTCGGTGTCGGCCAGGTATGGTGAGATGACCTGAGTGAAAATTTGGGCGCAAAGAGCGGGATCTTTCAAGCGGAACATAACTTCGACGCGTTCATAGATGTTGCGCTGCATCCAGTCGGCGCTGCCGAGATAGACTTCCGTGCTGCCTCCGTTGCCAAAAGCAAAAACGCGGCTGTGCTCGAGGAAGCGGCCAACCACGCTGCGGACTCGAATGCGGCTGCTCATGCCAGAAACGCCGGGGCGCAAGGCACAAGCTCCGCGCACAATCAGTTCAATCTGCACGCCCGCCTGCGATGCGCGATAGAGAGCCTGGATGATTTTTTCGTCGAGCAGCGAATTGACTTTCGCGAGGATAAACGCGGGGCGGCTCGAGCGCGCGTGGGCCGTTTCGCGGTCGATCAAATTCAAACAGCTTTTCCCGAGATTCAGCGGCGCGACGAATAGCGGCAGATATTGCGGGCGCTCGGAATAGGCCGTCAAATAATTGAAAACGTGCTGCACGGAGGAGGTTATGCGCGGATCACTGGTGAGCAAGCTTAGGTCGGTATAGTAGCGGGCGGTGGAAGGGTTGTAATTTCCGGTGCCCAGATGCGCGTACTGGCGAATCTTGCCGCCCTGTTCGCGGCGGGCGATGAGGGCTAGCTTGCAGTGCGTTTTCAGGCCCACCAAGCCGTGAAATACTTGCACGCCAGCTTCCTGCAGATTTCGTGCCCAACGGATGTTGGAAGCTTCATCAAAGCGCGCTTTCAGCTCGACGACCACGGCGACTTCTTTTTTGGAGGCGGCTTCAATCAAAGCGCGGACGATTGGAGAATTCTCGCTGGTGCGATAGAGCGTCTGCTTGATGGAGAGAACGTCTGGATCGGTGGCGGCGCTTTCGATGAAACGAACGACGGAGGAATAGGAGTCGTACGGATGGTGCAGCAAAACGTCGCGTTTGCGAATCAGCTCGAAAACAGAACCAGGCTCGGGCTTCAATGCGAGTTCGCGGGGAACGAAGGTACGATATTTCAAATCGGGGCGCGGGATCGCGTCGTAGAGGTAAGCGATGCGCGAAAGATTGGGCGGGCCGTCGACGCGGAAAATTTGCCAAGGCGCCAGGCGGAAATTGGTGACCAGGCGGTCGATAATTTCTTGATTGGCGCTGGCTTCGATCTCCAGACGCACAGCTTCGCCTTTTCTGCGGTGATGGAGCTGCGCGTCGACGGAATCCATGATGCTGCGCGATTCTTCCGCTTCCAGATAAAGATTGCTGTTGCGCGTAACGCGAAAAGCAGCGGCGGAGAGAACTTCGTATCCGTGGTAGAGACGCTCGGAGAAGGCGTGAATCACGTCGGAGAGAAAAACATATTCGACTGCGCCATTCGCCGATGGCAGTTGCACCAAGCGCGGCAGAGCGCGCGGCACGGTGACCACTCCAAGATATGGGACGGCTCCGCGGCGTTTGCGACGCAGGAGGAATGCGAGACAAATCGCCTTATTGATCACATGAGGGAACGGATGGGCGGGATCAACGGTGACCGGTGTGAGCAGAGGCTCCGCAGTTTTTGTATAAAAATTCTCAATCTGTACGCGCGCGGAGGGCCGGAGAGAGCGCATCGTAACTATGCGAATCGATTCCGCGAGAAGAAACCGGACGAGATCTTCGCGCCAGCAATCGTATTGAGCTCTTACAAATTTGTGGATTCGAGCAGCAAGTTCGCTAAGCACTTCGCGCGGCGTTCGGCCATCGGGGCCGGGGTCCTGGATGCCGTGCTCCACTTGCTGCAAAAGACCAGCGACGCGCACTTCGACAAATTCGTCGAGATTGCTTGCGGTGATGGCGAGGAATTTCACGCGCTCGAGGAGCGGGTTTTTTGCGTCGCATGCTTCTTCGAGGACGCGCTCGTTGAACTGCAGCCAGGAAAAATGGCGATTCAGAAATAGCTGAGAATTTGGCAGCTTTTTGCGCGCCATATTCGCCTCGGGCTTAGATTATCAGGATATCCGCGAAATATTACTGGGCTGTTACGGAACAACGGGCGGGCATCTGTCCGAGGCGCTAAGGACTCCTGCGAGAGTGTCAGCTGACTCTAGTTGTTGACGTACTCGACGATGACGCCTTTTTTTTGCGAGTAGATCAGGTATTCACCGGGCGCTACCAGGCCCAAACGACCCACGCGCATGCGCGCTTCCTCAATGCCCGGTACCGATGTGATCCAAAGCGGTCTGCCATTACGTAGCCGTTTGAAAATATCAAAAGTGGTGGATTCCATAGAGCCCCTCCGGATCTCGCCTGGCGCCTTGCAGAGCTATACAAGGCATCTGGGGTGCCACCTCCGCCGTCAAAATAAGGCTTTAGAATGAGGTAGTTGAGAGGGGTCTACAGGGAACTGCTTAGAAATTTATTCGTCGTGCGAGTGTAACAGGAGTACCGTCTCGGGCATCAATCGTTAGGGACAAACTGGAAGACGACCGCACCGGTCGAAGCGTCGCGGATGAAAAACTCGGCGCGGGCCTTCGAGGCCAGCAGCTTTAAATTCGTTTTAGCTTCTTCTATAGAAGAGAACTCGGCAATCCAGAGCGGATGGCCGTCATCCAGTTTACGGAAGACATCGTACCCTAGACTCATCGTTACGTAATGTCGGTTCCTGGTCTCCTGCGCCCTACCAGAATTAAGGACGCAAAAGACCCAGGCATAGTACGGAACAGTTGGGGTCTTTGTCTGTTCAATGTAAGACAGACAAAATTTGGCTGAACAGGGAAGATCCTCGGAGATGTATAGCAGTTCTAGCAAGGAGAGGCGCACGACGAGATGACGCCAGGCAAACATGGCAAAAATCCAAAGACTCTATTCCCTAAGGCGCTGCCCGGAAAGGTTGTGGAATATTTGCCAAGTAAGACTATTTTTTCTCAGGGAGAGCAATGCAGGAATGTGCACTTCATCCAACAGGGAGTAGTGAAACTGGTTCTGGTTTCGAAGCGAGGCAGGAGCGGCGTGCTAGGGTTCCTCGGCAGAGGCGATTTCTTCGGAGAAGCGTGCATCGGAGGACATGCCAGTTACCAGACTTCGGCAATTACGCTGGTGCCCAGCACGATTATGGTGATCGACCGAAAGAAAATGGTGCACATGATCGAGAAAGAACCTCATGTGTGCAAGCAATTCATCGATTACTTGCTCTCGCGAAATCACCGCATCGAACAGGACTTGATCGACCATCTGTTTAATTCGAGCGAAAAGCGGCTGGCGCGCACGCTCTTGCTGCTGAAAGAGTATGAGAAGGGAAGCGAAAATCCTTCGATCATTCAAATTCTGAACCAGGACACGTTCGCGGAAATGATCGGCACGACCCGGCCGCGCGTGAATTTCTTCATGAATAAGTTTCGAAGATTGGGATACATCCACTACAAGCACAACGGCGGACTGGAGATCTATAAGTCGCTATCAAACGTATTGCAATAGAAGCAGCGCGGCGGGTTTACAAAAGGCATAAACGCCGCCGCGAGAATAGCTACTCTGTCGAGCTGGCTTTTTGATTCTTGACTTGAAGCTCATTCACTACTTGTCGAACGTTGGGAACTCCCGCGGCGATCTTTTCCACTTGGGCGCGCTTGGCTTGCGAATGGACCTCGCCGGTTAGCGTCACTACACCATTTTTGACGTCGTATTTTACGTCTTTGTTCAACCTGTTCTGGACCAGCGTGGCGTCCAGATTTTTCTCGATGCCTTTGTCGAGGTCTGAATTGACCGTCTTGGCATCGCTCGCACCAGGTCCTGGTGGGACCACTGCAATTTCGTCGGCAACGACTTGGGAGCCGGCAACTGACTTGGCGATGGATTCGGCCTGGGCCTTGTCGGTGTCAGCTGCTACCTGCCCGCTGAGGGTGACTACGCCTTTGTCGCGATCCTGGCTCACTTTGACGTCGTGCAGGTTGGACTGATCGAGCAATCGTCGAATGGTGTCGGTGACGTCGGGCGATTTAGTGGCACCGTTTGAACATCCGATCAGAAAGGTGACGGCGGCGAACGTGAGCAGTCTTACCAGCGATCTGGATTTCATGATTTCTCCTTAAATGTTCGAGGCCAGAAGCGTGGGTCATACAGACATAGCTCGAACAGCGCCATGCGCCGGGGATAGGGTGGACTCAATCAGGCGAGGGAACCATCCAGAACATACCGTAAAGACGGGTATGCTTTAAGGTATACCGCGGCATGTTTATATTGCAAGCATGCAAAAAAACGGGCGGCGAGCGGAATCAAAGCAGAACGAGCGGGTTTGTTACTCCCGCTCGAGTGCAACGAACCTCTAACGCCTGGATTTTTTCCGAGTTTTGCGCTTGCGGCTTGAGGGTTTGGCGGCTTTGCTTGTGCGTTTCGATTTCTTAGCAGACTTCTTTTTCTTGGTGGCCTTTGCGCGCGGCCGCTTGCGCTTGGCTTCCGCGCTCGCGACCCTTGAGAATTCGTTTACCTTTGCCGCGACACTACCAAGGGCTGAGCCGATGGTGGTGGCAACGTTGGTGAGCAGTTCCTCGGCGCCGGATGGCTTCTGTTCATCAGTCATTTGAGTCTCCTGTGAGTCGATTCGCGCAACCACTTATTTCGTTTCAGGAGTTGTGCGGAACTTCCTGGCCTAGAGCGGTGGCCAGAGCGATTTGATGGTCCTGTTCGTCCATGAGGATCTCGCGGATGTGTTCGGCCATGGAGAATTCACCGAGAGCTTCGCATTGGCGAACGCGATCTCGGTAATTGCGAATGGTTTCCGTCTCGTTCTCGAGATCGAACTTGAGCATGTCCCTGGCTTTTTCGGAAGTTCGGACGGGCTTTGGCTGAGTGGTGGGCATGCCGCCGAGATAATCGATCTGGTTCGAAATGATCAGCGCGTGGCTAAGCTCTTCACCGGCGTGTTTCTCCAGCTCTCCGGCGATGTTCATATACTCGGCGCCCTTCAAAACTTGCGAATAGATCACATAAGAAATGATGGCCTGATATTCTCGAGCTAGATCCTCGTTTAAGGAAGCGATGAGTTCTTTTCGCGTCAAGTTCTTGGGAGCTGAAGATTCCGACTTTTCCTTCATCTCGTTCTCCTTATGGGGAAGTGATGTGGTGGATGATCGCCGACACGGGGGAATAGCTTCCGCGCACTAGATACTCTAACGACCTAGCCCCTAGACGTCAAATACTTGCACGACGAACAACCGATGGCAGGCGAAGGATGCGAAAAGGAGAACAGGACCATGCCCGTTCTCCCTTTGGCCGAAGCATACGACTGAATTTACGCGCTGGCGCTTTTGGCTGCGTCGCGGTAAGCGCGTTGGCCAGCGTCGGCGGCGTCTTTTACAAAGTCGGTTGCGTCGTCTACATTCTTCTTCGCACGACCGGCCCATTTCTGACCCGTGCTGACCGCTTGGTCTAGCTTGTCTTGCGCAGTGCCCACCAGGTAATCACGAGTGTCTTCTCCCGATTGAGGTGCGAACAAAATCCCGATCGCCGCACCCACACCAATGCCAACAAGAAATGCCGAAGCAGTTTCCGGCCATCCCATCCGTTTCATAAATCCTCCCTTTTTACTTTTCAAATTGTTACTGCGAATCGATCTCGATCCAACTCGAATCCGCCAATGATCATGACATGATACACGGTAGTGAGGGGAGGAGATCGAAGCCATACAATGAATGACCTAGATTGACCACCGACTTGCCGTAGCCGAGCGAGGCGTCAGGTCCGCCGGACGACCAGGCAGGTGATGTCGTCGTGCTGCGGAGCACCTCCCACGAACTCGTCGAGCCTCCTCATGATAGAGGAGAGCGTCAATGAGGCCCGTTCTTCATGAGGTTCGCCCACCAAGGAGAGCAAACGGCCTTCTCCGAATTCCTTTCCGTCTTCGTCTCGAGCTTCGGTTACGCCGTCGGTGTAGATAACCAGGACATCCCCGGTATCGAGAACCGTTCGTCCGGTCTCGTACTTTTCATTCAATTCGATACCCAGGGGAATGCTTTCGGACTTCAGCCGTTCGATCGAACCGTCGCGGTGTTTCAGCATGGGCGGGTTGTGACCGGCGCAGAGATAGTTCAGCGTTCCAGTGAGGGGATCGAGCTCTGCGAGGAATGCGGTCGTAAAGCGGCGACCGTTCATATTGTTCGAGCAGGCTTGCCGATTCAACCCTACCACGAGGTCGGAAAGCGATCCGCGCGAACCGGCCAGAGCGCGAAGACTGGCTTGGAAGGTGGCCATAAGCATGGCTGCAGGCACGCTTTTGCCCGCAACGTCGGCCACCGCTATCAGCAGCGGGCCATCGGCCGCGCGCCGGAAGGCGTCGTAATAATCACCGGCCACCATCTTGGCTGGTCTGGTGGCGAAGGCCATGTCCACTCCAGCTACTTCGGGAGGCACACGCGGAACCAGCCAACGTTGTATTTCCCGAGCGATTTCGATGTCTCTCTTCATGGAGATGTGATCACCGAGCACCATCACTAGGAGCAGCAGGAGACCAACGAAGGCCAGCAGGAGTTCGACTTCTCTGGTGAAAAATAAGAACTCAAAGCCGACCAAGGACACTATGGCCAGAACGATGGTGAGAAGCAGGAAAAGGCGGCGGGGAGGCGACAACTTTTTGAGAATGCTCGCAGAGATGGCGCCGAATATTTTGAATGGTTGTTTCCAGGACTTGCCTCGGTGAGCTTCGCGAGCCACATCCTGCCGGAAGGGCCGCGCACTGGCTTCAGCCTCTGCTTTAAACTGATTCCAGAGATCGTCTAGCTCCATGCCCGCAGTAATGCGGCGCCAGCCATCTTGCGAACGCCACCAAGCGCGCCTGACGACGGATTTGGCTTTGTGTGCTGACTGCCTAAACTTGGCAAGTTTGGGGGCCAAAGCTATTCGTAAATCGCTGCGCAATTCGGTCGCTGAGGTATGCACACCTTCAGGATACGTCGATCCGATGTCGCAGCGGATAAGGTGTTTCTCGTATTGTTCTTCCATAAAGAATCTAGTTTCCGTTCTGAAACGATGGGTGGCCAAGCCGCATCCAATTCCGGTCGAGTAGAAGCTTCTGATACAGCGAAAAAAATCGATGGTATCATTCCTCATACTGAACGCAACTCGCTGCCAACTAAGCACTTACCCCCGGTTAACCTTGGCCAGTGAAATGCAGGCATAGTGTGTGTCCCTTTAGTCAGGCAGGGCTGTAGGGTTTAAGGCGCCGAGACAAAGGTGGGATTCAACACATCCAGGTGAACTGACCTGGATGTTTTCAACTTGGGAGAGCCCAGCAATGGCAGCCGCCAGTACAGCGATAAAAGAGGCATCACTACCTAACTGGAGCGAGCGATTAAAAGCGCTAAAGAACATTCCGCCAGTACTGCGTTTTGTGTGGGACGCCGCGCCGACCATCGTTGTTTCAAACTTGTTTTTTCGCGTAGCCGCCGCTCTAATTCCTCTATCCATCTTGGCAGTGACGAGATTCATCATCGATTCAGTTACAAACCATCAACTGAGGCAGGTTCCGCTCTCACATTTGTTCTGGTGGATGGTGCTGCTGGAATTCGCTCTCGCCGGTGTAGCGACGTTCATGGCGCGGATCATCGAATTTTGCGACACGACTTTGGCGGATCGCTATATGCGCCATATCAGTCTCAAGTTGATGAAGCACGCGACCACGCTGGACTTAATGTCGTATGAAGATCCCGTCTTCTACGACAAATTGGAGCGCGCCAGGGCCCAAGGCGTCGACCGAGTTCAGATGCTGCAGGTAGCCGGAAGATTGATTCAAGAAGTGATCACCACAGTCAGCTTGGCGGTAGCGATTTTCATGTTCTCTAAACTACTTCTGCTAGGCCTGATTATTTGCGTGGTTCCCGCTTTTCTCGGTGAAACTCACTTCGGCTTCATGATTTACTCGCTTAGTTATCGGCAGACGGGCGGCAGGCGCGAACTGGACTATTTGCGGGCCCTGGGGGGCGCGAAAGAAAGCGCGAAAGAATTGAAGTTGTTTGGATTGGCTCCGTTTCTTACCGAGCGTTATGCGAAGCTGGCCGACGAGTTGTATCAGCAGACTTTGGGCCTATCTAAGCGCAGGCTGATGTTCGGATCTCTGCTCGCCCTGCTTGGATTGCTGGGCTACTACGGCAGCTATGTGTACGTTATATATGGCGCGGTGGCTGGCTTGATGACCGTCGGCGTCATGGTTTATCTATCGGGAGCCATTGCCGGGGCAAGCTCCAACATCCAAGCTGTATTCACATCGTTTTCCGGGATTACAAACCAGGCTCTATTCATGACCGACCTGTTGGAGTTTTTTGCTGTGAAACCGAAGATATTGTCGAACCCCTCGGCGCTGCCGGCTCCGAAACCGGTTCGGACAGGATTTGAGTTTAAGAATGTTTCATTCAAATACCCCGGCAGTTCGCGAATGGTACTGAAGAATGTGAACTTTAAACTCGGGCCGACCGAACGCATCGCGATTGTAGGAGAGAACGGACAGGGCAAGACCACGCTCGTCAAGCTGCTCACGCGTTTGTACGACCCGACAGAAGGACAGATTCTACTGGATGGGAAAGACCTCCGCGACTATGACCTGGAGAGCCTGTGGAAAGAAATGGGCGTAATATTTCAAGATTTCATGCGTTATGAGATGACCGCGGCTGAAAATATCGCTGTGGGAAGAATTGAAGATTTAGAGAATCAATTTCGCATACGCGCGGCCGCCAACAAGAGTTTGGCGGAACGTACCATACGCAGGCTGCCGAACGGTTTTGATCAAATGCTGGGCTGCCGGTTTGAAGGCGGCGTTGATCTATCCGGGGGCGAGTGGCAGAAAATCGCTCTGGCGCGCGCCTATCTGCGAGATGCGCAACTTTTGATCCTGGACGAGCCGACTGCGGCCTTGGACGCGCGTTCAGAGCATGAAGTGTTTCAACGATTCGCGGAGCTAACCAAAGGCAAAATGTCGCTGCTGATATCCCACCGATTCTCTACTGTGCGGATGGCGGACCGTGTTCTAGTGCTGGCGGACGGCGAAATTGCCGAAGAGGGTAAACACGAGCAGTTAATGAAGAGCGGGGGCCAGTATGCAGAGATGTTCGAGCTGCAAGCGGCTAACTACCGCTAGGCACACATCTCTTTAGCGGCCTGCGTGGGAATGCAGTTCCACCATTTCCTGAGGCGAGGCAGGCTTGTAGGGTTTGAACCCGGCTCGATCCATACCTCGTTGCGCTTCCGGATTTTTCATAAAGGTATCCCACACAAAAGCAGTGCGCGCGTTCTCCGCCATCACCATGCTGATTCCTGCGTCGATTCCCACAATGTCGCTGTCGTACCAATTGTTGAGCGGATTGAACGCGTCCACAAAGCCGTAGCGGCTCCAGGTGCCCGCGCCGTAGCGGTATTGAATGGTGCGGAGAACACGCATTACCGGGCCCGGCAGAAACGGCAGCGAGCCCGCGGAGGCGCAGGGCACCACCGTTCCATCAATGGGCCCCGTTGACGGAGGGCCACCCCATACTTCGTAGCCATGTTCGGAATCCGATGCGGTGATACCCCAGAGGTTCTCGCTATAATCTGGAAACTTCTTGGATAGGCTCAAGCAGAAACGGCGGTGCGCGTCGGTGGCCAGTATTGAATTCTGGAAATAATCGGCGTACTTGTCGCGTTTGCCGCGGAAATCGAACCAAGCCTGGGAATACTGATGAACGAAAAGCGGAGCGTAAGAACCGATGTAGTGGATACCGTCGAATTCGAACATGGAGCGCTTCCAGGCGTCCCAGGCGAGCGGAGGAAGCGCGTGGGAAGAGGAACCCAGGCCGAGCAGGTACATCATCATCATTTCGCTGTAGCTGTCCCAGCGGTACTGCAGGAAGCCGCCTTCGGGAGTCCATCCGTGGGGCAGGATGCGAGTGTCTTCGGAAAGCCAATTCCAGTCGACGCGGTTAAAAATTTCGTGAGCTAGTTGGCTGATTTCGGAATGCTCGAAATATTGGCGGCAAGTGAGAATCCCACAAAGGAGAATGGAAGTATCCACCGAGGACACTTCGGATTGCCACAATCGTTCGCCGGTGCTGACGTTGGCCCAATGGTAATAAAACCCACGTTCGTGCGGCATTTTCTTCCAAAGAAAACGTAAGGCGGTGAGCGCGCGATCGCGGGCCTGAGAATAGGACACGTAGCCTCGTTTTTCACCGATGCAGAGCGCCGTGAGTCCAAACCCGGTTGCGGCGATGCTGCCGAGGACCCCGTTGTCTGAGCCGCGAACATTGCAGCGGTCCTTGACGATGCCTGTCTTTGGATTGCATTGCTCCCAGAAGAACTGAAAACTGGCGTTTTCCAGTTGTTCGAGGAACGTATCGTCGCCTGGAGATAGATAGGTGGCTGGGGGAAGCTCGCTTAATTGAAGTAGCTGTGACGGACTTGGCTTTTGCGTGGACGGAGCGGAAGCTTGACCGGCTGAAGACTGGCCCCGCGCGGCCATAGGAATGCAAACCACCATACCCGCGAGGCGGAGCAATTCCCGACGCGAAAGGCCCCCCTTGATACTGTGCGTAGGGTCCACAGTTCGATTCTAGACAAAAGTGAAGGTCGAAGAAAACACGGCCGACGAAGGCTATTTCCATCCGGTGGGCTGGGGACCCCGGATTGATTCAGGCGCTGGCGCTTTTGGATTTACGCTCTGAAAACAGCGCAATCATCTCGCGATGGAAGGCTGGGATGTCGGTCGGCTGCCGGCTCGAGACCCAATTGCGATCGCGGATTGCTTCTTGGTCCTTCCAGTTGCCGCCCGCATTGCGAATGTCGTCTTGAATTGTGTGGTAGCTGGTGATGGTGCGGCCCTTTGCCAACTTTTTATCTGACATAAAGCCTCCTTTGATCTCGTTGATAGGAAGGTTGTTCGTTGAAATGCGTGGCGACTCGAGTACTGCAGGGCGCTATTCGAGGAGTTCCCGGACCTCTTGCGGGGGAACTTCCTCTGGCCGGCGCGGGCTGTCCGGTCCGGGGGGATCGTGACGTCGGGGATCCGCGGGATCGATCACTTCAGGAATTCGGTCACCATGCTTTCGCCCTGGTTCGTCGATGGGGTCACGTCTCGGGTGGTTTGGTTCGTGTATGGCCATTGGTTCTCTCCTTAAACTCTGAGCCTTTGCACTTGCATTATGAGGAGGGGGAAAAGACCTCTCTATCCCGCACATGCTGTATCGTTTGCAGGGATTCCATGTACCACTCCGAACAAGAGGAGAGGGGCCACTCTCAATATCAGGGGGAGACTCAAGTGGCCCCTTCAGGGGAGAGACTCTGAAGAAAATGCCGAGTTTAGACTTTCATGAGCATCAAACTTGGCAACAATTTACATAATAGGCCTCGGCCCTACTATCGGTTAGGACTGGTAATTTCGGAGCGGAACTCACTGTAGGATGACCAGTCGACTTAAAACGAAAACGGGGCCCCCTGTGGACCCCTGTGGACCCCTGTGCATGCTGAGTTCCGGCAGCAGAGCACAGAACGGCGACGCCGGAAATACCGTAAATACTTTAGTCCGATATCAGGTCAAGGGGTTTAGTACTTAAAGTAAACCAAGCGTCGCTCTAAGCTGATACGTGTATGGTGACCTTTTAGCAGCGCGCGTATAAGAGAGCCTTCGAAGCGGCATTTTAAGCGCTAGTTTACGGAGCATGAGGAGGCTTATGTTACGATGGGCGTTAATATTTTTCGTGGTTGCGTTGATTGCAGCAGCCTTTGGATTCTTCCCTCTGGCGGCAGCGGCGGCCGGCATTGCAAAGATTTTGTTTTTCATCTTCCTGGTGCTCTTCTTGGTTTCTCTTGTGGCCGGGCTGCTCCGGCGAGCTTAGTATTGGGCTAGAGTTCACTGTATAGTCTTGTCCATGATTGAGACACGTAGGCTAAGGTAGTGTAGGACGCCGATGAAAACTTTACCGCTTGTTGGGATTATCTTGATCATCCTTGGTATCGTCTCGTTCGCTTACCAAGGTATTACCTACACAACACATAAGAAAATTGTGGATATCGGGCCGCTGCAAGCGAGTACTACAGAGCATAAGACGATCCCCTTGCCTCCGATTCTCGGAGGGCTCGCCCTTGTAGGAGGGATTGTTCTGCTGGTGGCTGGAAGAAAAGACGCCTAGCTGCTTCTCCGGGCATCGCTCGCGCATGGCAATAAACGCGGCAAGTCTCAACCCAAGACAATACGAATGGTGTGGACCGCCCCGTCATCGGCCAGAGGAATGCTTGCGGAACCCGGCAGAAGCTTACCGTCTAGTTCAGTGAGAGCCACACCTCGCGCGACATTCGAAGGATTTTCCACCTTAATTTTGTATATTGCCGAGTGATACCGAAAATCGATCGAGTAGCCGGGCCAATTGCGAGGTATGCAAGGGTCGATGTTGAGGATCATGCCGCGCACGCGAAAGCCCAGTATCCATTCCATCCCTGTGCGGTAGAGCCATCCTGCTGAACCGGTATACCACGTCCATCCGCCGCGCCCGACGTGCGGAGGCTCGGCGTATATATCTCCGGCCACGACATAGGGCTCGACTTTGTAACGTTGCGCATTGGCTCGAGAATTGGACCGGTTGATGGGGTTCATGAAGCGGAAAAGTTCTGTAGCTTTATCTCCATTACCGAGCTCGGCAAAGGCAATGGCAGTCCAAGTGGCCGCGTGCGTGTATTGCCCGCCGTTTTCGCGGATGCCCGGCACATATCCCTTTATATAGCCAGGGTCGTCCGGAGTTTTGTCGAAGGGCGGCGTTAAAAGCAAGATTAGGCCGTCCGCGGGACGAATGAGTTGGCGGTCGACAGCAGCCATGGCGCGCGTGCCGCGGCCGGGCTCCGCGGCGCCGCTGATGACCCCCCAGGTTTGGGCAATGGAGTCGATGCGGCATTCTTCATTCTGCGCAGAGCCAAGCGGCGTGCCGTCGTCAAAGTAAGCCCGGCGATACCATTCGCCATCCCACCCTTCGCGTTCAAGCGCCGCCTTCAACAGGCTTACATGAACGCGCCATCTTTCTGCGCGCTCGCGTTCTCCGCGAGCGTCCGCGACTTTCGCGAATTCCCAAAGAACGATGTGCAGAAACCAGCCTAGCCAGACGCTTTCTCCCTTGCCGAGATGGCCGACGCGGTTCATTCCATCATTCCAGTCGCCAGTGCCCATGAGCGGAAGACCGTGAACGCCTACAGACAAGCTGCGGTCCAGAGCGCGAGCGCAATGTTCAAATATCGTTGCGCGATTTTGTGAGACGCGAGGCTGGAAATAAGATTCGGTTTGTCCTTCCGCCAGCAGATCGCCTTCGATGAAGGGAACCTGTTCTTCTAGAACGGTCATGTCAGCGGTGGCTTCGATGAAATGGACTACTGCGTAAGGCAACCAGAGAAGATCGTCCGACATACGCGTGCGGATGCCACGTCCAGAAGGTGGATGCCACCAGTGCTGAACGTCACCTTCAGGAAATTGATGAGCAGCCGCACGCAGCAACTGCTCGCGAGCGACCGCTCTTTTGGCCACGGTGAGAGCCATTACGTCTTGCAGCTGATCGCGGAAACCGTAGGCGCCGCTTAGCTGATAGAACGCCGCACGGGCCCAAACCCGGCTGGAAAGAGTTTGATAAAGCAGCCAGCGATTTAAGATGATGTCCATACTTGGGTCGGGAGTGTTCACTTGCACTGCGCCCAAAGTGTCGTCCCACTGACGGAGAACGTCGCGGAAGACCTGGTTCAAGTCTAAAGCTCGATAGCGATTGATCAGTTCTCGCGCCTTTTCTCTGGACTCCGTTTCGCCTAAAAAGAATACGATCTCCATGCGAGCGCCCGGGCGCAATTCAACGGTCGTTTGCAGCGCGGCGCAAGGATCAAGAGCGGCGCCTGTCTTGCGCGCAAGCGGACGGCTGGTCTCGATCGCGGCGGGACGCTCCGGCCCTCCATTTCGCCCGAAGAATTCCGTGCGATCCGCAGTGAACGAGGATTGCCGTCCGCCCAGATCGGCGAAAGCGATACGGCCACCGAAATCTCCGTTCCAGGCGCTGCGTGCGAAGAGCGCTCCGGTGGCTGAATCGATCTCCGTGATGATGTAAGGGGCCGCGGCAGCGCGCGAACTTCCCAATACCCACTCGGCGTAGGCCGTTATGGAAAGCCGCCGCACGCGACCGGAATCGTTCTGCAGCGAGAGCCGGGAAATTTTTAGGGGGTCTTCAGCAGGCACGAATTGAATCAAGTCGAGCAAAATCCCGTGGGAGCCGTGCTGAAAACGAGTGTAACCCTGACCGTGACGGCACAAATAGCTGGCGGCTTCGTCGCGAATGGGCAACGCCGTCGGACTCCAGACTTCCCCAGTAGCTTCGTCGCGAATGTAGAGCGCCTCGCCGGGTGTATCGAACACATGGTCGTTGGACCAGGGAGTCAGCTGGTTTTCATGGCTGTTGATCGACCAGGTAAATCCCGAGCCTGATTCCGAGACCAGAAATCCAAACGCCGGGTTTGCAATCACGTTGATCCAAGGCTCGGGGGTGCGCAGGCCTTCGTTCAGTACCGTGACATATTCGCGGCCATTCTCAGCAAAACCGCCGATGCCATTGAAAAACTGAAGGGCGGGCTGAGGCAATTGCACGTCCTGACGCTTGCTTGCTCGCGCTTGCCGAGAAATATAAGTAGGGATGGGTTCCTTATACTGCGATCTCGTTATTTGCTCCGCCAATGTGCCGCGGCGGCTAAGAAGGACAGCCCGAGCGATCATCTGGAGTTGCGTGCGGATTTGTTGGGAGACCAAGTCTCCGCGCAAAAGGAAAATTTTGCCGCGCACTCCGCTGGTATCCGGAGAGAGCCTGAGCTGACTGCCGCGCACTAAGGATTCCAAAGACGAATGCAATTCCTGGACGTAGGAAGGGGCTTTCTCGTTAATGATCACGACATCGGCGGACAGCTGCTTCATGCGCCAGTATTCGTGGGCCCGCAACAGCTGGCGAATGATATCCACGTCGTCCGCATCGTCGATGCGGGCAAGGACGATGGGCAAATCGCCGGAGATGCCCTGGGCCCACAGCGTGCCTATGTCCAGAGAGGTGGTGCTCAGGACATCCGTAGAGGGTCTGAGAGAGGAATCCGAATAGAGGACCGCGTTTGCCAGCCTCTGAAAGAGATGGGCCTCTTCGGCGCTAATGCTCAGGTGATGAAGCTGCACTTGCGCCTGGGTCCAAGCCAGAGTCAAAGTGCGCTCGAATGTTCGGGTGTCGCGATACTTATCAGCGAGATCGAGCAATTCTTCTCGCGTGGGGGCGACGATGGTGGAAAAAATGAGATGGGCGGTGGTTCCCGGCGGTATACGCACGGTGCGGCGCAAGCTCACGATGGGGTCGAGCACAGATCCAACGGAATTGGACAGCGGACGGCCGTCAACGATTGACACCGCGTTGCACAGGTTGCGAGCGCGTCCCACGAATTTCGAGCGGTCGGTCTCGAACTGCAAATCGCCTACCGTGGTGCCGTCCACCACAAGCACCTGCGCAGCCCAGACAGAGGTTTCTTCGGGCGAACGCTTGCGCCGTGTGGCCACTACCGCGCCCAGGTCGGCTACAAACTCAGTCTCAACGAACAGGTTGGAGAACGCAGGTTGGGCTACATCGGCGGCCTGTGAAGTAAGGCACAATTCGGCATAGGAAGTAACCTGCACGTCCCGCGCGCGTACTCCCAAGTTGGTGATCGTGACGCGACGAACTTCTGCGTCATCTTCGGACGATACAACCACTTCGAGAGTGGTCGTGAGCGCCCGGTCACGGCGAATGATTTCGGCGTGATCTTCATAAAAAACCGCTTCGTAAGAGTCCGGATCGACGCCGGTGGGCTGATATCCGGCGGACCACACATTTCCACTTTGCTCATCGCGCAGAAAAATATAGCTACCCCAACAATCGCGCGTGGCGTCTTCCCGCCAACGGGTAATGGCAATGTCACGCCATCGGCTGTAGCCGGACCCCGCCGCCGTGAGCATAACGCCGTAACGCCCGTTGGAAAGAAGCTGGGTTCGCGGAGTGGCATCGTGCGGGGTCATGAAGCGGCGCACGACCGGGGGCACGAGTTCACGGACTTTAGCGGATGCCGAAACTTCTTCGGCGCGAGGACGCGCGACTAGCACATCGCGAGGCGTGCGCTCCTGCATCAGCAACTCGGTCGCGCGGACGATGGGTTCGGCGTGGAAACGAGTCTGCATTACGCCATCAAGCAGTACGTTGGCGGCCGACACCAGACTCATCCCCTGGTGATGCGCCATGTACGCCCGTACTACGGCGACATTTTTGCCTTCGGGCAATCGCGATCCGGTGTAATCGAGCGCTTCATAAAAGCCGTACAGTCCCCGGCCGCCAGCCTGTGATAGCCGCTCGAAATTCACGACCGCGGCGGAAGGCTGAATCATGGCAGCCAGCGCCGTGGCGTAGGGCGCGATAACCAGATCCTCGCTCAGCCCGCGTTTGAGACCCAGGCCCGGAATACCGAAGCTCGAGTATTGATAGGTGAAATCCATGTCGCGGGCGTTGTAGGCGGACTCGGAAATCCCCCAAGGGACGCCGCGCTCTTCACCATATTCGATCTGCCTAGCAATTACCTGCTCGTAGGTTTGGCTGAGCAAGCTGCCGGCTGGAGAGCGCAATACAAGCGCGGGCATGAGGTACTCGAACATGGATCCCGACCAGGAAATCAATGCCGAACCGCGGCCTACGGGCGTGAGCGCGCGTCCAAGCCGGAACCAGTGCGCGGAGGGAACGTCTCCTTTGGCAATCGCAATGAAACTCGTAAGACGGGCTTCGGAGGCAAGCAAGTCGTAGCAATTGGGATCCAGACTTCCATCCGTGCCGCGATAACCGATGGCAAAAAGCTTGCGCGAGTGATCGAACAGGAAGGTGAAATCCATGGCTTCGAATAATTTGCCTGCGGCTTGGGCCACGGCTGTAAGACGGTGAACGAGAGAAGCTGCGTCCCTAGCCGAATCTTGCATCGCTTGTATAAGAGCAGTTACCCGCCCGAGCAATTCCCGATTGCCAAGAGGATCTTTTACCAAGCTTGCGCCGAGAGCGGTCAGCTCGCGGACTGCGGCTTCAAAACGCTCGGGCGCGTCCGCCAGGGTGGGAAGAATGCGGAAGAACGGTTCGATGGCCAGCCATTCGGCAGCTTGTGCGGAAGGACGTTCGGCCATCGCGGTGACTTCTTGTGACTCAAGGCGCAGCCAAGGAATCAGGACTCTAGCGTCGCGAATGTTCGACTCAACGCAGGCCTTGGCAGCTTCGGCCCAATATCGCAATTCGGAACTGGGAGTATCTCTGAGCTCTTGCTCGAGCGTCTGTGCAATGTCTGCAACTGTTTGAACGCGATCTTTCAATTCAACGAACCGAATTGCCCAATCCGCAGCGTCGGTAGGCGCGGAATAACACAGGACGGCAACCGAGTCGATCGCGTTGGAAAGCTGCTTGCGGGTGACGGTATGGGTACGCCGAGTGTCGGTAATGCGGGCTAGGGCTTCGCGTAACAACAGCACCGTATCTTCGACTCCAGGCAACCGGGAAGGTTCGATCGATGATTTTTGAATCAACTCCCTGCAGCCGTTGCCCAATGCCAATAGGTGCCCTGCGATATTTCCACTATCGACGGAGGAAACGTATTTGGGATCCAAAGGATGGAGATCTCGAGTGTCATACCAGTTATAAAAATGACCCCGAAACTGTTCCAGTTTGTTCATGGTCTGGAATGTGGCTTCCAGTCGTTCGATTGTTTCGTGAGTTCCGATCCAGCCGAGATCGCGGGCGGCCAGTGTGGAAAGTAAATACAGTCCGATATTCGTCGGCGATGTTCTGTGAGCCACGATCGGTTTAGGGTCTTCCTGAAAATTATCGGGAGGAAGGAAGTTGTCCTCGGCGGTAACAAATTCTTCAAAGAACCGCCAGGTGGAGCGCGAAGTCAAGCGAAGAGCTCTTGAATCGACGGCCGAAAGCTTCTCGATATCCGGAAGACTTGGAGGCAGACTGATCCATCGGGCTACCGCGGGAGCGGCGATCCACAGCGCGACGAAGGGGATAACCATCGGCAGCGATGGGCGCCGGCCGTACATCACGGCGAGCAGCGCTGCCAGCGCGAGAAAGACACTGGAAATCATGCGTTTGTACACGCCAAAAAAATTCAAATCGACGGCGGACTTTGCCTGGGCCGCGGTGACCCATTGCAACAAGTTTCTTCGGGTGATCCATATGCGAGCAAGCGTGCGCAAAATTGCGTCGGACATCAGCCATGCCTGATAGGCCAAAAAGGTGATGGTCAACGCGATCTGATCCAGACCGAGCGTGAGGTCTGAAAGCACGCCGCGGAAATGGCTGCGCTTGGAGATTCCGCCGACGCGCGGGCTTAATCCGGTGAGAAACGGAATCAACGCGGGAATCGATACTGTGGCCAAGATAAATCCGGTCCACATCCATGGAGACATTCCAGGGACCAGCCAACCAACAAGCAATGTAAGAAACATGAACGGCGGGGAGAGGCTCCGGCGCAAGTTGTCGATCATCTTCCAGCGGCTGATTGCCGGAATTTTAACCTTTTTGCGTTCTTCCTTGGTTAAACCTCCGCGGCCGAAAATCCAGGGAAGAAGCTGCCAGTCTCCGCGCGCCCAGCGGTAGTGACGTAGCGCGGCTGCTTCATAGTTCGACGGGAATTCATCGAATAGTTCGATGTCCGTAGCCAGCGCGGTGCGAGCGAAGATGCCTTCAAAAAGATCGTGGCTGAGCAAGGTATTTTCTTTGACTTTGCCCGTTAACGCCGTTTCGAATGCATCGAGATCGTAGATTCCCTTGCCGGTGTAGGAGCCTTCCCGAAATAAATCCTGATAGACATCTGAAACAGCCGAGGCGTACGGATCAATTCCGCTGGGACCGGCAAAAATTTTCTGGAATAGCGAACCTTCACGATCCGTCGTCAGTGAAGGAGTAATTCTTGGCTGCACGATGGAGTAGCCATCCACCACGCGACCTGAATCGGGATCGAATCTGGGTCGATTCAAGGGATGGGCCATGGTCCCCACCAGGCGCGCCGCAGTTCCGCGAGGAAGCCGGGTATCGGCGTCGAGGGTAATTACGTAGCGAACGCCCGGGATCATTTCCGGCGGGTGGCCGCCGACGGGCAGGAAGGTAGTGTTCAAAGAGTTGCGAAGAAGCTGATTGAATTCGTGGAGTTTTCCGCGCTTGCGCTCCCATCCCATCCATTTTTGTTCCGACTCATTCCACATGCGCTTACGGTGGAATAGGAAGAAGCGGTCACCGCCCCCGGGTGGCGGACCGTGGCGCGCGTTCAAAGTTGCGATGGCGTCGACAGCGGTCGCCAATAGCTCCTCATCGCCCGCCAAATTCTCCGTCGGTGCATCGACCCAATCGGACAGGAGCGCGAATCGCAAATCCCCATCGGAGTTCGCCAAGTAGTGGACTTCGAGGTGTTCGACCTGCTCTTTGATCGAATGCTCGGAAGTCAGCAGAGTGGGAACCGCGACGATAGTCCGCAAATCAGTGGGGACGCCTTCTTTCAACTCAAAGCGGGCCAATGTGCGCGGACCGAGCAAGTCGGTGACCACGCGATGGATGAGAGAGATAGCGAAATCCGAAGCGGGAATCGCCGCGACAATGCCAAGCAATATGAGATAACCGGTGTGCAGTCCAAGCCTGTGGGCGTGAACGAGCGGGAAAGCCAGGATGATGGCGGTCAGTAAGGCGATCGTTCCTAGATAGCCGGGCACCGCAGCTCGCACGTAGAGGCGGAGCAGCCATCGGCGCCACGAAATGTGAAAATCCAACTCGCGTTCGAAAGCCCAACGTCCCCGCGAGATCAGATAGTAACCAGGGTCCGAGCGTCGATCGTCCGGCGGCTGGCCATTGATACTCTCCGAGCGAGCGCGTTTGGCGCGATGTACGGCGCGTTCAGCGACTTCAATTTCGGCGTATTTCGACCCGCGCGAAAGATCCTCGATGGCGTGGCGATAGTAATCTCGGGTGGCAAAATCCATGTCGGCAAAATTGCTCCCGGCGCGTAAGACCTGATCCACCAGGCTGACGCTTTCAAAGAAAGCCTGCCAGTCAAACTCGGAGGTCAGCCGCATGCTGGTGATAATGTTGCGGACGGTGACGGTCATCGCCGCCTGTTGCTGGTGCTCGGCGCGGACGATTTCATCCGCCGTGGTGCCCTGCGCAGCGAGCCGCTCGTCCAGCCAGACCAGAACCGGACCGACTTTCGGATCCAGGTCTCGCAGTCGCTGCACGAGCTGAACGGCAAAGGCTCTCTCAAGCGGTTTTTTTTCAAAATTTCGGAGAACGCTTGCCGGAGATACGGTGGCCTGTCCGCCCGCTCCCAGCAGGCTATCGGCGAGCAAGTCGGCCCCTTCGCGAGCGCGCCGACTCAGCACCAGACGCTCCGCGATTCTGCGCAAATTCTCCACCAGCACGATCCTGAGGGTAATGGCTACAGCCCATAGCTCGCCGATGGTCAGAGGCTGCACGCGTTGGTAGGCAGTAACGAAAGCGCGCAGCACCGTCGGATCAAAGCGGCTGTCTGTATGCGCCACATAGGCCCAGGCCACACCGAAGACGCGTGGATAGCCCTGCAAATGTCCGGTGGCAAGCTTCGGCAGTTTCTTATAAAAGCCGAGTGGAAGGTCGTCGCGAATTTCGCGAAGCTGTTCCTCTACGATGTAAAAGTTGTCTACCAGCCATTCCGCCGCGGGGGTAATCGTCAGTTCCTGCTGAGCGGCTTTCGCGGTTTCGCGGTAGTACTCCAGCAGAACGCGACCGTTTTCAGCTACGCGCGGGATCAGCGGGCGTCCGCCGTCAGAATCTGTTGTAATCGTCTGGGCGGCGGCGAGACTTTCGGCGTGCTGTTCCAGGCGCTCTACGCTGAAAAGCTCCGCGCGAATGGGTTCGTCAACTTCAGCGAAGATGTTTTGAGCTTGGGGGACGCTGGCCATTATTTTTCTACAGAACTTATGAAAGCGCTGGAGCGTGTCAACCGAGTGTTGTCAACTCACTACAATACAACCTAAAGCGTGAGTCGGGGAACGAGAATGCAAGGCCAGGAGTATGAAGTGTGACACCTGTGGCCGGCCTATCGGCAGGGACAATTCAACTAACTTGCCGCAGTCCAGAGACTTCCCGCATCGGAATTGGGGAAACAGGCGAAGGAGAGCCTAAAGGCACGCGTATTGCGGAATGCAGGATTCGCTCAACGTCCGCCTTTTGATATGGGTGGCAGATGAAATCGAACGCGCGGATATTCAACGCAGCCAGATAATCTCTATATTCATGCGGGCAGGAAGGGGCACAGACAATTATGGTTGGAATTTCCGCGCGTTGCGATCTTAGGACCCGCACAACGTCACGGTAGGTTCCATCCACGAGCCAAAAGCCGCACAAGCAGGCAGCCACATTCTCCCTGGCAAGGATAGTTCTTACTCCTTCCATGCCTGTGGCCCAGGAAGTCTTGAAGGGATAAAACTGGAGGATGTCGGAAATGTTCGTATGGATTTCCGAGTCATTGGTGGCCACCAATACGGTGAGCTGAGGCCTAGGAAGCTCAGCAGATTCCGAAAGCCCGCTAACTGACATTCTGTTGTTCCACTCTGGTACCTTCATAGTCGCGATTCCTCTCCGTTCCGAAGCAGAGAATTCACTATGTTCAAGCGAATCAATATTCTGCGAAGGGTGCGTTGCAATCAATACAGGCAATTCGTTAGGCACTTAGGGAACTTACTGTAGATGGACGAGAGCAGGAGTGGGGTGCGACCCAGTCGTCCGTTTACGCCAGTCGCCTGACCGAACACACCTACGGCGGATAACGAAGATTGTTCGCGCCGGGAAAGGGAACCTTCGATCAAGCAGAAGGTCGATTAAGGCTCGATAATCTGGTTCCTTACGGCATAACGCACCAATTCGCTCACCGTATGCAGCTGCAGCTTGCGCATTATGTTGGCGCGATGCGTCTCCGCAGTTTTTACGCTAATGTTTAGAGAAGATGCGACTTCTTTGCTGCTCTTGCCTTCGGCCAACAATTGGACGATTTCTCGTTCGCGGGAAGTCAGGCGATCCCGCATTGTCTCGGGAAGATCCGCTTTGGTTTTTCCTTCATTGAAATTCGTGAGCATGACTTCGGTCGCGCGCGGTGTAAAAAAGGGTTTGTGATTTGCCAGCGTTTCGACAGCAATAACCAAATCGCGATCCGAATCTGACTTTACGATATATCCGCGGACGCCGGCCTCGAGAATGTCCCGGATCAGCTGGTCGGAATAATGCACCGAAAGAATGAGGACTTCGGTGTCCGGCGACGCTTTGCGAATTCTCTTGGCGGCATCCACCCCATTGAGATCCGGCATGCTTATGTCGAGAATCACCACGTCGGGCTTAAGCTCCTCCGCTTTTGCCACCGCCTCGCGGCCAGTGTGGGCTTCGCCGCATATTTCCCAGCCGGCATGAGATTGAAGCAGCGCTTTAACCCCGCGCCGCATAAGATCGTGATCGTCGGCTATCAGAATACGAAGTGTTTTCATTTTTATCTCCAACTTTTGGTTTTGGGCCAGAATGGCCCCGTACACTCAGCATTCCGCAGTAGGTAGACACCCCAGAGGCATTAAATTCCGTAAAACGCGCCCAGTCAAGAGCTGAAACTGCCGCCGGCTCGCTGAACCGCCATGATCTGGAAAGTTTCTGAGAGGCTCTTGCCAGTGAAAACCTAATCGCATTTTAGAAATTTGCAGAGTTAACGTCTCCTTCAGAGGAACTACGCCTGGCAGAGGGAACAGCTATGCTTCTTACTTGATGACACCAATCGTCCGCGACCAGCCGCGTGGTAAAGGATTGAATGGGCTCAGCAAATAACGTGTCGGTTGATCTGAATCCACGTAAACACTGAAACTCGCTGCCAGAACGAGCGAAAGCTGAATATTCCGAAACGCCGTGATCTGCCGCTTTCGACTTCGTTGCTTGGCTGCACATGATTACTCCTCCGAAGCGGATTGAGCTTCTTCGATTACACACGTTCTGCGAGGCACTCACGTAATTGCTGCCGCGCGCGCGAAAACCGGGTCTTCACCGCCGATTGCGAGAGCTTCAAAATGGAAGCCGCTTCTTTTGCCTGCCATTCCTGCATGCCCAGGAGCCAGACCACAACTTTTGAGCCGCTTCCCAAACCATCGATTGCCTCGCGAAGAGCGCGGTGATCCTCCGCTTTCGAATACAATTTTTCAGGGTGGTAGGCATCGCTTGCGCTTAACATTTCCACCGGGCTCGGCTCATCCCCCGCACCGCTGTCATAGGTTAGGTAGTGGTCTTCGGACCGGCGCTTGCGAACTTTAATGAGCGCCTCGTTCATTGCGATTCGCATGAGCCAGCTTGAGAAGCGGGATTGGCCGCGAAATTGATGGATGTGGGCATAAGCGTTCAGCAGGCTTTGTTGCGAAGCGTCTTCCGCGTCTTCTCGATTGCGGGTGATTTTCAACGCCACGTGATACGCCTTGCGAATATAGGGCTGGATCAAACGCGCGAACGCATTCTTATCCCCCGATTGGGCCCGCTTCACGAGATAAAGTTCATCTTCGGGACACTCCAGGTTTGCATCATTAGACAAAGACTGCATTCTGCTGACTTGCTTAGGATTGCCTTCCACGAATCACCTCGTTATTTGTATGAACCGCTTGTTAAAAAAACGCGATTTAATAAGTGAAAAAAAGCGTGCCGAAGAACTCACCGCCGCTACCCGCTCAAAATAGTGGAATTCGGTGGCAGCGTCTATCGGCGGCATCATGTACCGCCCTTAGGGGTATTCCTGTATCTTTAGGCCACAAAACTATTTAGAGAAAGCGACGGTTTTGCTAGTTTTCTGCGCTGGCAGGGCCGAAAATGGCCCGGCCCTGAGATTCGGGAGATTCCGACCGGCTCTGGCCGGCTCCAGGAACGGTAGTCTAAGGAACCGACTGAATGGATTGAACGTGGATTGTTTTCGTGGCGCCGTCATAGGTGCCGATGATGGTCACCTTCTGGCCCGCGTAATCGCTGGGCTTTTCCTGATCGTCGAGCTGGTAGGTTGTCTTATTGGAGGCGTAAAGAACGAACTGCCCCCCGGCTTTGACACATCCCAGCGTGCAATCCTTCGCAGATTTGAATCCCTCCTTCTGCGACATGGCATCGTGAGATCCTTGCGCGGCACATTCGTTGTCCATGATTTCGCCGGTGAAGGACATCGGTGTATTGTTCTGCTGTTGCCCAACTGAAATCGTCGCAAGCAGCGACATGGTGACCAGCAAAAGGAGAAGCTTTTTCATCGATCCCTCTCGAAGGATGCAGGCAAATTCTAAAGGTTCCTGGTTTGAAAGAAGGGTTGGTGTTTGCTCACCGCCTCGACGGCTGCCACCAGCCAGTGGGCTTGAGACTTCAACAAGTAGCCGCTGGCTCCGGCTTTTTGGGCTTCTCGAACCATTTGACTTGAATCGTGCTGGGTGAAAATCAGGATTTCAGTCGACGGAATAGCCTTCTTGATCTCAGGCGTGGCCTCCAGCCCATTCATTTCCGGCATGGTGACGTCCATAATTACAACGTCGGGCTTCAGTTCCTGGGCTTTCTTTATGGCGTCCAGTCCGTCGGTGGCTTGGCCTACAATTTTCCACTCTGGCTGGTGGCTAAGGAGTCTTTCGAGCGCGGAGCGGACGATTTTCTCATCATCAACGACTAAAATGGTCAGTGGCATTCGAATTCCTTGAGTATTGGCGCGTTTCTCTCAGAGCCTGCCCATCAAAAACAGAATCAGCAGAATCAGCAGGATCAGGCTTATGCCACCGCTCGGATAGTAGCCCCAGCTTCGGCTGTGGGGCCAACTGGGGAGGCTGCCGAACAGAGCAAGCAACAGTACGAATACCAGGATCATGAGCAGCAATGGATTACTCCTCCCGAATTTTGCGCCCGCCGCTGTGGATCTCGATCCGCCTGGAACGCCGAACGTCTAGGTTAAAGCGCCCGCCGGCCGGACACCATCAAGGTAATCCTGTAAGGAACCGGGAGAGTTCTGGTAGTTGAACTTTAAGACCAGCCGCGAGCGAAGGACCACACGGAAAACCAGATTTGAGTTGGAAGGGTGTCCGAAGCATCTACTTCAGGGTTTTTTCCAGACGCTTAACCGCAGACTCTAGTTTTTGTCTGGACTTCCAAAAATCGGCCCAAAGGTCCCCCTTTTCGTCAATGCGGCGCCTTATAGAGGATAGGTTCCAGGTGTCCGGCCGGAGCTTTGAGGCCAGCTCGGCAACTTGAATTGGCGTGGATATGGGCGCGCGAGGAAATGCGCGGACTGAATAAACAGAAGCCAGCGATTGCGCTTGGGAGTTTTGATGCGCATCGATGTAAATGCTGCCCTTGGGCCGCCTGCTGACGGTGCGATCGAGCGTGATCATGCCTGGTTGCTGCTGCATCGTGAGGGAAGCAATCGTGGAAACAAACTGCCTGACTTGCTCATAGCTGTAGAGGGGTTCAATGGGAAGGAAGATGTGCAGTCCCGTTGCGCCGGAAGTTTTCAAAAAGACGTTCATTCCGATTTCTTCCAGCTTCGCTGTCAATATGTTTGTGAGCTTGGCCACCGTAGTGAAGGGAGTTCCTTCCGTCGGATCCAGGTCGAAAAATATGTAATCCGGATGCTCGGGATCGTCGCTGCGCGATGACCATGGGTTGTGATCGATGCAACCGAGATTCGTCAGATAAAGCAGACTGGGACGATCGTTAGCCAAGAAATATCGAATGGCCTTCGATTTGCTTTCGGACTGAATAGCGGCTG
>Ga0070765_100000317_pt1 | contig 28740 bp, 16 predicted proteins | sample HubBroMetageWFT5_FD_71516 | JGI IMG/M metagenome (GOLD analysis project Ga0070765, IMG submission 71516) | Warmed and freeze-thawed soil microbial communities from the Hubbard Brook experimental Forest, New Hampshire - Hubbard Brook CCASE Soil... | ecosystem: Environmental > Terrestrial > Soil... | reverse complement strand
AACGTTTTTCAATTCCTCTTTCAGCCCGCTGGGCCACTGGATTTCAACTTTTTTCATGGTGGCTTCGGAGCCGAGTCCGAAATGGAGCCGCTGGTCGCTTGATGACATGTAACCGAAACCGCCGCGGACTTCGTCGATCTGCGTCATCTTCGATGTGAACACGGTGACGCGGGCGCCGATTGCGGCACGATTGCTTTTCGCGCCGACCAGGCGGAACAGGACGCGATGATTTGAGTTCGATGTCCGATTCATGAACAGCGAAGGCGGTCCGCCAACGTTGTAGACGACGGCATCCACGTTGCCGTCGTTGTTGATGTCGCCAAAGGCCGCGCCGCGACGCGACTGCAAGGGACCGTCGTTCAGCCCTGCCGCGTCTGCGATTTCTTCAAACGTGTGGTCCCCTTTATTGCGGAAAAGCTGGAGAGGTTCACGGTACTTGAGTTCGTTGGGGAGCGTCTCGACCGCGGGTGCAACGTTGCCGTTGGCCACAAAAATGTCGGGCCAGCCGCTATTTTCGAAATCCACGAACCCTGTGCCCCAGCGCACAGGCAAATCTTTGATTTGGCCGATGCCGGAAGCCCAGGTGACGTCTGTAAATCCCTTGGCCATATCGTTGCGGAAAAGACTGAGCGGCTGAAGTCCGTAGCGCGTGATGATCAGCCCCAGGTGGCCGTCGCGGCCGAAATCGCTGAAATCCGCCGCCATGTTTCCCATCGAGCGGCCCTCCATGCTCAGTGCGGTGCCGGAAACCAGTCCAACATCTTCAAATGTTCCGTTTTTCAAATTGTGGAAGAGATAATTTGCGCCTACATCGTTGGTGACGAAGAGATCGGGCCAGCCATCGTCGTCGTAGTCCGCCCAAACGACTCCCATGCCGCGGCGCTTTTCCGGATTGCTGACGCCGGCTTTCTGGGAAACGTCTTCGAAGGTGCCGTCGCGGCGATTGCGAAACAGAAAATCGGATTCGCCTTCCTCTTCGGGCACTTCGACGTGCAGACCCTTGTAGTCGAAGGATTTGTCGCCCGGCTGCGGGAGATGGTGAATATCGGTGTGAACGTAACGAGAAACGAAGAGGTCCAGATAGCCATCGCGATCGAAATCCGCCCACGCGGCGCCGGCGCTGAATCCGCCAACCTGCAGCCCAGCCTTCTCCGTCGCATCTTCAAATTTGCAATTTCCCAGATTGTGGTACAGAACGTTGCGGCCGTAACCAGTGACGTAGATGTCCGGGAGGCCGTCGTTGTCATAATCGCCGACGGCAACGCCCATGCCCCAGCCGCGTACGGTGAGGCCAGCGGATTCGGTGATGTCGGTGAAATGGAGGGGGGCATCCTGACGGTAGAGCGTGATCATCAGATCGCCGCCGTGAAGATACCGGTCCACGCTCGAGTCCGTAACGGTGACAATATCCAGCCTGCCGTCGTTGTCGCAATCCAGCAAGCCGATGCCACCGGCCATCATGTCAACCAGGTAGCGCTTGTCTGCCGAGAAATGTGGAATCGTGGTGAGGCCTGCCTGGGGACCGATGTTTTGGAAGCGAATCGGGGCGCTGCGGGGCGCCGCCTGCATGAGGCCCACCAGAAGAATCGAAATGGCGATTCGCATTGCGCGCATACATTTCCTGTTTCCAAAAAGCGAGTGCAGCCAGGAGTTCTTCTACCGTAAGAAGCAATCCTGCATTCTTTCGCTGCTTCGGACACCGCGGGCAGGATTAATTTTGTTTGGGCGCGTCGCGGTCTTTTTGTGTTTCGATTTGCAGCGTTTCATACAGCTTCGTCTCGCGTTCGGAATCTTCGATGCGCGAGTCTTTGCGGTAGGCGGCTGCCAATTCGAAATGCAGGGAACGATTGCCGGGATTGATTCTGGCGCCGGACTCCAGCGTATCGATCGCCGCTTTTGCATCGCCGCGCTCGAGCTGCAACTTGCCCAGTTGATAGCAAGCGTCTGGATTCTGGGGGCTCTTTTTTACCACTTCAACCAGGAGCTGCTGCGCTTCGTCCTTCTGCTGAAGGGCAATCAGGGCGAGGGCAAGATTGTATTTCGCATAGACGCCCGAAGGGTTGAGCTTCACCGAGGTACGCAATTCCGCCGCGGCTTTTGCGAAATCTCCATGGCGTACAAGCGCTTCTCCAATGGCTTCGTGGATCGCCGGGACATTTGCATTTTCGGATTCCAAACCCTTCAGGCGGTCCATGCCATCCGAGAAATCGCCGGCCTTCAGCGAGCAGACGGCGTAGGCAAATGCGAGGTTTGGATCGGCGTCCACCAGAGGCTCGATGGGCTTCAATGTCTGCAGCGCCTCGACATAACTTTTCAGATGATAGAGGCTCAAGCCGAGGTCTGATCGCGCCAGAGTATCGTCTGGGTGAGCCTGAAGGTATCTTCCCAGCGGGCCGACGGCCTGATCGTACTGGTTGGCTGAAAAAGCTGCGCGACCCCAATTGTAGTCGAGTCCTTCGAGGCTTGGATTCCATTGCGAGGCTGAGGCGAAATCATGAAGCGCCGAGGCAAAATCGTTTCCGCCAGCTTCGATCGCGCCCAGATTATCGTAGCTATCTGCAATCGCCGGAGCCATGCGCTCCTTGAAGGCACTCAACTGGCCCAGCATCTCTCGGTCGGGATTTTCGGGTTGTTCCGGGTTTACCAGCGGAGTGAGCGTTGGATTCGGGGCGTTCGAAGGAGTGCCCGACGATTTGCCCTGATTTTCCCTGGAGCTTACTTCCAGAAACTTGGACGCGGTCTCCATGGCCTTTTTGCCATCTTCCTGGCGACCGGTAGTTAAAAGGAGGCGCCCGAGCATGTAGTAAGCGCGCTGGATTTGGTAGTGATTCCTTGAAACGTCCGTCGTCAAGGCAATGGATTTTCGCAATTCCGTCTCGGTGTCCGCGGGCCTATCTAATTGCCTGTACACTTCTCCCAGGGCAAGCGGCGGATCGGGGCTTTGCGGGTTCAGTTTTTCCGCCTGAGTTAACTCGCTTTCTGCCTCCGGCAGCCTGCGTTCGGTCAAAGCAATTGACCCGAGCTCAAAATGGCTTAAAAAGTCGTTCGGGCTCAGCTCCAGCTCTTTGCGAAATTCGGGTGCGGCCAGGGAATCATCGATCTCTCCCATGCTTTGGAGGTAAGCGGCGCCCAGGGAATAGTGAGCCGCAGGCAGTTTGTCGTCCTTGGCGATTGCGAGCTTAAATTCCTCGATGGCCTGATCGGGAAAGCTCGTGTCGGCGTAGGCACGGCCAAAGGCCATGTGGATTTGAGCCGTGTCTCCGAATCCGGCGAGCATTTCAGCGAAGATCTGAGCTGCGCCCTCCACGTCTTTGAGTGCGAGGTGTGCAGTTGCCAGAGCATAGCCATTCTCAAAGTTCGGCTCGATGGCGACGGCCGCTTCGAACTGCTCCCTGGCAGACTGGTTCTCGTCCAAACGAATCAAAGCACGCCCCAGGATGAGGTGCGCTTTGGCATTTCCCGAATCCGCCTGCAAAACCTCCTGGGAAAGAGATTTTGCCTTTGCATAGTCCTTTCCAAGGAAGGAAGCCTCGGCGTAATCCAGACGAATATCAAAATCGCTGGGAGTGAGCCTTAGAGCCTCGTCAAACAGCGGGCCAGCGCTTTGGAAATCGCGCGCGCTTGCGTGGCCGTGCGCCAATTCGTGCAGGGCCTCTGCCAGGAACATTTTGTACTGCAAAGCCGCTTGAGCCAGATTCCCGGCGCCCAGGAAATTCTGGGCGGCATCGTAATGCTGCTGCAGCGAATTTGGCGCGCCGGGCGGATCGTTGCCGGCCTGCGCCCTGGTGGCGGGCGCGCTCGCCCATGCAGTTAAAACCACGCAGAAAAGCGGAATTCGAATCGAACGAAACCGAAGGGAGGAGACGCCCCGCAAATCGTGAATACTCGATGCCGCAGCTTCTCTTTTGCTTAACATTTCATGCGCCGGTAGGAGCAATTATAACGAATGTAATTTAGTTCTTCGAGAACTTAAACAAATCAGGAGAGAGAGTGCGCAGAAAAAAAAGGGGCGCCTCTTGCGAGGCGCCCCCTTTGTTGGTTGATGAACCGATGACTAGAACAAGTACTTGATTGCAAATTCAAGCACGCGTTGGTTCGGGTTTCCGGTCTTGGTGTCAAGGTAACCCCAATCCGGGCTCGATACGTTTACAACGGCGCTCCCGGAATTGTAGTTGACCTTGTATCCCAAGTTGAGCTGGTTGCTGCCGGTGAATTGCGGTAGCGGATGGTTCAGCCAGTTGAAAGCTGAGAAGCGGAACTGAACACTCTGGCTCTCTGTAACACGGAACGACTTGTAGATAGCCAGATCACTCTGCCAGTAAGCTGCCATACGGAGGTAGGGGAGCTGCCCGGCCTGAGTAGCAACCGTGTAAGGAGTCGGAAGTGGAGGAGGCGCAAAGCAACTCAGCTTCGCCCTCTGATCACCCGCGAGCCCCGCGCCCGGATTGCATGTCTCAATAGGCATGACGTCAATCGCGGCGTCAGTCCCGAAGTAGGTCGGTGCTCCGATGCCAGTGTTTCCGTAGTTTCCACCTGGGGCAAAGGGGCCCGAAGTGGGCAGCGTGGTAGTGTCGTAACCCTGACCAAGACCGAGGTTCGGGCTATCGACGATCATCAAGTTGCCACCAGACTGCCAAGTGGTGATGTTCGAGGTCGTCCAGCCATTCGTGGCGGCACCCAAAATCTTGTTGTCGCCGTGATAGATGTTGCCGGAGTTAAAAGAAGCTGATGCGTTGAAGACGTGCGTGCGGTCTTGAGCGGACGGCCCGTAGTTGTCCCCAAGGTTATACGGATTGATCTGCAACCCGGTGTTCAGCGTCTTGGAGAATGTATAGTTCAAGTCGTAAGTCAGGCGCGAAGAGCGCTTGACCCAGTCGACCTGCAAGGCGTTGTAGTTCGAGTAGCCCACGTGGTTGAAGACCTGGACGCTGTTGCTTCCGTAGATCTTGGAGAGCGGATGATAGTCCGACTCCTGGTTCGGGCCGTTGGTAATGCAGCCCGACGAAGTGGGACTCAGCGTGGGACAGTCAAGTTTGCTCAAGTTCTGAGGATCAAGGGAGTACAGCCCCGTGATTGGATCCGGAGCGAAGTATGCGCCGAGCGGTGTTTTATTTACGTTTACATAGTCGCCGAATCCGCTGCCGGAGATGGTTTCGCCACCGACCAGCAAATTCCTGCCGCCGTTTCCAACATAGGCGACATCTACCAGCGAATGCCACGGCATTTGTTCGGAAACAGTAAGGTTGTAGCTGTCCACGACAGGGACGCCCCAGTCGTTTGCAGCCATGCCCGTCAAGCCCCCGGTCTGCGACTGCGGAACTCCCGTGGGAGGCGGCGTCAAGCTATGAATCTGCGAGAGCAAAACGCTCTGGTCGCCTGGCAGTGAATATACGCTGACGGCCTGCGCGGTGCTGAGAGCGGACGAGTAGTCGTTGTACTGGTCGTTGAACCGGTACGATCCCCAGCCGCCGCGAATCACAGTCTTGCCCGTTCCAAAGATGTCCCATGCAAGACCGAAGCGTGGAGACACGTGGAAGAGACGGTTCGGCTGCCCGCTCAGAGGGATACCACCATTGATCGAGTGCCAATACATTCCGGGATCGATTTTCCCGGAGTTCCAGTCCGACTGAACCAGGTTCGGGTAATACACCGCGATGCCATCCCCTCCCCTGTCGTACCAGTGGGTGATGTGGTCGAAGCGGAGCCCAACCTCAACGGTTATGCGCTTGGTTACCTTCCAGGAGTCGTCCGCATAGGGAGACGTTTGCTGGTAGGCCAAATCCTGCAAGGGAGCCTTGTTCCATTCGTCGTAGCTGGTGACAATTCCCATCGCGAAGTTGGCAACAGGATTGGTTGGAGAACCCATCAGACTTCCGGCTGGAAGCCCATAAGGAGTGGTGAGTGCCGATGGATTCTCACCGGCGAAGCTGTTGATGGAGCCGTTGAGGTTTGAGAACGGAGCCTGCAGGTTATCCACATTCTCCGTGCTCACACCGAATTTCAGAGTGTGCGCGCCCCAGACCTTCGTCAGGTTGTCTTCGAATTCCGGCAATTGCTTTGCGACGGTGTACAAGCCGGTGGGTTCAAAGATGTCTGCCTGCGAAAAATCAGGGAACGTGAATTGGCCCGCGCTGCTATATGAGGGGATGAGCTTTGCGCCGTTGTTGAACACTGTGCCATAGGCGGAGGGATAATTGAGCGTCGTCCTGAATGCCGCATCGGCATTCGGTGGGCCGCTGGGGAAACTTCCATAACCCCATGAGGCGATAAATTCGTTCGTGAGAGTGGGGCTGAAAATGTGAACGAAGTGGCCGGCGACCGCTCTGCTGGTTGAAAATTGAGTTAAACCGCCACCGGGATAGGGAATTGAGTTGCCAGGGGTCCAGTAAATGTGCGCGCCGTTGCCCTGATCAAGCTGGGTGTCATAACCATACTGGTAGGAGACGTAAAACTTATTTGATTCGTCCAAGTTGTAATCCAGACGGGCACGATAAATGTAGCCGTCGTGGGTTCCAGGAATGACCTGGCGGTAGTTGTATCCACCATCCTTAGTAGGATCGGCATTGGCCGCGGGCCAGAAAGATGAGAGTACAGCCGCTCCTGGATCCAAGAATTGCGACGGGATTATGCCGTTGGTAACGGTGGTACCGTCAGGCAAAACCGTGCCGTTGATCGTATTGCACCAGGCCTGGGGCGCATTGGCCACGAACCCGCCGGGGCAAACGGCGTTGTTGGCAGTCGTGGGAGTAAAGTTTCCCGCCAGCATGTCGGTGCTAGGAACGTTTGAAGTCAGGACGTTGGAGTTCCCGGTGTTCTGCGCGAGGCGTTCATAACCAGCCCAGCCCAGCAGCTTTTTACGCGTGAACGGGATCGGGCCGCCGACGTTGCCGCCCGGATAGTAGTAATGCCCGTTTCCCCGCGCCTGGCCGTTGTGGTTGTCCTGCCAGTCGTTCGCGTTGATCTGGTCGTTTCTTGCGTACAAATAACCTTCGCCGTGGTACTGCGCGCCACCCGACTTGCTGATGCTCTGGACGATGACCGGGCCGTGCGCCACGTCAGCCCCGAAGTTCGAGGTCTGCACGGTGACTTCCTGAGTCATATCGGGGTTGACGGAGAGAATGTTGTTGCAGTTGCAGCCGGGGTCGTTGATATCAACGCCATCGGCGAGCTGGCTGGTGGCGCCGCGGTTCGGAGTGCCGTTCGCGTCGATACCATTGCCGACCGAGCTTTGGTCAACGCCGTTGTTGATGAAGTTGAACGACGGACCGTTGGAAGTGCCGTTGGGGGCGACAGTAACGCCGGGCAAGACCTTCAGTAATTCAGAAACGTTGCGGCCTTCCAGCGCGAGATGCTCGATATCGTCGTTTGAAAGCACGGCGGCGCGCTCGGCGCTGTCGGTCGGAATGATCTGGGCATTTTCCTGGACGGTGACCACATCGGTGGTCGCTCCGACCTGGAGGACGAAATCAGGCAGCTTCAATTGGTCGCCTGAGTTGACCACGATGCCCTTCTGCTCTACCGACTTGAAACTTTTCATTTCCACCTTTACGGAGTAATTGCCGGGAGGCAGAGCCGGAAATACGAAAAGGCCCGTAGCATTGCTCACGGAACCTCTGGTATCGCGACTGGCCTCGTTCGTCAACAGGACCGTCGCGCCCGGAACCAACGCGCCGGAAACGTCAACGACGGAACCTGAAACCGTTCCGGTCGTCTGGGCGTGGGCCGCTGGCATGAGCACCAGGACCAGACCCACAACCAATAAGACTTTGGCAACAAATTGCATTAGAAAGTTAACGCTAACTCTCGTTACCGAACTGTTCTCGCCAATCATACTTCCTCCTCTGGAATTCGCTGGGCCGACCCCACGCCCAATAGGAACTAGGGAAATAGACTTAGAGAGAGGACACGGAAACCCGCTCGTTTCTCACACATAATACTCGGTCCCCCACCCCAACAATATCGATTTGGCACTGCGCTGTGACGCTTTCTACTATCCTTGGGAATCCGTGTCAAGAGATTTTTATTGGATGCATTCGGTTTTCTGATTTGCATTTTCCAGGGCGCAACTGGGTGGTAGTATTCAGCGAGTGTAGTTCTGGGACGAGGTGGACCATCTTTCCACGCTTTGGACTCGCGATGATTGCGCTTTTGGCCCTGAATCAAGCGATTCTGGCGCCGATTGCCGTGGGTCAATTCAACGAAACGGCATCAATAATAGGCTACGTACACGACGCTGTGACCCATGAGCCCGTCATGGCGGCCCGAATCGATCTGATGTCCTCAGGAGGCCTGATTTCCACGAATCGTCAAAGCTCAACGAACGGAGAATTTAGCGTTAACGTTCGGGATGGCGACTACCAGTTAATTGTTCAGAAGGAAGGATACGAAACAGCGAAAATCGACGTTAGCGTCCCTCCCGGTCATCAAGTTCGGGTAGATATTGACCTTCAGCCCGTGACCGCCGAAGCTGCCCCTTCCTCTTCCGAAGCCGTCTCCGCGCACCAGCTTACCGTTCCAGCGAAGGCGCGCAGCGATTACAACAAGGGTATGGCTCGCATGGCGAAGAAAGACTATGCGGGTGCGGTCGCTCTCTTTCAGAAGTCCATCGAGGAATACGCGCCCTACTACGAAGCTTATGCGGAGTTGGGCGTTACGCAAGACATGATGGGACAGGTTCCGGCCGCTCGAGATTCCTTTCAGAAATCCATCGATCTAAGTTCCGGGAAGTATTCAAACGCGATCTTTGATCTTGCTGATGTGTTCAACAGCACCCACGACTATGCGAGCGCCGAGCCGATGGCCCGAAAGGGCATCGCGGCGGACGATTCCTCGTGGCGCGGTTATTTCGAACTTGCGCGCGCCCTCACCGGTGAAAAGCGGTTCGCCGAGGCTGAGCAAAGCGCCGTCAAGTCACGCACTCTGAATTCCGATAATCTGCAGCTTTATGTGGTGCTCACCAACATTCATCTTGGCGTGCGCAACTATCCCTCTGCCCTGGAGGATATCGACGCCTATCTCAAGCGGGATCCGAGCAGCCCGGCAAGCGAACAAATGCGCGCCACGCGAGCGCAGGTTGCCCGGGCCCTTGCGGCTGCACCGGCGCCATCTTCAAGCACGCCTCATTAAAATTGGAAACGGCAGGAAACCAATCTAAGCTGACGGGAGAACTTCAGGCGTTTGTAATCGCCCGGGTACACGCCGCGCATCCTTATGACTCAGACGAATGAATCACCCAAGCGGTTGAAGCTGGAAGATATTTCCGTGGGCCAGCGCTTCACATCGGGCACGTATCACATGGACGAAGCGCGCATCAAGGCATTCGCGGCGGAGTTTGACCCGCAACCATTTCACCAGGACGAAGCGCTCTCCCGGCGCACGTTCTTCGGTGGACTCGCGGCAAGCGGCTGGCACATGGCGGCCGTGATGATGCGCCTGCTTGTGGATGGCGGCCTGCCGATGGCGGACGGGATTATCGGGCTGGGCGGCGAGATTCAGTGGACCAAGCCCGTGCGCCCGGGCGATACGTTGCGCGTGGAAAGCGAGATCCTCGAAATCACGCCCTCCCGTTCCAAGCCCAACCAGGGCGTGGTACGCGTCCGCAATGTGATGCTCAACCAGAACGGCGACCAGGTGCAGGTGTTTACCGCGAAAATTCTCGTCTTCAAGCGCGGTCAATGATAATGATTATGTCCTTCGTATTTAAAAGCGGCCGCGCAAAAAAAGTCCTCCTCGCGTTTCCGGGAAGCTGCTAAAACGGAGTGGATTCAATCAATGATAATGATGTCGATGGGAGGTAACCCATGAAAGCCATACTCGTTCGAGAATTCGGAGGTCCTGAAGTTTTGAAGCTTGAGGAGATTCCCACTCCGCGTCCCGCCGCCGGGCAGGTTCTTGTCCGCATCCACGCCGCGGGCGTGAACCCTTATGACACTTACATGCGCAATGGCACATACGCCATCAAGCCGCCATTGCCTTACACACCCGGCTCCGATGCTGCGGGCACGGTGGAAGCAATCGGAGAGGGTGTAACCAAAGTGAAGGCGGGCGACCGCGTGTACACGGCGAAGACGCTGACTGGCGCATACGCCGAGTACGCGCTTACTCTGGAATCGCAGGTTCATCCGCTTCCCGAAAAAATTTCCTTCGATCAGGGTGCGGGGCTTTGGGTTCCCTACGGGACCGCTTACCACGCGCTCTTTCAAAGCGCTGGAGCGCGCGCCGGAGAAACCGTCCTGATCCATGGCGCCAGTGGCGGCGTCGGTATCGCTGCGGTCCAGCTTGCACGGATTATTGGCATGACCGTCTTCGGCACCGCGGGCACGGATAAAGGTATGGAACTGGCGAAACGCGAAGGCGCGCACCAGATGTTCAATCACACGCAGCCGGGGCACACGGACCAAATCCTCAAAGCAAGCGATGGCCGGGGCGTCGACGTTATTTTGGAAATGCTTGCCAATGTCAATCTCGGCCAGGACTTGAAGCTTCTCGCGCCGTACGCCCGGGTGATCGTGATCGGCAGCCGCGGCGATGTCACGATTTCGCCGCGCGATTTGATGTCACGGCGCGCCTCGGTTCGCGCTTTCACGCTCTGGGCCGTCACCGAAGCAGAAGAAAAGGAAATTCACGCCGGACTTTTTGCGGGCCTGCAAAATGGCACGCTGCGTCCGGTCGTGGGGAAGGAATTGCCGCTCGCCGAGGCCGCTCGCGCCCACAAAGAAATTCTGGAGCCGGGAGCGGCGGGAAAAATCGTCCTGGTTTCTTAATACCCCAGCCGGCTTGCGAACACGCGCTCGGTATCGCCAATTTCGTTCGTTGCGCCGCTCGAAAGCCTGCGCGGCTTTTACCCTGCCGCCGCGCCTGCCTGCTTGGGCCGCTTCGATTTTCCGCTCTTCGGATTGCTCGCTTTTTCCCATCCGCCCAGTTTCAACGCGACTTCCATGCAGGCGTCGCGCAATTCGTCCGCGAGAGCGCGATTGACCAGCGCGCGCGCAACCACCATGCCTCCCACGCACAGCGCTGCGGTGGCTTGGGCCGTGGCGCGCCGCGAGCGGCCGTTTTCCGTTGAGCTGCGCTCGAGGACGCTGACCATGGCTTGAAACACGGTCTCAAACGCGGTCTTCGCGCTTTTCCCGCTTCGCGAAACATCCGAGGGCAACGCGACCATGGGGCAGGAATTCTCCACGTCCTCAAAATGCTGCCGCGAAAGATACGCGCGCACCACTTGCGCCCCCACATCCGATGACGTTAAATCCACCTCCACTCCCTCCCAACAGCTCTTCCATTCCGGGTCTGTGAAGAAACATCCCAAAACCTCGGCGTAAAGGTCGCTCTTGCTCCGAAAGTAGCTGTAGAAACCGCCATGCGTCAGTCCCGCGCCGGCCATAATCTGGCTGATGGACACGTTTTCAAACCCGTGCCGGTTAAAAAGCCGGCGCGCGCTTGCAATGACCTTTCCTTTCACTTTCCTGCTGTGGCCTGCGGCATAGGGCATCGCGTCTCCTTATTTCCGGTAACTGGAAGTATCTACCCATTGCGATTCGCGCTTCCACCAAAATATGTTCTTGAACATATTTTGCCTGCATGGTCCTATGCAGCTTCAGCACACCGGGGAAACAGGAGGAAATGATGAGCAAGATGAAATATCAGCCCGTTCGGGCTAACACCTCAACGCGGCGACAAATCATTGCGGGCGCGGCTGCGGGTCTTGCCAGCCTGGCTGCCGCTTCCGTGGCCTGGGGGAAATCTTTGCAACAGAGCACGAAGGAAACTCCGAGCACGGGCGAGAACGCCAAGCGCACCTCCATCCACGTGGCTACCGATTACGCAGCGAGCCCCCAGCGCATCTATGAAGCGCTTGTGGACTCAAAACAATTTACGGCCTTCAGCGGCCTGCCGGCCGAAATCGACCGTGAAGAGGGTGGCGCCTTCTCCATGTTCAAAGGACAGATTGTTGGCCGCAATATCGAGCTTGTTCCCAACCAGCGAATCGTCCAGGCCTGGCGGCCCACGCATTGGGACGCGGGCTTCTATTCGATCGTCAAGTTTGAACTGAAGCCCAGGGATACCGGAGCGACGCTCACCCTGGATCATTGGGGCTTCCCTGAAGGCGATTACGACTCTCTACTTTCGGGATGGCACGAGCACTATTTGGACGCGCTGAAGAAATACCTCGTGTAGACAAGCGGCGCGTGCGGGTGCCGCTTTCATCGTCCAAATGCAGTTGAGCTTCAGACCTTGATCAAAAGGGCGAGACCAATTAGCCGCCTGTGCCGGTCAACTTCACCGTTTGCGGGCTCGTGCTCGCACCGTCTGTGATCGTCGCGGCTCCCTTGATGCTTCCGGTTGACTCCGGCGTGAACGTCACGCTCAAAGTGCACGAGCCGTTCGCCGGGATACTCGAGCCGCAGGGTGATGTTCCACCCGGCGACACTGAAAAATCGCCGCTGCCGAAATAGCCCGTCAAGCTGAGCGCGGTGCTCGCGTTGTTCGTCACCGTAAGCGTTTGCGCGGGGCTCGTGGTTCCCACCGCTTGTCCAGTGAAGGTGAGGCTGGTGGGAGCAATCGTCACCGGCTGCACTGCCGTTCCAGTAAGATTCTCCACCTGTTGAGAAACGCTCGCGTTGTCTGATATCACGGCGCTTCCAGTGATCGCTCCGGTCACGGACGGCACAAACGTAACGCTGAACGTGCAACTCGCGGTTGCCGCCAACGCCCCGCCGCACGGCGCTGCGCCGCTGCCGGCCGCTGTGAAATTTCCACTTGCCGCAATCCCAGAAATCGTTACGGAGCTGGCGCTCGTGTTCTGCACCGTCACCGTTTTTGCCGCGCTCGCTGTTCCCACTGCCTGGCTGGAAAACGCGAGCGACGCGGGAGTCAACGTCAGCGGCGAAGCGGATCCGCCCGTCCCCGTTCCCGAAAGTTTCACGTCCAGCGGGCTGTACGCGGAGTTGTAGGAAATCGTCAGCGCGCCATCGATCGTAGCGGTGGCCGTGGGAGTAAATGTCACGGACACTGTGCAGCTCGTTCCGGCTGCCAGGCTTGTCCCGCAGGGATTCGTGGTGCCTCCCACTGCCGCATAATTGCCGCTAGCCGCGAAACTGAAAGACAGCGCCTTTGCCTGAGCGTTTTTCAACGTGACCGTTTTTGCGGCGCTTGTTTTCCCCACCGCCACATTTCCGAATGCCAGGCTCGTCGGCGTGAACGTCACGGGCACGGCTCCTGTTCCCGTCAGGCTCGCAATCTGCGGTGAATTCGACGCATTGTCGATCACGGTAAGCGCACCGGAAACGCTGCCGGTCACTGTGGGGGTAAATGTCACAGTCACGACGCAACTGGCTCCGGCGGCGAGCGTGGTGCCGCAGGTGCCTGTTTCGCCGAAGTCTCCGCTTGCGGTAAACGAGATCGCCGTCGAGGCGGATCCCGTATTCTTCACCGTGATCATCGATCCGGCGCTCGTGGACCCGACCGTCGTCGAAGTGAATGTCAAAGTTGCCGGCGAGAGTGTAATCGTTGCAGCCGCCGCTGTGCCCGTTCCGGAGAGGCTCACTTTCTGAGGCGAGTTCGACGCCTGATCCGTCACCGAGAGGGTGCCTGTCAGAGCGCCCGTCGCCTCAGGCGTGAACGTCACGCTAACCGTGCAACTCGCTCCGCCGGCAAGTGTTGACCCGCAAGTGGTGCCCGACTCCGCGAAATCGCCGCTTGTCGCGAACGAAATCGTTGTGGATCCCGTGCCCGTGTTCTTCACTGTGGCCGGCTTGCTGGCGCTGGTTACGCCCACTGCCACCGAGCCAAACGCCAGCTTCGTCGGCGTGACGGTAATTTTCACGGTAGCAGCCGCGCCCGTGCCGGAGAGTGCCACCACCTGCGGCGAGTTCGAAGCCGCGTCTGTGATCGTGATCGAACCCGTCCGCGTGCCCGTCACTGTGGGAGTGAACGTCACGTTAATCGTGCAATTCGCTCCCGCGTTCAGTGTGGTGGGGCAGGTGTTCGACTCGCCGAAATCTCCGCTGGGCGCGATCGAGACCGTCGTGCTGCCTCCTCCAGTGTTGGTCACCGTAATCGGCTGGCTCGTGCTAGTGGTTCCCACTGCCTGCGAGGCAAACGTCAAACTCGTGGGGCTCGGCGTAATAAACGGCACAGTGGACTGGAAAACGAAAAACGGCTGATAGCCGAAATTTGCGCAGCCGGTCCAGCCTGCCGGAAAATTCTCCACGTACACCTGGAAGTTCACAGGCGTCGTGATATCTGTCGCAGGCACGCTCACCGTCATTTCCGTTGAGCTAATAAACGTTGGGGTAAGGAACACGCCATTCGCCGAAACCAGCGATCCGGTAGTGAACCCGGTGCCATTCAGAGTGAGTGTGAAAGCTGGACCGCCAGAAGCCGCGGTCGAGGGGCTGATGCTCGAAAGCGTGAGCGGCGTGTTCGTCGTGTTGAAATTTGCGAACACGAGTGTTTCGTCCGTTGTGGTCAAATTGTCCGGATTCGTGGTGCCGGTCAGGCTGTAGGTCCAGCCCGCGAATGTCCACGTCGCATCCGGTGTGGCCGTGTATGTAAGCGATTGTCCCGTCGGATAGAAACCGTCGTCGGTCGGGGACGCGGGGGTGAGAACAGCATTGCCTCCGCAGGGGGGATAATTGAAATTGTCCGCGGCAAAGAATTGCGGTGTAAGCGTCGCAATATAACTCGTGCCGCTGCCCGGCAACACAACCGTGTGGCTTTGCGCTCCGCCGTCGCTCCAACTGGTATATGCGTAGCGGCTGTTTGAGCTATAGGGATATTCGTACGTGTCCACATTCACCGTGTGGTCGCTGCCCACAGTCCACGTGGAATCATAGGAGGGCGAAAAATTCTTGGGCACGTACCAGAATGTTCCGTCCACATACGCGTAGAGGTTCGAGCTGAAAGCATCGGGCGACACGTCCACCGTGTACACCGTCCCCGCCGGCGCAAATTCCGCGGTCACGTTGACGCCGAGCCCCGTATCGGGCACATAAAATGTCTTGGGATTGGCTCCCAGTCCGCCGGGCAGCCAGAAATTCGCGTTGTTGAACTCGTAGAATTGCGAAGACCCGGTCGGCGACGCGGTCAACGTCTCCTGCTGGCGAGCAACAAAAAAGGCGCCGCCTGAAACTCCATAGCTTTGCGGCGCGGGAGAAGGCGACACGCTCCCGGTTCCCCCGAAAACAGCGGCCGTGTAGGGCACAACCTGAATAAAGTTCGCGGTGTACGTGGCGACCTGCGGAGATGTCGCCGGAAAAGCAACTTCACCATTGCCGGGCGTAACCGTGATCGAGTGGCTCGCCGCCGTGTTGTCGTTCCATCGCCCGTAGGTGTAAGAGAAGGTTGTCGGCACCGAGCTGTTCACAATGTCCCCGCTCAAATTCTGTACGCCCGTTGGCACGTTCAGCGTGTGAACCGAATTCAGCGCCCAACTGAATACTTCAGGTGTCGTAATCATGGATCCGTCCACGATTACCTGCAAACCCGGCGGGTTCGAAGTGACCGTCACCGAAGCCGGCGGCGCGCCATACAGGCGCTCAATGCCTTCAATATCCGCCGCCGAATACCCGGCGCTGTTCGATAGCGGCATACCCGGCGGAATGGACTCGATCGCAGGGCCGCCATTCCGCGAAAAAGAAAATGGCGGATATTCCATCACGGAAGCGTAGTCGTAAAGCGTGAGGTTCTGGACGTTGTCCTGAATGATGTCAAAATTGAAGCGCGAGGCGAGGATCAGGTTCTGATAATTCACCGTCACGTAGGTGTTGCGGTCCGTCCGCGACTGCTCATGGTACAGCCCGATTTCGTGCCCCATTTCGTGCAACAGCGTGGCAAGCGTGCATGTGCCCGAACCTGTCATCGGCTGCGATCCGATGTTGGCGTCGCCTTCGGTCGCTTCGCATTCGCCCGTTTGGTCGGCTGAATTCAAGTCAATGTTGACGTAATTTGTTTGGCTCGTCCGCGTCACCCACTGAATCAGCCCCGTGAATGTGGTATTGAATGAATTGATGGCTGGCGCCAGATTCGCATCGCCGCCGTCGCTGGTGATCACATACGGAACCTGGTAAACGCCTCCCACCTGCGGCCACAGGGATTGCGGGTAAGCCACGCCAATCGAAAGCGGGTGCGCCCCTTCCTCGTCCGGCGCTGCCGGCATCGGCTGCACATGATCGAGGATGATGTCGCCTTCATAAATCGCCTGGCCGTTTTTCAAGGCGTAAGTCACCGGGCGCCCGCGCCACATCCCCGTGCGCAACTCGGGCGACACGGTAGACTTTTGAGCAAAGCTCGCGCCGGAAAACGCTCCGGCCGAAATCACGCACAATAAAATGGCAAGCGTCCGCAGCTGGGTCTTTGACACGCAATCCTCCACACGCTCGTAAATAAAGTTTTTAACTAACCAGGTCAGCCAGGAGCAGACGAGGGATTAAAGTTCCAAGTATTTTTAGCCGTCGGAAATGTGTGTGTCAAGAAGTGAATGGAAAATCTTCAGCGGGTAATGGTAAGTATGGTCCCCCTGCCTCGTTCCAGGAGTGCCTTACAACTCTTGTGCTGCTTGATCAGTCCACGGTCAGAAGTTGCTCGTAGAATCCGCCGATCTTTCGCGCGCGATCCACGAAGTGAATTTCCAGAATCCAGTGGCGAGGCTCTCCATCCACCCCAGGTCCGCGCATGCGGTTCGGATTATCCGGGTGAACGTAGAGCGTGACCTTGTCCTCGGGAATTCGCTCATGCGGAAATTGTCCCAGCAGGTGTCCCGCTATCGGCCCTCCGTATTCCCATCCGTATTGGGCAGCCAGGCTTTGCGCGTGCCGATACAATTCCGCGGCGGTGATGTCCGGGTGTTTCTTGAAATGCTCTTTTCCATCTTGAAACGCTCGGCCGATATCTTCCTGGAGTTTCTTCTTGAAGGGATCAGAACCGATGACAAACGTCCTTCCAAAATCCGCCTCCCAATCTTCGAACACCGGTCCGAGATCTAAAAATAGAATCTCATCTTCACCGAGCACAAGGTCCGGCGGATTCTCCTCGTAGGGCTCGAGCGTGTTCGCTCCGGCGCGCACGATTCGCTTGTGCCAATACTTTTCAACTCCAAATTGCTTCTGCGCTAATTCGTAAATTTCCTCATTCAACTGGTTCTCGGTAATCCCTGGTCGGATCAGGCCATTGGCTTCCACCGCGAGGAACAAATCATTCGCATAGTTCTGCGCCTGTCGAAGTGACTCCTCTCGCGTGTTTCCCGAAATATTCGGCTTCAAGTGCACGCACCTCCCAACGTCAAAAATTCTGCCATCAACTTGCGAGCGACTGCCCAATTCTCGCACCGTGCTGGGGAGTTTGTTACAACTTTGCTCCGGTAGGCTGAAATAAGAATGTCGCGCTCGAACCAAAGGCTCCCGGCAGGAGCCTCCGCGATCCCCGGTCTACTGCTGCCAGCCCCCGCCCAACGCCCGGTAGAGTTGCACGAGGCTTTCGTACTCGTTGCCTCGCGCCTGCGCCAGTGTGAGTTCAGCGGCAAAGAGCGAACGCTGGCCGTCCAGCACTTCCAGATAAGTTGTCGTGCCGCCGCGGTAACGCATATTCGAAAGGCGTACGGACTCCTGCAGATCCGCAACCGACTCTTCCTCCCGCACGCGAACCTGATGATATTTCTGATATCCGATCAGCGCATCGGATACATCTCCAAATGCGCGTTGGATGGTTTGCTGGTAAGAGAGCAGAGCCTGCTTGTGCTCTGATTCGGCCAGGTGCAGGTTTCCGCGCAGCGCTCCGCCCGTGAAAATCGGCTGGCTCACCTGCGCGCCGTAGGACCACACCCCGAGCTGCGAGCTCATCAGGCTCGAAAATGCGCTGCTGCGTCCAAAGGCGCCGCCGCCCGAGCCCGTCAGAGAAATTTGCGGAAAGAATGCGGCTTTGGCGACGCCAATCTCGGCGTTCGCTGCCACCAGGCTTTGCTCCGCCTCGCGAATATCCGGGCGTCGCTCGATCAGGGAAGACGGCATCCCCGGCGGCACTTCCGGAGGAAGCGGTTGTTCCACCAGCGGACGTCCGCGCGGCACCGTCTGCGGGTAATTTCCCAGCAGGATGCTGATGGCATTTTCTTCCTGCGCGATCTGGCGTTCCAGATCCGGAATTTGCGCGTTCGCCGAATCCAGCACCTGCTGCGCCTGCAGGACGTCGAGCTTCGTCGCCACGCCGTGATCCACGCGCAGGTTCGTGAGCTTCACGGAATCCTGCTGGGTCGACACTGTCTCCCGCGTGATTTTAAGCTGCAGGTCGAGTTGCAGAAGCGCGAAGTAGTCGTTCGCCACATCGCTCACCAGCGTCAGCACGACGATTTGCCGCGCATCCTCAGTAGCCAGCAACTGCGCCCGCGCCGCTTCGTCCGCGCGGCGCAGCCTGCCGAAGAAATCCAATTGAAAAGTGGCGTCCGCAGCCAGCGTGAAGAAGTTGAACTTCGTTTGGAAGTTGGATTCCTTGCCGCCACTGAAATTCCCGTTGCCCTGCACCTGCGGGAACAGGCTCGACCGCGTGATCACCAGCTGGTCGCGCGCCGCGTTGATTCGCTCGGTCGCGATTTGCAGGTCGTAGTTCTGCTTGAGCGCCGTTTTGATCAAATCTTGCAACTGCGGATCCTGAAAAACCTGCCACCACGGAAGATCCGCATACGAGGCTGCTTGCGCCTGCGCCTGCGGTGTATCTCCGGGATCGCGGTAGGCAGTTGGCGCTTGAACGGCAGGCCTGTGGTAATTCGGACCAGCCATGCAGCCCGCAAGCAGGCTCGAAGCCAGCGCGGCAACCGCCCACAACGCCGATTTCTTCCCTCGCTGCTTCACTGTTTTTTCTTTGCGGTTATCGGATTGGCGGTCCATATCAGTCGCCCTCCGCAGCGGCGGGCGCGGCGGGAAACGTCCCCGCGATTTTTTCCTTATCCTCGCCGGACCATTTCTCCACCATATAGAAGATTGCGGGAACGAAGAAAATTCCGATCGCGCTGGCGGCCAGCATTCCACCGATCACCGTGGTTCCCATAATCTGGCGAGCCACCGAGCCTGCGCCCGTTGCTGTCCATAGCGGCACGCATCCCAAAATAAACGCGAATGACGTCATTAATATAGGCCGCAGCCGCAGCCGCGCCCCTTCGAGCGCCGCATCCACCAGAGGCTTTCCGCCCTCATGCTGGTCCTTCGCAAATTCGACAATCAGAATCGCGTTCTTCGCTGCCAGTCCGATCAGCATGATCAGCCCGATCTGCGAATACACGTCGGTTTCTATCTGCACCAGGTATGCAGGAAGAAAAGCGCCCAGCAGCACGCGGCGCAGCCATAAAATTCCAAATGCCCCGAAGATCGCCACCGGCGTGCTCAGCAGCACGCTGAACGGCAGCGTCCAGCTTTCGTACAGCGCCGCCAGAACCAGAAACACAAACAGCAGCGAGAGCCCGAAAATCACCGACGCCGGTACGCCTTCCCGCGCCTTCTGCTCCTGATACGAAATGCCTGAGTAATCGAACCCCATTTCCCGCGACATGGTTTTCTTGAACACGTCTTCCAGAGCCGCGGTAGCCTGGTCCGCGCTATAGCCCGGCGCCGCGCTGCCATTCAGCTGCGCCGAGCGATATTCGTTGAAGCGCATGGTGAACTCCGGCCCCAGCCGCGGCTGCACACTGGTAAGCGTGGAGAGTGGAACGTCTTCTCCTTTGTTATTGAGGACGTAGAATTGGCCCACGTTCTCCGCTTTGGCCCGGTCCTCCCCTTCCGCTTCGATATATACCTGCCACTGGCGCCCGAAGCGGTTGAAATAATTGATAAAATATCCGCCCATGAACGCTTGAATTGTTTTGTATACATCGCTCAGTGCCACGCCCTGTTTCAGCACTTTGTCCCGGTCCACATTCACATACTCCTGCGGCACGCTGGGCAGAAACGTGGTGCTCAACCCCGCGATTTCCGGCCGCTTGCGGGCGGCGTCAATAAAAATCCCCAGATTCTTGGTCAGGAATTGCACATCGTTTCCCGCGCGATCTTCGAGGATGAAGGTGAATCCACCCGAGGTGCCGACCCCGGGAATTGCGGGTGGCGAAAAACTGAAAGCCACGGCGGCGGGCAGCTTGCTCAACGCCCCGTTCAGATGCGCCTTGATGGATTGGAATTGTTCGGCTCTCGCCTTGCGATCATCCCACGGCTTGAAAGTTACGAAAAAGAAAGCGTTGTAACTCGTCCGCACGTAGCTCAACAAACTGAAGCCCACGACGCTGGTTGTGTATTGAACTCCCGGCGTATCCCCGATGATTTTTTCCACCTGAGCCGCCACTGCGGTCGTGCGTTCCAGCGACGCTCCATCGGGCAGTTGCAGATTGACGAAAGCGTAGCCCTGATCTTCGTCGGGAAGGAAACTCGAAGGAACCCGGCTCGAGAAAAAGCCCGCCGCCACGCCGAAGATAACCAGCATCACGACCACCACGGCCGTCTTTCGCAGCAGCGTTCCGCTCCAACGAACGTAGCCATCCGTCGCGCGGTCGAAGACGCGGTTGAACCATGCGAAAAATCTCGCGAGCAATCCTTTGCTTTCTTTTTTGGGCCGCAGCAGCAACGCGGCAAGGGCCGGGCTCAGCGTAAGCGCGTTGAACGCGGAAAGAAGCACGGAAATCGCGATGGTCACCGCGAACTGCTGGTAGAGGCGCCCCGTGATCCCCGGAATAAAAGCTGTCGGCACGAACACCGCGGAAAGAACCAGCGCGATCCCTACCACCGGCCCGGAAAGCTCTTCCATCGCTTTCAATGCGGCGGCCTTCGGCGTCATGCCTTCCTCGATATGGCGTTCCACGCCTTCGACCACCACGATGGCGTCATCCACCACAAGCCCGATCGCCAGCACGAGCCCGAAAAGCGAAAGCGTGTTGATGGAAAATCCAAATAGCGGGAAAAGGATGAACGTTCCAACCAGCGAAACCGGCACAGCCAGCAGCGGAATCAACGTGGCGCGCCAGCCCTGCAAAAACAGATACACCACCAAGATCACAAGCACCAGCGCGATCACCAGCGTTTCCACAATTTCCTTGATGCCCTGTGTCACCGCCCGCGTCGTATCCAGAGCCACCACGTAATCCATGTCTTCGGGGAACCGCTGCTTCATCTGCGCCATCAAGTTGTTTACGCCCGCCGCCGCTTCCACCGCGTTCGAACCCGGCAGTTGGTACGTCGCGATGATCGCGCTCGGCTTCCCGTTCAGGCGGCTGACCACGCTGTAGTCCTGCGAACCCAGTTCAATCCGCGCCACGTCCTTCACGCGCACGATCCCGCCGTCCGGCGTCTCGCGCACCACGATTTGCCCGAATTCTTCCGGCGAAGCCAGCCGGCCCTGCGCCAGCACCGAATACGTAAATTCCTGCCCCTTGGGTGCGGGCTGTCCCCCCACTTTGCCGGCGGGATTCACCGTGTTTTGCGCCTGAATCGCGCTCACGATTTCCGGAACGGTGATTCCCAGCTTCGATAGTTGATCGGGTTTCACCCACAGCCGCATTGCATATTGCCCCGCGCCAAACACCACCACGTTGCCGATGCCCGCCGACCTCGTAATCGGGTCGGTAAGGTTGATGTACGCATAGTTCGACAGAAACTCCGCATCGTAGGTTCCGTGGGGCGAGTACAACGAAATCAACATCAGAGGAGCCGACACCGCCTTGCGGACGGAGATTCCATAATTGTTCACGTCAGCGGGCAACTGCGAGGCGGCTTGCGTTTCGCGCGCCTGCGTCAAAATCAAATCCGTGTTCGGATCGGTCTTGACGTCGAAATTTACGATCAGCGTCGTGTTCGAATTCGCCGTGGCGTTCAGCGAGTACATGTAATTCATGCTGTCCACGCCGGTCACCTGCTGTTCGATCGGCGTGGCCACCGCCTGCTCCAGGGTCTGGGCGTCCGCTCCCACATACGTCGCCAGCACCTGAATTTCAGGCGGTGCGATGTTGGGGAACTGCGCGATCGGCAGGCTCAGGATGCTGATGACCCCGACGATCACCATCACGATGGAAATCACCATGGCCACGATGGGCCGGTTGATGAAAAACTTTGACATCGGACTACTGCCCCTTTGTCTCTGCGGCAAAAGTCTTGGGATTTACCTGCATTCCCCCGCGTACCTTCTGCACTCCCTCGGCGACCACGCGATCGCCGCGCTTCAGTCCATCGGATACAATCCAGTCCGTGTCCACGCGATCGCCCACGGTAATCGCGCGGATGCTCACCTTGTCGTCGCCACCCACAACTGCCACCTGATAACCGCCCTGAAGTTCGGATACCGCGCGCTGCGGAACCAACAACGCATCCTGCTGGGTTCGCACCGCCGCGCGAACTTTTCCGTAGCCGCCGGGACGCAAAATATTTCCAGGATTTGGAAATAATCCCGCGATACGGATTGCGCCGGTGCCCGGATTTACCTGGCGATCCGCAAAATACAGGCTCCCTTGATGCTGGTAAACGGTTCCATCCGCCAGAATCAGCTCCAGCCGCAGGCTTTTATTCGCGGCCTCGCGCGTCGCGTCCGTGGGAAATCTTCTGTTCCAGTCCAGATATTCCCGTTCGCTCACCGTGAAATAAACTTTGATGGGATCAACTGTGGAAACCGACGTCACCGGCCCGCTGCTTGGATTCACCAGCGCGCCCACTTGCAGTTGCGCCTGCCCGGCAATGCCGTCAATCGGCGCAATCAGCCGCGTGAAATCGAGATTGATTTTGGCCGTTTCCACGGACGCTTCAGCGGACTGAATCTGCGCCTTCGCCGTTGCCACGGTGGCCTTGGCTGCCAGATTGTTCTGCACCGCGTTGTCCAGATCCTGCTGGCTCGCGGCCTGTTCCTGCGCCAGCGGAACGTAGCGGTTGACGTCGAGCTCCGTCCTCTTTTGCACGGCCTCCGCGTTTGCAAGTTGCGCTTGCGCCTGCGCCAGTTGACCTTCCGCCTGATCTACAACCGCTTGAAAAGGCCGCGGATCAATCTCGAATAGGAGCTGCCCTTTTTTTACAAACGCGCCTTCCAGATATCCCTGCCGCAACAAATACCCGCTCACTTGCGCCCGCACGTCCGCGTTCACATATCCATCGAGCGTCCCGATCCACTCACCGTATATCGGCACGTCCTTCTGTTCCACCTGCACCACTTCCACATCCGGCGGGCTCGGCAGCGCTCCAGACGCGTTCTTCGGCCGTGCCGCCCCATAAATCAGCCCGATCGCCAGAAGTCCAAACACTCCCGCAATCCAGAACTTGTATTTCAAAAGTGTCTTCATCTTCTTCTCCGCCCGCGAACCTTCTTCTCTCATCACCACGACGATGTTTCTATCGTTCCCCATCATCCCCGCGGTGGCGCGCCCGAATTCTAGTGCAGTCTTTCTCAAAACAGGAGCCCTGCTTCACGGCAGGGTCTATCCAATTTCAGGGTTTATTGGATGCGGCAATCAACTCGACGGACGTCGGAATCTTCCACGTGAGGCTGGGCCCGCTCAGGCCCGCTCAAGAATGTTCAGGCCTGCGCAGCTCAGTTGACATCCTCGGATTCCTGCCTCGAGACGCGCCTTCCGAGGATGTCAACGAGCCGCCTTTCTACTTTTACGCGGAAGCCCGTTGGCTTTGCTGGATGAACGCCAGCAATTCCGCGTTGATCGTGTCCTTCAGCGTCGAGCACATCCCGTGTGGCGCCCCCGGGATCACCTTGAGAATCGCTCCCTTTACAATCTTCGAAGAGAGCAATGCCGCGGAGCCGATTGGCACGATCTGATCATCGTCGCCGTGCAGGATCAACGTCGGCACGTCGAACTTTTTCAGATCTTCCGTGAAATCGGTTTCCGAGAAAGCCTTGATGCAGTCGTAACAAGCGTTGTGCCCCGCCATCATGCCCTGCAGCCAGAACGAATCCCGAAGCCCTTCCGATACTTTGGCGCCCGGCCGGTTCGCGCCGTAGAACGGTTGATAGAGCTCCAGCCAGAACTGCGAGCGATCCTTCAGCACGGCGGCGCGAAGCTGATCAAACGCCTCCATCGGCAACCCGCCGGGATTGGCCGCGGTCTTTAACATAATCGGAGGCACCGCGCTGACCAGCACGGCCTTCGCCACTCGCTTTGTGCCATGCCGCCCGATGTAGCGCGCCACTTCGCCGCCGCCTGTCGAATGGCCCACGTGTACCGCATTCTTCACGTCGAGTTTTTCCATCAGCTCCGCCAGGTCGTCGGCGTACGCGTTCATTTCGTTGCCGTCCCACGGCTGGCTGGAGCGGCCGTGGCCGCGGCGGTCGTGCGCGATGCAGCGAAATCCGCGGGCCGCAAGAAAAATCATCTGGTCTTCGAATGCATCCGCGCTGAGCGGCCAGCCATGGCTGAACACCACTGGTTGCCCCTTGCCCCAATCCTTATAATAAATATCTGTGCCGTCTTTGACCGTTAGGGTCGCCATCGAATTTTCTCCTTTTGCAAATCACTTCCGAAAAGTCCAAAGCCTGCGTTCGCGCAATGAAAGCAAAAAAATATGCTCGGTTGTCCGTAAGGCGGTCTATGCCGCCGCAGCAACGCGCCGCGTTCCTCGCGCGGCGAATCTCTGGTGCATCGGCCTGAGGATTGCCGACTTCCGCAACGCCCTGCGCGCGTGAAAAATCCGCGATTTCGCTGCAGCCACGGAAACGCCCATCAGGCTCGCCGTCTGGTCCAGCGAATGCTCCTCCAACAGCCGCAGCTCGATGGCCTTGCGCATCGCAGGCCGCAGGCGATGAACGGCCGTCCTCAGCATTTTTCGCCGCTGGTTCTCCGCGTATTCCTTTTCCGGATTCAATGCCGGATCCGCTGGTTCCTGCACCGGGAGTTTTTCGCCGAACTCGTTTGAGGAATCCATCGGAATTTCACGCGAAGCCCGTCGCTTGCGCAGAATCACCAGCGAAGAGTTGATCGCGATGCGCGTCAGCCACGTCCCGAAGCTCGACCGGCCATCAAAATCCGCAATGTGAATGAACGCGCTCAAGAGCGCCTCTTGCACGGCGTCTTCCGCGTCCTCGCGGCTTCGCGTAATCCGGTGCGCCGCGCGGAGAATTTGGTTTGTGTATCGCTGGCAAAGTGTGGCGAAAGCCGCCGAGTAGCCGCCCTGCGCCGCCTCCACCAGCCACTTCTCGCTGTGCTCTCGATCTACCGGTATGCTTGACCCATTCTGATTTCCAATGCTTGAGACCGCCGCGTTCTGAGAAGCCATTTTGTCCCCCAGCCCTTCTTTCTGCTCGGCGGCACCATGCGAGATCGGGTTCTCTTACGCATCACGAAATGGAATGGTTTTCGTGTACCACTTCGGTAGCGATTCGTAATACCACTTTCGGTTTGCGGCGCGGGCGTTTCGGATAGTTCCGATTGCGGTGTCTGCCAGACCCCGCCCGAAACATGGGGAAGTTACGGTTCTGGCGGTCGCGGCGCCGGCGGGATCACGATTTCTCGGCGCCCGAACAACCGCCCATCGAGCGAAAAAGCTCCCGGCCCAAGTAACGCAATCGCCACTGCGGTAACCACAATGCCGACCGCTGCCCACCTGGCGTCGTGCAATGCCCAGTAGGGCGTGGGAACCCACGATAGCGCAATCCCCAGAAAACATACCCCCACCAGGAGCCCCGCAAACGGCGTCAAAAATCCGATGGCGAGTGCCGCGCCGCTCGCCGTCAGCACCAGGCCGAGCGACCACTCCGCTAAAGTTGCACCCGCCGCATTCGCCAGATAGAGAATTCCCTCAGCGCACGCGGTCAGTCCAACCAATGCACGTAAAAGCAGAAGGCCGACGCCCGGCCGGCCGCCTGGAAACATGGAGAAAGTTCTTTGCAGTTTATTTTCCCGTCACGCCTCAAGAAATGCTCAGTAACCCAGCCTACGGGAAAACTCAAACCGCTGAAAACCCTAGATGGCGGAATCTTTTCATACCACTATGGAAGTACGGGTTTATGCGTACTGGGAACCCTACAGCTCGATGATTCCCCGGCGGAGGCCGATGGCGACGGCTTGTGTGCGATCGCTCGCTCCGAGCTTTTCCATGATGTGCTTCACGTGGACTTTCACTGTCTCTTCTGTAATGAAGAGCTTTTCCGCGATGTCTCGATTCCGATTTCCACCCGCAAGTTGGCTCAACACTTCGATCTCGCGCTCGGTCAGAGCCTCATCGCCCATATGCTCCGCCAGTTGCGCCGCCACTTGCGGCGGAACGCGTTTTTTCCCCGCGTGAACCTGGCGAATCACCTCCACCAATTCCTTCGGTGGCATGCTTTTCAGCATGTACCCGCGCGCGCCCGCCTCCAGTGCGTGCTGGATTTCCACGTCGCCTTCAAAAGTCGTCAGCATCACCACGCGCGCTTCCGGGAATTCCGCCAACACGCTCACCATCGCGTCGATTCCGCTTTTATCCGGAAGCCTCAGGTCCATCAGCGTCACGTCGGGCCGGTGTTTTCGAAACTCCACAAGCGCTTCCTGCGCGTTGGCGGCTTGCGCCACCAGCTCCATATCTGCCTGATTGTTGATGATCGCGGCGAGCCCCTCGCGAAGCAACGGGTGATCGTCCACGCTTAACACGCGAATCTGCTTTTCTCTGCTCATCGATTCCGCTCGTTTCCTGGCCGGGATTTCTCGTACCGCTTTTTTCCCGTGTAAAATTTAGAAAACCATCCGCCGCCGCTGTGATCCTCCGTCTCAGGCTCATAGGCCAGGCGGCCGGGCACTGAGAGTTCCACTTCCGTTCCCGCCACAGCCCGGCTTAGCACCTTCAATTCCCCCCCGATTCTTTCGGTTCGTTCTTTCATTCCGAATAAGCCCCAGTGCCTTTCGCGCCCCGTGCGCAGAACCTGAGCGTCGATTCCCGCGCCGTTATCCCGAATGAAGACGCGCAAGTGGCTCGCCGCATATTCCAGCTCCACCTCGATGTCGCTCGCGTGCGAATGTCGGAACGCATTCGAAAGCGCCTCGTGCCCGATCAAGAACACTTCATCGCGAATCGCCACCCGCAAAGGCCGCGGCGCGCCCTCCACAATAACGCGGAATTCAATTTGCGACTCCACTGGAAATTCCTGCCGGATCTGCGAAAACGCCTGCTCCAGATCCGGAATATTTCGCTGCGAGGCCCTCAGCCCCTGAACCACATTCCGCCCTTCCTCGATCACCTGGCTCATCAACTCCAGCACGCGCCCGATCAGCGCCTTCCCCGGCGAATCCGCGGGCAATCGGTCGTTCGCCACATGCAGCTGCATCGACGCGCTTAGAAATCCCTGCAGCAGCGTGTCGTGCAGCTCCTGCGCAATCCGCGTTCGCTCCGCCAGCCGTGCTTCGAAGCGCACATTCAATTGCTTCGTCAATTGCAGCAGCCGCACGCGCACCAGCGTCAGCGCCGCGAGCGCCAGCGTCAGCAGGCAGATTAATCGGAACCACCACGTCTGCCAGAACGCCGGCTCGATTTCGAATTGCAGCGTGGTTTCCGCGCTGTTCCAGATTCCGTCGCTGTTGCTCGCCACCACGCGGAAGCGGTACACCCCCGAATCCAGATTGGTGTACGAAGCTTCTCGCGCCGCGGTTGGCTCGCTCCATCCCGCGTCGAAGCTATCGAGCTTGTATTTGAATCGCACGCGTTCCGGAACCGAAAGGCTCAATCCCTCGTAGCTCAGCGTGATCCGTTGGTGCGGCGCTGCAACGCGAATGTCCTCGCCCAAATGGATCGCGCGCCCATCCGCAGAAATTTCCTCCATGTGCAGCAGCGTCGGCACGGTGTCATTTGCCATCCGCCTTGGATCAACCACGGAAATCCCGCGATTCGTCGAAATCCAGATTCGTCCCAGGGAATCCGCAACCACCGATTTGTCCCGCTTCACTCCTTCCATTCCAAGCAGGCCGTCCGCAAGCCCGTATTCGCGCACATCTGCGTCGCCGAGTGTCTCTTGTTTCAATTTGTTGCGGTCAACCCGCAGAATATGATTGGACGTCGCGATCCACAGCGAGCCGTTTTTGTCTTCCTCAATTCCATAAATCGCTTCCTGCAATCGCTCGGATATATTGCGAGGAGCCTGGATGCTTCCCGCACTCATGTACGCCAGCCCATTGGCGGTTCCGATCCACAGCGCGCCCGTTGAATCTTCCAATAGACAACTCACATTCCCCGGCGGCAAGCCGTCCGCGCTTGTATAATTCCGCCACGTTCCTTTCGAAAGTGCGCTCAGCCCGTTTGGCGTTCCAAACCACATCGTTCCATCGGACCCTTCCCGAATCGCGGCAACGGAGTTGGACGCTATGCCATCCTTCATCTTGTACGTTTTGAATCCACCGTTCTTGAATTCACTCAACCCTCCGCTGAGTGTGCCCGCCCATACCGTTCCGTCCCGGTTTTCCTCCACGGCAAAAACACTGTCTTGCGCGAGCCCTTTAGCCTGCGTGTAAGTCTCCGTCTCGAACGAGTTGCCTCGATACCCGATGTGCGTCAAGCCGCCGCGCTGCCTTCCAATCCACAATCCGTCTTTGCCGCCGCTGATCGAATAAACCACGTCCCTGTCCAATCCGGAATCTGTCACGCGTCCCACTCGCCCTTCTTTCAGCCAATACAGGCCGCCTTCGGCGGGCGCGAACCACGTGCGGCCTTCTCCGTCCACATACAATGGGCCACTATTTTCCGCTGGCAAACCGCGCGAAACGGAATACGTCGTGAGCACGCTGTCCCGCAGTCGTTCAATGCCTCGCGCGCTTCCCACCCA
>Ga0070765_100000313_pt1 | contig 28852 bp, 31 predicted proteins | sample HubBroMetageWFT5_FD_71516 | JGI IMG/M metagenome (GOLD analysis project Ga0070765, IMG submission 71516) | Warmed and freeze-thawed soil microbial communities from the Hubbard Brook experimental Forest, New Hampshire - Hubbard Brook CCASE Soil... | ecosystem: Environmental > Terrestrial > Soil... | reverse complement strand
CAGCGCGAAGCCGTTCGACAGGGCTCCGAACATCGCGCCGAGCAGGGCGGATACGACGAACAGCAACGCGACGCCCCCGACCCCGCCCGGGAAGCTCGCGCCCACGATCAGCGCCAGCGCGACGATGATCAGCGATTGGATCACGACCACGACCGCCTCCTTCAGGATCCGCCCCGCGATCAGCGCCTCGCGACGCACCGGCGAGACGAGGAAGCGGGCGGTGACCCCGCGCCGCATGTCGTCGATCAGCGACATGCCGCTCCACGCGGCGTTGAACATCGCGGTCATCACGACCACGCCGGGGGCGAGGAACGCGATGTAGGAGTGGCTGTGGAACCCCGGGATCTCGATCACCTTCTTGAACAGCGCGCCGAACAGGAGCAGCCAGATCACCGGCTGGACGAGCGTCACCGCGACGAACCACGGCTGGCGCCACAGCTCCCGCAGGTGTCGGAGCGTCATGTACAGGGTGTGCCTGATCACCGTCATCGGTCGACCTCCGCCTCGTTCTCGGCCGCGTCGAACGTGCGGCCCGTGTACTTGAGATAGACGTCGTCGAGCGACGGTCGGGCCACCCGGACCGAGGACACCTCGACGCCGGCCGACTCGAGCGCCGCCAGCACCGCCGGGACCGCCCGCCCGCCGTCGTCGGAGCGGGCGCGGAGGCTCCGGCCATCGACGGTCACGTCGCGGATCGCCGCGAGGTCGGCGAGTGCCCGGGTCACGGTGCCGTTGTATTCGCGCTCGAGGTCGACGTGGATCGCATCGCCGCGGAGCTCGCGCTTGAGCTCCTCGGGCGTCCCCTCGGCGACCACCTGGCCGCGGTCGACGATCGCGATCCGCTCGGCGAGCTGGTCGGCCTCCTCGAGGTAGTGCGTGGTCAGGAGCACGGTCTTGCCGCGCTCGGCCGCAAGCCGCGAGATCTCGGCCCACATGTCCGCCCGGACCTCGGGATCGAGCCCGGTGGTTGGCTCGTCGAGGAACAGCACCTCCGGGTCGTGGACGAGCGCCATCGCGATGTCGAGGCGCCGCTGCATCCCGCCCGAGTAGCCCCGGGCGATCCGGTCGGCGGCGTCGGCCAGCCCGAACCGCTCGAGCAGCTCCTGGGCGCGCTGCTCGAGTGCCCGGGGTGGGCGGGATCCAAGTCCGTGGATCTGGCCCTGCAGACGCAGGTTCTCCCGCCCGGTGGCCTGGATGTCGACGGCCGAGCCCTGCGCGACGACGCCGATGATCCGGCGCACGGCATCCGGATTCGAGACGACGTCGAGCCGCCCGACGAGCGCTCGGCCCGAGTCGGGCGTCGCGAGCGTCGTGAGGATCTTGACCGCCGTCGACTTGCCGGCGCCGTTCGGCCCGAGCAGCGCGAAGACGCGCCCCGGCGCGACCGCGAACGACAATCCGTCGAGTGCAGTCACCCCCTTCGGGTATTTCTTGACGAGGCCGACCGCCTCGATTGCCTGTTCCATACGCGTGACCTCCGGGCTAGAATTCGCTTAGTCAGCAAGTATCTTAGTAACTAAGAGACTTAGATGTCAAGAGAACCTTCCCCTGAACGCCTCCAGCTGTACGCCGAGCTCAGCGACGAGGTGCGCGCCAACCAACGCGCGACCGACGTGGTCGACGACCTTCTCTGCCTGCTGATGGGGATCAATCGCAGCGACGCGCGCTGCCTAGACGTCCTCGATCAGCACGGCAGCATGAGCGCGGGCGATCTGGCCGAGGCGAGCCGGCTCACCACCGGCGCGATCACCGCGGTGATCGACCGCCTGGAGCGCGCGGGGCTGGCCCGGCGGGTGGCCGACCCATCCGACCGCCGAAGGGTGCTCGTCGAGTTGACGGAGAAGGCCTTCGAGCTGTCGAACGAGCTGATGGTCGAGCCCATGAGGCAGCAGTACACGCCGATGGCCGACGACTACAGCGAGGACGATCTCCGGCTGATTCTCGACTTCACCCGGCGCGGGCGCGAGATCCAGGAGCGCCACGCCGAGTGGCTGCGCGAACGGCTGGCCGAGCGGCGCGCCCAGACGGCCTAGAGCGCGCGCCCGGACGGGGGCTAGAGCGCGCGCCCGGACGGGGGCTAGAGCGCCCGCCCGGACGGCTTAGAGCGCGCGCACGTCGGCGCCCTGGGGCTCGAACCCCGCGCGCATCACCGTCGCCCACCCGGCGGCCTCGCGCTTGAGCGCTTCGACGAGCGGGCCGGTCTGGTCGTACCGGGACCACACCAGCACGCTCGGGCCCGCACCCGAGATCGTCGCGCCGAGCGCCCCGAGGGCAGCCGCCCGCTCGAGCAGGTCCACCGACCGCGGATACAGGTGGGCGCGATACGGCTGGTGGAGCCGATCGCGCAAGCCGGCCGAGACCAAATCCCAGTCGGCCGTCGCCAGCCCCAGGGTCAGCATCGCGACGTGCGACAGGTTGAACACCGCGGCCTCGATCGGCACGGTCGCCGGGAGCGCGTCGCGGGCCTTCTCGGTCGAGAGTCTTTCGGCGGGAACGACGAGCACGGCCTCGAGCCCGAGCGGAGCCTCGAGACGGTGGGCGTGGGGTCCGTCACAGACCACGAACCCGCCGCAGAGTGCGGCGCCGACGTTATCCGCGTGGCCCTCGAGCTCGGCGGCGAGCTCGAACACGTCGGCGTCGAGCTCGAACAGGTGGTCGGCGGCCATCAGCCCGGCGACGACCGCGGCGGCGCTCGAACCGAGCCCGCCGGACAAGGGGATGTCCGAGGTGATCCGGAACTCGAACTCGTCGGCGGGATGCAGGCGCTCGAACCCCTTGACCACAAGGTTGTCGCGGTCGCGGGGCACGTCGAGATCGGTGTGGACGGCGAACGTGCCCGTCTCCTGGACTTCGAGCTCGAGGTGCAACCCGAGCGCGGCCGCGAGCACGTCGAAGCCCGGTCCAAGGTTCGCCGAGGAGGCCGGCACGCGCACCACGCGCCGGCGGGTGAGGCCCGGCGTCACTCGAGCACCGCGCGCTCGATCGCGCTCAGCTCCGGGTCGCAGGCGACGACCGCGCCGGCCTGATCGAGCGCGGTGTCGGGATCCTTGAGGCCGTGGCCGGTGAGCACGCACACGACCCGGTTCACGTCGTCGCCCGTGCCGTGGACGAGCAGCCCGGCGACGCTGGCCGCCGAGGCCGGCTCGCAGAACACCCCCTCGTTGGCGGCCAGGAAGCGGTAGGCCATCAGGATCTCGGCGTCGGTGACCGCCTTGACCGCGCCGCCGCTCGAGGTCATCGCGTTCATCGCGTCCTCCCAGCGAGCGGGGTTGCCGATGCGGATCGCGCTCGCGACCGTCTCGGGGTGCTCGACCGGCGCGCCGTGGACGAGCGGCGCGGCGCCCGCCGCCTGGAATCCGAACATGCGGGGCCTCAGACCGGACTCCTGGAAGCCCTTCCAGTAGGCGGTGATGTTGCCGGCGTTGCCGACGGGGATGCAGAGCGCGTCGAGCCCGCCGGGGAGCTGCTCGACGATCTCGAACGCAGCCGTCTTCTGGCCCTCGATCCGGAAGTCGTTGACGGAGTTGACGAGCGCGACCGGGTGACGGTCTGCGAGCTCGCGCACGAGCTTGAGAGCCTCGTCGAAGTTGCCCCGAAGCGCCACCACCCGGGCTCCGTGCATGAGGGCCTGGGCGAGCTTTCCGGTCGCGATCTTGCCTTCGGGCACGATTACCGCGCCTCTCAGTCCCGCCCGGGCGGAGTAGGCCGCGGCGGAGGCGGCGGTGTTGCCGGTCGAGGCGCAGATCACTGCCGTGGCGCCTTCCCGGACGGCCGCCGAAACCGCGCACGTCATCCCGCGATCCTTGAACGAGCCCGTCGGGTTCGCGCCCTCGAGCTTGAGCCACACCTCGAGCCCGGCTCGCTCGGACAGGCGCTCGGCGAGGATCAACGGTGTCGAGCCCTCGTTCAGCGACACCACCGGGTCGCCGGCCGCGAAGGGCAGCCGTTCCTGGTAGCGCTCGATGATCCCCGGCATGGCCGGGAGCATGCCAGAGCCGGCGCAGGCTACGAGACTTCGAGCACGACCTTGCCGGTCGCGCCGCGGCCGTCGATCAACTCGAGCGCGTCGCCGGCCCGCTCGAGCGGGAATCGGGCGCCGACCACCGGGCGCACGAAGCCGGCCTCGATCAGGCGATCGATCGCATCGCCGATCTCGCGGTTGAGCTCGGGCCTGCGCATCACGAAGTTGCCCCAGCCGGCCCCGATCACCTCGGTGTTCGCGAGCAGCAGCCGGTTGACGCGCACCTCGGGGATCGAGCCGCCGGTGAATCCGACGACGACGACCCGCCCGCCCTCGCGCAGCGACCGCAGGCTGTCGGTGAAGCGGTCGCCGCCAACCGGGTCGATCACGACGTCGACCCCTCCGTGCGAGATCTCCTTCGCCTCGTCCTTCCAGGCGCCGTCGCTCCGGACCACGTGATCCGCGCCGGCATCGCGCGCGACACGCTCCTTGTCGTCGCTCGACACGACCGCGATCGTGTTCGCTCCGAGGCCCTTGGCGATCTGGAGGGTGGCGGTGCCGACACCGCCGGCCGCGCCGTGTACGAGCACGGTCTCCCCCTCGTCCAGCCGACCGCGGGTCACGAGCGAGAAGAACGCGGTGTGGTAATTGAGGACGAGGCCGGCGCCCTGGGCGAAGTCGAGCGCGTCGGGGAGCTTGAACGTGAAGAACGCCGGCGCCACCGCGATCTCGGCCCACCCGCCGAGCATGCAGAACGCCGCCACGCGGTCGCCGGGCTTGACCGAGGCGTCGTCCGGAGCGCTTCGCACCGTCCCGCCGACCTCGCTCCCGGGGGTGAACGGGAGCTCGGGCTTGACCTGGTACTCGCCGCGGGTCTGGAGCACCTCGGGGAACGACACCCCGGCGGCGTGGACGTCGACGACCACACCGCTACCGGGCGTCATCGGATGCTCGGGCGCCGGCTCGGGCGCGTCCTCGACCACGCGGAGAGCCGACTGCGGGCCGGTGAGCTCGACGATCTGGACGGCCTTCATTTCGGTCCGGGACCCTAGCCGAAGTGGGCCTACCGTCGCCTACCCGAACTCTTCCTCGAGCACCCGAATCGCACGCGGGGGCGCCCGGACCACGTCGAGGCGCTCGAGCTCGGCCATCGCGGCGGTGAACCGCGACTCGAGCACCGGGTGGACGACCATCACCAGCCGCGCCTGATCGCCGAGGCCCCGCTGCACGACCGACTTGACCGACACGTCCTGAGTGGCCAGCACCTGCGCCACGCGCGCGAGCACGCCCGATTCGTCGGCGACGTCCAGATGCAGATAGAACGCCGACACCACGTCCTGGACGATCTCGAGCACCTGGCTCGTCGGCGGGGTCGAGGCCGGCGGGATCATCGCGCTGATCACGTCCCCGAGCACGGCGGTCGCGGTCTGCGGACCGCCGGCGCCCGGGCCCGACATCGTGATCTCGGTGATCGCCTCGGACTCGACGGTGACCGCGTTGAACGGGCCGCTCACCGAGGCCAGCGGGTGCCTCGGGTACAGGAACGCGGGATGGACGCGCACCGATAGCCCGTCGCCGATCCGCTCGGCGGTCCCGATCAGCTTCAGCCGCAACCCCAGCTCGTCCGCGTACGCGAGATCGTCGGGCTGGATGTGCTCGATTCCCTCGTACCGGACCTGGTCTAGATGGACGGGGGTGTCGAACGCCAGTCGCGCGAGGATCGCCATCTTGGCCGCGGCGTCGCGGCCGTCGACGTCCTCGGACGGATCGGCCTCGGCGTACCCGAGCCGCTGCGCCTCCGCGAGCGCCTCCTCGAACGCCATCCCGGTCCGCGCCATCTCGGTCAGGATGAAGTTGGTCGTGCCGTTGACGATCCCGTGCACCCGGTCGATCGTCGCCCCCGCGAGCGACTCCTGGATCACCCGGATCACGGGAACGACGCCGGCGACAGCCCCCTCGAACCGGAGCTGCACGCCTTCCGCCCGCGCGACGTCCCACAGCTCCTCGCCGTGCTGGGAGAGCAGCTGCTTGTTGGCGGTGACGATGTGCCGCCCCGCCCGCATCGCCTGCAACAGATACGAGCGCGCCGGCTCGATCCCGCCGATCAGCTCGACGATCAGGTCCGATCCCTCGAGGATTTCGTCGAACGACCCCGAGCGACGGGTCATGACCCCGCTCAGCTCGGGCCGGAGCCCCGTCGTCCGCTCGATCCTCGCGGCGTGCTCCGGCAGCAGCGCCGCGAACGCCGACCCCACGGTGCCGTGCCCCAGCAGCCCGACCCGGAAAATACGATTGGAATGGTCGGCGGCGCCGAGCGGCGGCGCCTTAGCGTCAGCCGATGTCACGCGCCGCCAGGTCCTCGTAGGTCTCGCGGCGCACGACCACCCGGGCGTCCCCGTCCCGGCAGAAGATGACCGGCGGGCGCGGAACCCCGTTGTAGTTGTTGGCCATCGAGTAGCCGTAGGCGCCGGTCACCGGCGTCGCGACCACGTCGCCGGGCGCGGGGTCGGCCAGCCAGGCGTCGCGGATGATCACGTCGCCAGACTCGCAGTGCTTGCCCGCGAGGTGACAGCGCTCGTTCGACGCTGCCGACGCCCGGTCGACGACCAGCGCCTCGTACTTCGAGCCGTACAGCATGGGGCGCAGGTTGTCGGACATCCCGCCGTCGACCGCCACCCAGGTCGAGACGTTGCGCTTGACCGTCTGGATCGTGTACAGCGTGACCGTCGAGTTCGCGACGAGCGCGCGCCCCGGCTCCAGCAGGAGCCGCTTGTCCCCGCCAAGCTCCGAGTGCACGGTCGACACGATCGCCTCGACGTAGTCGGCGACCGCCGGCGGCTGCTGTGCGGCGCCGTACGCGACGCCCAGGCCGCCGCCGACGTTGTAGACCGGGAAGTCGCCGAGCTCCGCGAGCATCCGCACCGCGGCCCGGAACGGCTCGAGCTCGAGCAGCTGGGACCCGATGTGGAAGTGCAGCCCGACCAGGTCGAGATGCGCGACGTCGTTGAGCCGCGCAATCGCCTCGCGAGCGGCGTCGACGCCGAATCCGAACTTGGAGTCGCTCTGCCCGGTCGAGATCGCGTGATGGGTGTCACCGGCGACGCCCGGGGTGATGCGGATCAGCACCTCCTGGCGCGGGCCCCCGTCTGACGCCACGATCCGCTCGAGCAGCTCAAGCTCGCGCAGCGAGTCGATCACGATGTGGCCGACCCCCGCGGCGCGGGCCTCACCGAGCTCGGACTCGGACTTGGCGTTGCCGTGGAAGTAGATCCGCGCCGGGTCGAACCCGCCCCGGAGGGCGAGAAAGAGCTCGCCGCCAGAGGCGACGTCGCACGCCAGGCCCTCCTCGGCGAGCAGCCGGTACACCGCGGTGCACGGAAACGCCTTCGAGGCGAACAGCACGTCGAAGTCGTCGTGGCGGGCGGCCATCGCCTCCATGAACGACCGGGCTCGCGCGCGGACGTCGTCTTCGGCGACGATGTAGGCCGGGGTTCCGAACTCGCGAGCGAGGTCGATCGCGTCGCAGCCGCCGATCTCAAGCCGTCCGCGCTCGTTGACCCGCGATCCGATCGGAAAGACGTGGGACAGGGTGGCGGCGGTCGCGGACATCGCGGGCCGATCATGCCATGCCGCACCGGTGCCTGGCATGATCGGCGGGTGCCGCGGCCGCGCACCGTCAGGCCCCAGCTCCCCGCCGAGATCGGCGTGCACGACGGGCTGTCGTACTCGCTGTGGCTGCCCCGATCGCCTGAGCCGCCGCCGGGGGCCGTGATCACGCTCCACGGCGCCGGCTCGTGCAAGGAGAACCATTACGACTTCGCCCGGGCGGCGACCGGCGCCGGCCTCGCGGCGATCGCCTTCGATCAGCGAGGCCACGGCGACAGCCAAGGACCGCTCGACGGCGGCGCGCTCGATGATGTCGTTGCGATCGCGGCGCTGCTGCGCTCGCGCCTCGGCGGCGGCGACGCCTCGCCCCCGGTTGCGGTGAGGGGCTCGAGCATGGGCGGCTATCTGGCGCTCGTGTCGGCCGCCGCCGTGGGCGCCGCGGCGGTTGTCGCGATCTGCCCGGCTTCGAATGAGGGCCTGCGCCGCGGGCTCTCGGACGGCCGGTTTACGTTCGGCGCTGACTGGCCGGCGCTCGATCGGTTCCTCGCCGACCACGACGTCGCCGCGGCCGCCGGCCGGCTTGAGGTGCCGGTGCTGCTGCTCCACGCCGAGGGCGACGAGCAGGTTCCGGTCGAGCACTCGCGCGAGCTCGCGGCCGTGCTGCGTTCGCCCCGGAGCCGGCTGATCACGCTCCCGGGCGGCCACCACCAGTCGATCCAGCACGACGGCGAGATGCAGGCGGTGAGCCTGCGGTTCATCTCACGGGTTCTCGAGCGCGCGAGCCCGGGGCGCGAGCAGGCGGATCCGCGGCCGAGCTAGTGCCCGCCGGGGCCTGAGACGAGGCCGCCGAGGGCGTTGGTCGCGCCGGTGACGGTCTGGGCAGCCCCTGTTCCGACGCCGTTGACCGCGCCGCCTAGCTGCGGGCTAACGCTACTCACGACGCCGGCAGCCGTGTTCGTCGTCTGCTGCACGGTCGTGCCGACGTTCGAGCCCGTGTTCGTCACGATCGTGCCGAGGGTGTTCGTCGCCTGTGAGAGCGCCTGCTTCACCGGCTGTGTCACCTGCTGAACGGGCGTAGGCGATTGAGGCGGTGTCGTGGTGGCCGGCGCGGAACCGGTCGAACCTGACGACGGCTGGCCGGCTGCCGTGCCCACCGGAGCGGAGGTGCTGGTAGGCGCGCCGATCGATCGCCGCGGCGGCTGTCCGGGCCCTTTCGCGAGACCGCGACCGGCAGTCAAGCTGGCCGGTCCTCGGGCCGCCCCTCCTGCGGCGGGTGCGGCGCGCGCGGCGCCTGCGCCGGCCGCCGGAGCAGCCGCCGCGAACGCCAGCCGACGCGTCGCGAGCGTGGCCCCGGACGCGGCCCGGTGCGCCGAGTTAACGACCTCGCCTGGCGTGGGCTGAGTGGCGACCTGTGGCCAGCCGCGAAAGGCCACGAGCGCGCTGGCTACGATGAACATGAGCGCGGCACCGGCCAACAGGGAACCGGCCGTGCCGACCCCCGCGAGATATGCCCGGGCGGCACGCACCATTTCCCAGTATCGGCCGCAACCGCGGAAAGCTTTAGCGATTCCCACTTCTTCTCAGATTCATATGGAACCCTTCGGGGCCTAGATACCCCAATCTGCCAACATTAACTGCACTATGCCTAGCAAGTCATTTGGACGCGACACCGGACTTCAGACCCGGATGGTGTTCACGATCTTCCTCCTGGGCCTCGTATACGCGGTCCTGATCGCCGTGCTGATCGCGGCCGGAGCCGGCGCGGTCACGATCGCGATCGTCGCCGCCGGCCTGTTCGCCGTCCAGCTCTTCACCTCCGACAAGATCGCGCTGGCCTCGATGGGCGCGCGCGAGGTCAGCCCGCAGGATGCGCCGCAACTCCACTCGATAATCGACCGCCTGTGCGTCCAGGCCAACATCCCCAAGCCCCGGGTCGCTATCGCTCAAACCCCGATGCCCAACGCGTTCGCGGTCGGGCGCTCGCCGAAGAGCGCCACCGTGTGCGCCACGACCGGCATCCTCCAGCTGCTCGACCCAGCCGAGCTCGAGGCGGTGCTCGGACACGAGATCACCCACGTGATCAACCGCGATGTCGTCGTGATGACGATCGCGAGCTTCTTCGCGTCGATCGCGGCGTTCATCACCCAGTTCGGGTTCCTGTTCGGCGGCGGTTTCGGCGGCGGCAATCGCAACAACCAGGACAACAACGGCTTCTTCATCGTGATCCTCGTCTCGGCCGCCGTGTACGTGATCTCGTTCCTGCTGCTTCAGGCGCTCTCGCGCTACCGCGAGTTCGCCGCCGACCGCGGCTCGGCGATCATCACCGGTCGGCCGAGCGCCCTGATCAGCGCGCTGATGAAGATCAGCGGAACCATGCAGCGGATCCCGCAGCGCGACCTCCGGGCCGCGTCCTCGGAGCTCGCAGCGTTTTACATCTTCCCGCCCAAGGCGAAGGAGTCGATCACGAACCTGTTCTCGACCCACCCGCCGCTCGAGGCGCGGATCGAGCGCCTGCAGCGGCTCGAGGCCCAGCTCCAGGGCACCGCCTAGTGGGTCCTCGCTAAACCGGCCGTGGGCTTCCTCGACGTCCTGATGGGCCGTCGCAAGCTGGCGCAGCCCGCGCCGGATCGCCTGTTCGCGATCTCGACCGCCTACGTGACGATGCAAACGTCGCTCGGGATGGAGTCGCGCGGGGCGGCCGCGATCGTGTTCCAACCGCTGTCGACCGCCGACTTCGAGTCGATCGTCCGCGACATGGAGGAGGTGGTCCGCGCCACCGCCTCGGACAGCGGCACGACCGTCACGAGCTCGGACGACAGCTACGACTACCGCTGGCTCGTGCTCCGCGGCCCCGACTTCGACGATCTCGTGGTCGGGATCAACGCCGTCGGCGGTGCGCTCGAGGCCGGCGGCTACGGCGACCGCGTGCTGTGCGCGGTGTTTGCGTTCGAGGACTCCCGCAAGCGCCCGCTCTATTGGATCTACAACTACAAGCGGGGCACGTTCTATCCGTTCGCCCCGGCCGCCGGCAGCGAGCAGCGCGACAACGAGCGCGAGCTCGTGCTCAAGGCGCAGATCGGTAAGGAACTGCCGGTCGAGCAGGAACTAGAGCGGTGGTTCCCCCTGTGGGGAATCCCGATCTAGGCGCTTTGGGTCGCGCTCGCGCGCGACCCACGTGACGGACCTAACGCCTTGTCCGACATAACGGACCTAACGCCTCGTCCGCCGGACGACCAAGAAAAGCCCGACGACGGCCACGGCCGCGACCACCCCGATCGCGGCCGGGGTGGGGATCGACGCCTTGGTGCGCTCGATCCGCTCGCGAGCGTGCTTTTTGACGTCGGCCTTTTCCGCTAGCGCCTCGACGGTGTCGCCGAGCTCCTGGCGAGTGGCCTCGATCTCGGCGCGGATCTGCTCGGGGTCCTTGGCCTCTACTGGCGCGCCGACTTTGCCCGGGTCTTCGCCCATTCCACGTCCTCCTTCACGCTCTCGGTTGCCTGTTCGGGGACCGGCGGGCTCGCCTGCGACACCTTGCTCTTACCCTGAAGCGCCAGGATGCCGGCGACCGCCGCCAGGACCGCCGCGACGATCAACGCCGCCAGCCAGGCCGTGACCGCGGTCGCCAGTGCGAGGACCGCGGCCGCGACCAGCGCGCCGAATCCGTAGAACCCGAACACGCCGGCGCCGCCGAACATGCCGGCGCCGATCCCGGCCTGCTTGCCCTTGATCGCGAGCTCGGCCTTGGCCAGCTCGACCTCCTGTCTGGCCAGGCGGCTGCTCTGCTCGGACAGCTGCTTGACCAGCTCGCCGATCGGCGGGTCAGATGCGGTGCCTGTGCTTGACATCGGGGATCTCCTCTCAGCGATCTGAGTTCTCCCGGCCAGTGTCCGCGGCGACCTCGTCGCGCTCGACCGCCGGGTCCTCGCGCACCGCCGCCGGATCCTCGCGAACGGCCTCCCCGCGGCGGCCGGCTTCCCCGTCGTCGCGCATCAGCTCATCGTCTGCGAGTCCGCGCTCGTGCGCCTGTGCGGTCTCCTCATGCAGGCGCGCCTCGGCGCGCTCGCGCTCGGCAAGCGCATTCGCCACTCGGGCGCGATGCTCGGCCTCCTCGGCGCGGCCGGTCCTCGCTTCCGCCGCCTGGCGGTGCTCGGTGGCAGCCGCTTCTCGACGCCTTTCCAGCTCGCGTTGCTGCCGGCGCTCGGCGCCGCGTCGGCGCATCATTCCGGCGACCAGCGCGCCAACCAACACCACCACTACGACCACGATCACAATGATCAAAACGGTCGACATCCTCCACCTCCTCGTATTCGTTACGAGCAGGCTTCCCCACAATGGGGCCGCGAAACGGCCGCCCCTAACCCGGGATCAGGCCTTCACCGCTGAACTCGGCCCTGGCTTCCTCGAACGAGACGTCGGGTGGAGGCAGGATCACCTCGGAGGGCTCGAGCCGGTCTTCGGCGACCGGCTGTCCGTTCTTGCGAACGAACTCAATCAGGTTCTTGAACGTCGCGTTGAAGGTCGCCTCGTCGCCCCCCTCGCACGCCCCCACGGCCTGGTTGTCGAGCGCATTGAGCGCCTCGGCGTCGCTTTCGGTGAGTTCGTATTGGCCCTCCGTGGCGATCCGGACGATCACGGAGCCTGCCCCTGGGACGGGCCGGCCTGTTCAGCCTGCGCCGGCTCTCCCGCCGGCGCGCCTGCGCCCAGTTCACCCGCCGACGGCGACGAGCCGGGTCCGAGCTCGGCCTTCATCTTGGCCAGCTCGGCGTCGACCTCGCTGCCGCTCGACAGCTCCCGGAGCTGGCGGTCGATGTCGTCCTCGCCGGCGCCGAGCTGCGTGAGGTCCTCGAATGTGCCGGCGGCCTCGAGCTCCTGCACCGCGTCGGCGCGGGCCTTCATGTTCTCGGTCTTGTCGAGCGCGCGCTGCATCGCCAGGCCGACGTCCGCCATCTCCTCGCCCACGCCGCTCGCGGCCTCGGAGATCCGGACCTGGGCCTCGGCAGCCGAGTACTGCGCCTTGATGACCTCCTTGCGCGAGCGGAACTGCTCGATCTTGGCGCGGAGCTTCTGCTCGGAGGCCGTCAGCTGCTCCTGCTGCTGCTCGAGCTGGCCGACCTGCGAGTCCAGCGACTGAAGCTCGGTCTGGGCGACGTTCTTGCGCTCGAGCGCCGTCCGGGCCAGCTCCTCGTTGCCGGCGGCGAGCGCCGTGCGGGCCTGGGTGTCGAGCTTTACGACCTGATCGCGGAGCTTCTGCTCCTGCAGCTGGAGCCGCTTCTTCGAGGTGACGACGTCGGCGATCCCCTTCTTGACGTTTTGGAGCAGCTCGACCTGCTTCTGATAGCTGTACTCGAGCGTCTCCGCTGGATCCTCGGCGCGATCCAGCAGCTTCGAGATCTTCGATTTGATGACAACCGACATGCGCCCGGAAAGGCCCGGCATCGCATCCTCCTTGGCGTGTTTCTAGACGAGCCCTCCTAGCGTAGCGGCCAGCCCGCCGTGAGCGCACGTTTCCACCCGCGCCCGGTCCCCGACCGCCCGGCGGTTAGAACCCGCGCGGGTGCCGCGCCATGTAGCCCGCGGTGCTGGTCATCAGCGGCCGCCACCGCGGGCCGGTACCCGAGGGCGGGTTCGGATCCTGCTCGGCCGAGGTGTCGAGGCGGATCCCCGCGATCTCGATGAACGCGTGCCCCGGGTTGGTGTAAACGGTCATCCACTGCCCGATCCCGTGCGCGCCCCAGCTCATCATCTGCCCGGAGTCCTCGGACACCTTCAGCAGCCCCGCGGCGTGCAGCAGGTAGGACACGCTCCCCGAGCAGTCATACGCGGAGTCGTTCCACACGCCGTGCCCGCCGCCCACCCGGTAGGGCTTCAGGCGGATCCGGTCGCCGGCCCAGATTGCCTGCTGGACGGCGAGCGGCGCGCTCGCGGGCGCGTAGGCGACGCCGTGGATGATCCTGGCGACTGCACCCGGCACCGTCGGCCGTGGGAACGGGAGCGCCGGCTGGGCGCTCATGCCCGCGCCGCCGGAGATCGAGGTCGTCCCCGGCGACGACGTGGCTGTCGGCGACGACGCCCCCGTCGCGCTCGCCGCCGGCGCGCTCGCCAGCGCCAGAACGGCCAAGCTCGGGAGTATCAGATGGGGTACCCGCAAAAGTCTCTTTCGTGGGCCTGCGGGGTTAGCTGACGGGCTGGCGCTAAAAGAGCCTGCGCCTCCCGCGGTTTCACCGCGGGACTCGCCCCAACGAACTGGGTCCCCCGCTCCGCGGATGTCGTGGCCCGCGGATTCGGCGTCGCGGGAATATACCCACTGACGGAGCGCGAGGAACCTTCGCCACCTGTGCACCCCCTCCTCTATTTCCGCAAAATGCGGATACCCGCGCCGCATCGCAAAGTGCGGCGATCGAACGTCTTCCCCGCTAACGTCCGCCGCAAATGCGACGGTCTCTGCCGATCGCGGCCCTGGCCGCCTGCCTGTTGATCGTCGCGGGCTGTGGTGGGGGCGCCACACGGCTGATCATCAGAACCACGAGCACCGCGGCGAGTGCGGCGACGCCGGCCGCTGGACTCGGGTTTCCGGTTCTCGCCACCAAGAACACGACGCGCGTGTCCGGCGCGGACCCGATCGCCAACGCGGCCGGCGTCGCTCTGGCGGTGTTCCCCTCGGTCGCGCAGGGCACTCATCCGACGGCGGTAGCGCTCGCGCCCACTGATGACTGGCAGGCCGCGATTGCCGCTTCCGTGCTGATGGCGCCGCCGATCCGCGCGCCGCTCCTGCTGTCGGGGAGCGCGTCGCTGCCCGCCGCCACCTCCAACGCGCTCGGCCTGCTCGCGCCGACCGGCTCGGGCCCGGCCGCCGGTGCGCAAGTGATCCGGATCGGCGACGTCCCCGCGGTCAAGAGCTACCGGGGCGCTTCGATCGCAGGGAACGGGCCGTACGCGCTGGCCGCGTCGATCGACAAGTTCGTCAGCGCCGCCGGCAAGCAGAGCGCGGACGTCGTGATCGCTTCCGGGGACAACCCCGCCTACGCGATGCCGGCTGCCGGGTGGGCCGCGGAGAGCGGCGATCCGATCCTGTTCGTGACCGCCTCCGGGATCCCGGCGCAGACCGTGCAGGCGCTCCAATCCGACCAGATGCCCCATATCTACGTCCTAGGGCCGCCGAGCGTGATCCCAGACTCGATCCTGACCCAGCTTCGCAAGTACGGGACGGTCAACCGCGTCGGAGCGGACGACCCGGCGACGAACTCGGTCGCGTTCGCGACGTATCGCGATCCGGCCTGCGTCGCCAATCAGCCCTGCGCACACGTCCCGGGAAGCTTCGGTTGGGCGATGCGCAGCCCCGGCCACGGTTACACGCTGATCAACGCCAACCACACGCTCGACGCCGCCGCCTCGGCGGCCCTGTCGGGGAGCGGGAGCTACGGTCCCCAGCTACTCGTCAACAGCCCGGACTCGCTCCCGCAGTCGGTGCTGAACTTCTTCCTCGACTACGCCACACCCGGCTACACGGCCGAGGGTCCGACCGCGGCGGTTTACAACCACGGCTGGGTGATCGGCGACCCGAGCACGATCTCGGTATCTGTCCAGGCCGAGATGGATAGCCTTCTCGAGGTGGTGCAGCAGAAATGAGCCAGGCCGAGCATCCAGATCGGTTGCGTCCGGGGCGCGAAGTGACGGTCGAGGACGTCCGCCAGTTGATGGGCGCATCGACGCCGCACTTCGCGCTGCAGCTGCGCGAGCGGATCCGGGCCCTGATCCGCGGCCTCCCGGCCGGCCATCCGGCCCGGGTCGAGGGCGAGCGCGAGATCGCCCGGCTGAACCGGATCGCGTTCGCGGGCGAGGTGCGCGGACAGCCGGCCGAGCCCGGCCTCACTCCACTGCGCAGCGTGACCGCGTCGGCGGCGACGGCGGGCGACGCGCACGACGGCGACGCCCTCGCCTGAGGTCTTCATGAGCGCATCGAGGTCCGTCGCGGTGATCGGTCTCGGGCGCGTGGGCCTGCCGCTCGCGCTGTCCTTCGCCGACCGCGGGCTGCGGGTGCTCGGCGTCGACCACGACCAGTCGGTCCTCGCCTCGATCCGCGCCGGCCGGATGCCGTTCAGCGAGCCCGGGACCCAGGAGCAGCTCGACCGCGCCCTCGCCGGCGGCCGCTTCGAACTCGCCGAACGCGCCGTCGACGCCGCCCGCGCCGACGACATCGTGATCACGATCGGGACCCCATCGTTCTCGCACATCGAGTCAGACCTGCGCCAGGTCCGGGCGGCGGTCGACGACCTGCTCCCGATGCTCCGCCCCGGGCACGCCCTGATCCTGCGCTCGACGATCGCCCCTGGGACGACCGAGTTCGTCGCCGGCTACCTGGAGAAGCGGCGCGGACTCCGCGTCGGCGAGGACCTGTTCGTGGCGCACGCGCCCGAGCGGATCGCCGCCGGGCGGTTCGTCGAGGAGATCTCGACGCTCCCGTGCATCATCGGGGGCGTCGGCGAAGCCTCAACCGAGCGCGCCGCGAGCACGTTCTCGGTGTTCGACGCGCCGATTGTCAGGACCACGCCGGTCCAGGCCGAGCTCGCCAAGATCTGGACGAACATCCTCCGCTACACGACGTTCGCCCTGCCCAACCTGCTGATGATGGATTGCGAGCGGTACGGCGCCAACGTGTTCGACGTGATCGACCTCATCAACCGCGACTATCCCCGCGGCGGGATCGCGCAGCCGGGAATGACCGCCGGCACGTGCCTGCGCAAGGACTTCGCGTTCTCGGAGGAGCGTTCGGCCGCGCCCGGCATGCTGCTCGCGGTCTCGCGAGTCAACGAGTCCGTGCCGCTGTTTCTGGTCGAGGGCATCAAGCGGCGGATTGGGTCGCTGTCGAGCCGCAAGGTCGCCGTGCTCGGGCTGACCTTCAAGCGCGACACCGACGACGAGCGCGACTCGCTCTCGCCCAAGCTGATTCGGCTGCTCGAGCGCGAGCTGGCCGACGTCGCCGTGTGCGATCCGCACGCCCACTCCCCAACCCAGCCGCTCGATCAGGCCGTGAAGGACGCCGACATCGTGATCGTGGCCACCAATCACCCCGAGTTCGAGGGGCGCGAGGCGCTGAACCAGATCGTGGCCGGCGCGACGGCCGACTGTCTGCTGGTCGACCCCTGGAACGCCCTGGGGAGCGGTCAGGTGTTCCTGTACGCCGCCGAGTCCATCGCGATGCTGGCCCCAGCCGTCCGCGGATCATCGCCGTCGGCATGAGCCGCGTGCTCGTCACAGGCGGCGCCGGGACGATCGGCTCGGCCGTGGTCAGGCGCCTCTTGTCCGACAGCCGGTGGGAGGTGCGGATCGCCGATCACCGCCGCCCGCCGCTGTGGATGCGCGAGGGGTGCGAGATCCACACCGCTGACCTCCGGGACGCGTCGGAGGCGCACGCCGCCGTCGACGGTTGCTCGCACGTGCTCCACCTGGCGGCGATCGTCGGCGGGATCGCGAACTTCCACAAGCTGCCGTTCACGCTGTTCGAGGTCAACAACGCGCTCACCGGGGCCGTCGTTCACGCCGCGGTCGATCTCGACGTCGAGCGTTTCGTGTACGTCTCGTCCTCGATGGTGTTCGAGCGCGCGACCGAGTTCCCGACCACCGAGGGACACCTGGATGCATGCCTCGCTCCCCGGTCGGCATACGGGTTCTCGAAGCTCGCCGGCGAGGTCTACACCCGCGCCGCCCACGAAGAGCACGGTCTGCGCTACACGATCTGCCGGCCGTTCAACGCCTACGGCCCCGGGGAGCTCCCCGACGTCGACGAGCCCGGGATCGCCCACGCCGTGCCGGACCTGATCCACAAGGCGCTCACCGGCCGCCGCCCGCTCGAGATCTTCGGCTCGGGCGAGCAGACGCGCACGATCACCCACGTCGACGACATCGCCGACGGGATCGTCACCGCGATGGCCTCCGCCGCCGGCGAGAACGAGGACTTCAACATCTCCGCCTCCGAGGAGATGACGGTCGCAGCGCTGGCGCGCCTGATCTGGGAGGCGTGCGGCAACGATCCGGCCGAGTTCGAGCTGCGGCACCTGCCGAGCTTCGACGTGGACGTGCAGCGGCGGTGGCCGTCGGTCGAGAAGGCCCGCCGCCTGCTCGGCTGGGAGGCGCGCGTCGATCTGCGCGACGGCCTCGCGGAGACGGTCGCGTGGCTACGCGATCAGGAGCGCGAGGCGGCGGTCAACTCGTCCCGCTGAAGCCGGTCAGCTGGTCCCGCTGAAGCTGAATGCGCAGCCGCGGGTCTCGAGCTCGGCGAACATCGCGGCGGGATCGATGCAGCGCTCGGGCGGTTGCGCGCCGGTCGCGGTCAGCACGCCCCGCGCGAACAGGCGGACGCAGGCGGCGGCCGGCGCCGCGGTCGAGACCACCGAGCCGCCGAGCCCGAAGTGGGGCCGCGTGATCGCTCGGGCGATGACGATCTCTCCGTCGACCGCGCGCGTGACGACGAGGTGGATCGAGACGGTCTCGTTCGACGGCGACGCCGCTTCGCGGGCCGCGGCCTGGACTTCCTCCGGCGTCGCGGTCGCCAGTTGCTCGAGTCGCTCGAGCAGCGCCGGCGCGAGCGACAGACGGAAGCTCGCGCTCTGGCAGCCGAAGCTTTGCCCGAACGTGGCCAGCTCAGAGTGGAGCGTGTAGATCGTCTCGGCGGCACCGATCGGATCGCCGTAGTCGACGGTTCCCCCGGGCGCGAGCGGCTCGATCTCGACCGGCTCTCTCTCCTCGAGCACGACGGGCCTGAGCGTCAGCTCGTCGAGCAGCGTCTGGATCGCGTACGGCGGCCGCAGCCGGCCGTCTGGTGGTGCCGCGGGGTCTCGGCCGGCGGCGAACACGTCGACCGAGTCGATCCCCTCGGCCTGGGCGCCGAGCCGGTCGACCGCCGCCGCGGCCATCAGGTTGGTCTTGCCCGGGCTCGAGCCGATCCCGAGCACGGCCAGCCTCCCCGCCCGTTCGAACTCGGCGCTCAGTTGCAGCTGCTCTTGGGTGACGTGGTAGAGGCCCCCGAGGTCGAGGTAGTGACATCCGGCCTTGAGCGAGGCGTGCATCGCGTCCAGGTTGATCCGGTAGGAGGCCGTGTTCAGGAGGACGTCCGCTTTGGCGTCGTCGAGCGTCCGGGCGAGCGATTCGACATCCCGCGCGTCGGCCGGCGCCGCGGTCGCCTTGCCGCCGCCGTGCTCGTTCGCGACCGTGGACGCCTTATCGGCGTCGAGGTCCAGAAGCAGCATGCACGCAACCTCGTCCGAGACGGCGAGATCGTGGACGATCGCCGGCGCGATCGTGCCGGCGGCGCCGAGCACGGCAACGGATAGCGGTGTGGAGGTCATTCCGCGGTCAACCGTAGCGGGCGCATTCTTGGACATTTCGGCACAAAGCGGTGGTACTTTCTCACCACGGTTGTGTTGCCGCCCGGTCCGCGGCCGCGTTACCGTTCCCCCCGCTTTGGACACAACAGCTACACAACCCGAACAACCCGCCGGCGCCTTCGACCCGACCGCTCCCGGCGCCAAGGGCCTCAAGCCGGACGCGATTGGCTACGTCTCGAACCTGGTCATCGCGATCGCCTCGACCGCCCCGGCCTACAGCCTGGCGGCGACGCTCGGCTTCATCGTCGCAGTCACCGGCGTCGGCGTACATTCGCCGGCGGTCCTGATCGTCTCGTTCATCCCGATCCTGTTCGTGTCGGTCGGCTACCGCTTCTTCAATCTCGCCGATCCCGACGCCGGAACCACGTTCGCCTGGGTGACGCGTGCGTTCGGGCCCCAGATCGGCTGGGTCAACGGCTGGGCGATCTTCCTCGCCGACATCATCGTGATGGCGTCGCTGGCGGCTATCGCAAGCAGCTATACGTACTCGCTGTGGAACGCCAAGCCGTCCAACTTCGGCCTGATCGCCGGAGCGGTCATCTGGATCGTGCTGATGACGTGGATCTGCTACCGCGGCATCGAGCTGTCGGCACGGATCCAGGCGTGCCTGCTCGGGCTCGAGATCTTCACGCTCGCGCTGTTCGCGGTGGTCGCGCTGATCAAGGTGTACACCGGACACCCGTCGGGAGCGATCAAGCCCACGCCTGACTGGTTCAACCCGTTCAACCTGAGCTGGGGCGCGCTGATCGACGGCGTCCTGCTGGGGATCTTCATCTACTGGGGGTGGGACTCGGGCGTGGCGGTCAACGAGGAGTCGCGCGACCGTCACCGCGGGCCGGGCAAGGCCGCAGTCCTCTCGACCCTGATCCTGCTGGCGATCTACGTGATCGTGACCGCCGCAGCCCAGTCATTCCACGGCACCAAGTTCCTGTCGGACAACTCCAACGACGTACTCAACCCCCTGTCCCACGGTGTGCTCGGTCCCCTGCACATCCTGCTGATCATCTGCGTGCTGACGTCGGCCTCGGCGTCCACCCAGACGACGATCCTGCCCACCGCCCGGACCACGCTGTCGATGGCGCGCTGGGGGGCGATCCCGTCCGCCTTTGGCCGCGTCCACCCGCGCTTCTTCACGCCGACCGTCTCGACCGTGCTGATGGGCGCGCTGTCGATCGTCTGGACGGTGTGCCTGCTCGCCTTCAACCCCAGCCAGAACGTCCTCGGCGACACGATCTCCGCGCTCGGCTTCAGCGTCTGCTTCTACTACGGCTTCACCGGCATCGCTTGCGCGGTCTATTTCCGGCGCGACCTGTTCAAGAGCGCGCGGAACTTCTTCTTGGCCGGGCTCGTTCCGGTGGTCGGCGGCCTGATGATGGGCTACGTCGCGATCAAGGCGTACGGCTACTACAACACCTCGGGTAACAACTACGCCAAGCCGATCCTGGGCATCCAGGTGCCGATCTTCGTCGGAGTGGGCGGCCTGATCCTCGGCGTGGTCCTGATGCTGGCGTCGTGGCCGTTCTTCACCGGTTTCTTCAGCCGGCGCTGGTGGGAGACCCCCGACGCCGAGGTGCTGATCGCGGACGCGGCGCACCGGCCCGAGCCGCTCACCCCGGGTGAGCCCCCGGAGCGCGACCCCGATCAGCACGGGTTCCCTTAGCTAGCGGACCTTCAACGCCGGCGAGCGCGAGCCTCGGCCGGACCCCGGCGTCAGACGCCAGCAAGAAGCGACAGGCGGTTTCGTTCCGCTCGCGACCTGCGAGATCTGCCATTCGGCCCGTCGATCCCTGAGCCTGGCATTTCTCGCATGTGCCACATGCGTCGTCTGCCACGGTCGCACCCGCCGGCGACGATTGGCAGGGGATGTAGGCGCCACTGGGCGGATCGCAAAGGCGCCGGCCCACGCCGGGCCGCCTCGCGACGAGAGGGTGGGCGCGGCGGCGACGCACCCACACGCTGGCCGGCAAACGAGGCGGGCGCCCTACACGCCGGCCAGATCCGCCACGCGGTCGCGATGCCAGCGCGAGTCCCCGAACGCGTGCGCGTTGGCGTGCGCGCGCTTGAGGAAGAAGTGCAAGTCGTGCTCGTAGGTGAACCCGATGCCGCCGTGCACCTGGAGGGCCGAGGCCGCCACGCGGAAGCCCGCGTCGCCGGCGTAGGCCTTCGCCATCGACGCCGCTCGCGGGCCGGTCTCGGGCTCGTTGTCGAGCGCCCAGCCGGCCCAGTAGGACAGGGACCGCGCGCCCTCGACCTCGAGCAGCATCTGCGCACAGCGATGCGAGACCGCCTGGTAGGAGCCGATCGGCCGGTCGAACTGGGTCCGGTCCTTGGCATAGGCGACCGCCATCTCCATCGCCCGCTGCGCGGCGCCCACGTTCTCGGCGGCCAGCAGGGTGACGATCGTGGCGTACGCGCGTGTGATCTCGTCCGGTGCGTGCTCGAGCGGCTCGGCGGCGGCTTTGTCGAGCTCCACACGGAACAGCTTCCGCGTGGGGTCGATCCCCGGTTCGGCGACGAGCGTGATCCCCGGGTCCGAGACGTTGTGGAGGAAATGCCGGCCGTCGGCGCCGGCCACGATCACGAAGTCGGCTGACGCCGCATCCGGTACGGCGATCTTGGTCGCCGTGAGCGTGCCGTCCGAAGCGAGCTCGACCTCCGAGTGATCGGGCGCCCAGCCGGAGCGCTCGTCCCACACGGCCAGCGTGCCGCGCGCCTCGCCGCTCGCCATCGGCTCCAGCAATCGCGCGCGCTGCTCCTCGGTGCCGGCCGTGGCCAGCATCAACGCCGCGCACGTCGTCGAGAACCACGGGCTGGGCGCAAGCGCGTAGCCCATCTCCTCGGCGATCACCACAAGCTCGATGGCGCCGAGGCCGAGTCCGCCCTGATCATCCGGGATGATCACCCCGGGCCATCCGAGCTCGACGAGCTCCCGCCACTGGTCGTCGGTGAACCCGCGGTCGTCCTCGGCGAGCTTGCGCACCGTCGCCAGCGGATAGCGGGCGGACAGGAACTCGCGGGCGGTCCGCTTGATCGCCTGCTGGTCGTCGGAGAATCCGAAGTTCATCTGCTGGGCTCCTTCGCGCTTGTGTGCGCGGTCAACGCATCCGCGGGAGCCCCAGCACCCGCTCGGCGACGATGTTCTTCAAGATCTCGGTCGTGCCGCCCTCGATCGAGTTGGCGCGGGAACGGAGGAAGCGGTAGGTCCAGTTATCGTCGGCCAGCATCGCGCGCGGACCGGCGATCTCCATCGCTACCTCGGTCAGCGACTGGTTCACCTCGGACCAGTGCCACTTGCCGAGCGAACCCTCGGGGCCCGGGACGCCCGAGCGCATGATCGCGCTGAGGCCGCGATAGGCATTCAGCCGCAGTACCTCGGACTCGATCAGGAGCTGCGCGAGGTGCTGGCGAACCACCGGATCCTCAGTGGCGACACGTCCGTTCTCGCCGCGGGTCTCGTGTGCGGACTCGATCAGCTCACCCAGCGCGATCTGCACGCTCACCTGGAGACCGAACGCCAGCGTCGCGCGCTCGTGCATGAGCGTCGTGATCGCCACCCCCCAACCCTCGCCCTCGGCGCCGATGATGTTCTCGTCAGGGATCCGCGCCTCCTCGATGAACAGCTCGTTGAACTCCGATTCGCCGGTGATCTGACGGAGCGGCCTGACCTGGACGGCGTCCTGATCCATGTCCATCAGGAAGTAGGTCAGCCCCTTGTGCTTGGGCGCCTCCGGGTCCGTCCTCGCGACCAGCATGCACCACTTGGCGTGGTGGGCGAACGTCGTCCACACCTTCTGCCCGGTCACCACCCACTCGTCCCCGTTCCGTACCGCGCGGGTCTTCAGCGACGCCAGGTCGGAGCCGGCGCCCGGCTCGGAGAACCCCTGGCACCAGATCTCATCTCCGGACAGGATCGGGGGCAGGAACCGCTTTCGCTGCTCCTCGGTCCCGTGCGCGATCACGGTCGGGCCGCCCATCGCGAGGGCGAGCACGTTCGCCACCGACGGCGTCCGCGCACGCACGACCTCCTCGTTGAAGATCGCCTGCTCGACGAGCGTGGCGCCGCGGCCGCCGTACTCCTTCGGCCACGACACGCCGGCCCAGCCGGCGTCGTTCAGCTTGCGCTGCCAGGCGAGACGGAACTGGAAGGCGGCCTCGTCGCCGGCGGGCTCGCGCCCCGGGTTGTTGGCCGCAAGCCATTCCCGCAGCTCGTCGCGGAACGCCTCCTCGGCCGGTGAAAGCGTCAGGTCCATGGCGGCCCATCCTATCCGTGGGGAGCGGCCGGTAGCCTCGATACCCGAGATGAGTCAGCCCGCGATCGTCGCCGCTCCCCCGGAAAGTGACCTGCCCGGCCCCTATGAGGTCGGCGGGTATGCGGCACGGCTCAAGCAGGAGCTCCAGAAGTTCGCCCGGGTCCAGCTCGTGGGCGAGGTGTGGGGGCTGCGGTCGAGCCGTGCCCGCGTGTACTTCGAGCTTCGCGATGCGCGCGGTGCACTGCCGTGCTCGATGTGGTCCTCAGACTTCGAGACGCTCGGCCTCACCCTGTCCGACGGCATGAAGGTCGTGGTCGGCGGCGGTTGCGACTACTACCCAGGCAGCGGCTCGTCCTCCCCGTCGTTTACGTTCGCCGTGAGCGAGCTGCGGATTGCCGGCGAGGGCGATCTGCTGGTCCAGCTCGAGCGGCTGCGCCGCCGGTTGCATGCCGACGGGTTGTTCGAGCCCCAGAAGCGACTGGCGCGGCCGCTGCTCCCGCGGACGATCGGCGTGGTCACGGGCGAGAGCGGCAAGGCTCGCGACGACGTGCTGGCCGGCCTTCAGAGGCGCGGGTGGGCCGGCCGCCTGGTGTGGGCGTTCGTGCCGGTGCAGGACCGCCAGGCGGCGCCCCGGATCGCCACCGCGCTCCGCGACCTGGCCGCGATGCCCGAGGTCGAGGTCGTGATCGTCGCCCGCGGCGGCGGGTCGCTGGCGGACCTGTTCGCGTTCTGCGACGAGGCCCTGTGCCGCACCGTGGCGCTGCTCCGCGTGCCGGTGATCTCGTCGGTCGGTCACCACACCGACCGCACGCTGATCGACGACGTTGCCGCGGTCTGCTGCTCGACGCCGACGCACGCCGCCGAGGCCGCCGTCCCGATTGACTGCACGGCGGCGCGGGCGGACCTGCTCGCCGCCGGACGCCGCCTGAACGTCCACAGCCGCCGGGCCATCGTCGAGCGGGTGCGCACGCTCGAGCGCCTGGCCGCCGCGCCGACCCAGCACATCGCCCGCCACCGCCGCCAGCTTCACCAGCTGCTGCGCGAGCTGCGGGCGAGCGCACGGCGCGCGGTGCGCGACGGCCGCTCGCGGTCAGGTGTTCACGCGGCGGCGCTCGAGCGCACCGTCGAGCGGGCACGGGGTTCGGAGCGGACCGCGCGGGCACGCGAACTCCAGCGCCTGGCGCTCGCGCTGGCGGCACACGATCCCCAGCGGACGCTGGCGCGTGGGTACGCGCTCGTCGAGGACCGCGCCGGCGACCCGGTGACCTCGTCGGCCGCAGCCCGAGCGGCCCACGACGTTCGCGTGCGCTTTCACGATGACGTCATCGACGCGGAGGTGAAATGAGCACCGCAGAGCCTGCCCCGACGTACGAGGCCGCGGTCACCCGGATCGAGGAGATCATCCGCCGGCTCGACTCCGGCCAGGCCGGCCTCCGCGAGACGCTCGCGCTCGTCAAGGAGGGGCGCGACCTCGTCGAGTACTGCGCCGGCGAGCTCGACGCCGTCGGCCAGGGACTCGAGGAGCTCAGGCTCGACGACCTCGTGGCTCGGCTCGAGGGCACCCAGGGCGCGCGGAGCGACGCGTGAGCACGTTCGATCTGTTGTCGGACCTCACGCTCGAGGTCGACGGCTACACCCTCGAGGGGCTGCAGGCCAACGTCTCGAGTGGGTTCGAGCGCCTGAGCACGGTCGTTCATTTGACCGGCGAGGGGCTCGAGGGCGTGGGCGAGGACGTCGTCTATGACGCCCTGGACCACATCGCTTTCCAGGACGCCGGTCCGGTCCACGCCCGGGCCCTGTCCGGTCGGCGCACCCTCGGCGAATTCTGCGAGCTCGTCGACTCGCTCGACCTGTTCCCGGTCGACCCCGTGCGCGACGTCTCGCGGCTGTACCGGCGCTGGACCTTCCACAGCGCCGCCCTCGACCTGGCGCTCGCGCAAGCCGGGCAGCCGCTGTGGCAGCGACTCGATCGGGAGCCGCGCCCGGTCACGTTTGTGGTTTCGCTTCGGCTCGGCGAGCCACCGACGATGGACCCGATCGAGCTCCGCCTCAGGCGCTACCCGTCGCTGCGCTTCAAGCTCGACCCGACATCCTCCTGGACACCCGAGCTGATCGCCGACCTGGTTGCGACCGGCGCGGTCGACTCGGTCGACTTCAAGAGCCTCTACCGCGGCACGGTCGTCGACCAGCCGCCCGACCCGGTGCTGTACGAGCGCGTACTCGCGGCGTTCCCGAACGCCTGGATCGAGGATCCCGACGTGGTCACGCCCGAGACCGCGGCGGTACTCGAGGGCCACCACGACCGGATCACGTGGGACGCGTCCATCCATGGAGTTGAAGACATCGAGGCGTTGCCGTTCCCACCGCGCATGGTCAACCTCAAGCCATCGCGGATCGGGGGGCTCCCGAAGCTGTGCGCGACCTACGACTACTGCGCCGACCACGGGATCCAGGCCTACAGCGGCGGCCAGTTCGAGCTCGGGCCGGGACGCGGACAGGCCCAGTACCTGGCCTCGCTGTTCCATCCCGACACCCCCAACGATCTCGCCCCGGCCCCGTTCAACGAGAACGACCCGCCCGACGGCCTTCCGGTGAGCCCCCTGCCGCCGGCGCCGTCGCCCGTCGGCTTCCGCTGGGAGGCGGCGTGATGCCGGACCCCCTCGACCGCACGGTCGCCCTCGTCACCGGCGCGTCATCCGGGATCGGCGAGGCCACCGCGCTCGCGCTCGCACAGCAGGGAGCGTCGGTGGCGCTTGCGGCGCGCCGCATCGATCGGCTGGAGGATCTGGCGGGCCGGATCGGGAACGGCGGGGGGCGCGCGTTGGCGCTCGAGGCCGATCTGACAGATCAGGCACAGGCCCGAGGAGCGGTCGAGCGGACCGCCTCAGAGCTCGGCCGGCTCGACATCCTGATCAACAACGCGGGGATGATGCTGCTGGGTCCGGTGCTCGACGCGCCCACCGAAGAGTGGTGGCAGATGCTCGACATCAACGTCCGCGCGGTCCTCAACTGTGCGGACGCCGCCCTCCCCCACCTGCTCCGTGCCGCTCAGGACAGCCCTCGTCAGGTCTCCGACATGGTCAACATCAGCTCGGTCGCCGGTCGCGTCGTCAGGCGCGGCAGCGCCGTCTACAACCTCACCAAACACGGCGTCGGCGCGTTCAGCGAATCGCTACGCCAGGAGGTGACCCAAAGCAACGTGCGCGTGGCGCTCGTCGAGCCGGGCGCGACCGCGACCGAGCTCTCGAGCCACAACCGCGCCGAGATCCGCGAGGGCATCCAGCAACGTTTCGCCGGCGTGCAGCGGCTCGAAGCCTCCGACGTCGCCGACGCGATCCTCTATATCGTCACGCGCCCAGCGCACGTGGCGATCAACGAGTTGTTGATGCGCCCAACCGCGCAGGCGGACTGACGCCTAGACGCGCTGGATCAGCGTCCCGGTCCCGAGGCCGCCGCCGCAACACATCGTCACCAGCCCGACCTCCTTGTCGGAGCGCTCGAGCTCGTGCAGCAGCGTCGTGATCAGCCGTGCCCCGGTCGATCCCAGCGGGTGACCGAGCGCCATCGCGCCGCCGTTGACGTTGACGCGGTCCATGTCGGGCTCGAGCTCGCGCCGCCAGGCGGCCACGACGGGCGCGAACGCCTCGTTGATCTCGACCAGATCGATGTCGTCCATCTTCATCCCGTTGCGCTCGAGCAGCTTGTGGGTGGCCGGAATCGGCCCGGTGAGCATGATCACGGGATCGACGCCGACCGTGGTCTGGTCCATGATCCGCGCCCGCGGCTTCAGTCCCAGGGCGTCGGCCTTCTCGCGTGACATCAGGAGCACCGCGGCGGCGCCGTCCGAGATCTGCGAGCTGTTGCCGGCCGTGACCTTGCCGTCCTCCTTGAACGCCGGCTTGAGCTGCGAGAGGGCCTCGATCGAGGTGTCGGGACGGATCCCCTGGTCTGAGACGTACGTCGACCCATTCACCTTGAACGGCATGATCTCCCGCTCGAAGCGACCCTCCTCGGTGGCCCGGGCGGCGAGCTGGTGCGAGCGCAGCGCGAGCTCGTCGAGCTCCGAGCGCGGGATCTCCCACTCGTCGGCGATCATCTCGGCCGACAGGCCCTGCGGGATCAGGTTGTAGCGCTCCATCAGCTCCGGCGGCCACGGCGAGCCGACCTGGTCGACCCAGTTGAAGCCGATCCCCATCGGCACGTGGCCCATGTGCTCGACGCCCGAGCCGATCGCCACGTCGTGCACGCCGGCGGCGATGAGCGCTGCGGCGAAGTTGACGGCCTGCTGGGCCGAGCCGCACTGGCGGTCGACGGTGGTCGCGGGGGTCTCGATCGGGAGGCCGGCCTGGAGCCAGGCGTTCCGGGCGACGTTGAACATCTGCTCGCCGTACTGCTGGACGCAGCCCGCGACGACGTCCTCGACCTCGCCCGGGTCGATACCCGCCCGCTCGATCACCTCGGCATAGGAGCGGCCGAGCAGCTCGTTCGGGTGGATGTCCTTGTAGTAACCCTTCTCCTTGTGCCCGCGGCCAATCGGCGTCCGGACGGCTTCAACGATCACAACTTCGCGGCCATCTTGCGGCATTCGCAGCTCCTTATTACCGATTTCAGATGCCGCGGAAGCCCAGCGGCGCACTCCATAACGAGGGTCCCGTACTGTACTGGAGCCTCCCGGACCTACACGACTGTAGTACCCACCGAAACATAGGAGCTGCCTTGCGGGAACGACTCGGAATCGCCGGCTCGGGCGTCATCGCCTGCGGCTTGGCGGTCGCTGCTGCGGAGAGCGGGGAGGTGCTGTTGTGGGCGCGCTCGGACGACTCGGCCGAGCGGGCCCGCGCGCGCGTAGCCAAGACGTGCGCGAAGCTCGACGGATTCGACGCCGAACGGGTACGGATCGTGACCGACCTCGACGCCCTGGCGGCCGCTACATTCCTTGTCGAGGCCGTCGTCGAGCACCACGGGAGCAAGACGGCCATCCTGGCCGACCTCGGCGAGCTCGCGCGACACGCCGGCGCGGGGGCCGTTCTCGCCACGACCACCTCGTCTCTGTCGATCGCGGAGCTCGCGCACGCGAGCGGTCACCCCGAGTCGTTCGTGGGCTTTCACCCGTTCAACCCTGTCCCGCGGATGCAGCTGGTCGAGCTCGCGTTCCCGCCGGAGGCGACCGCCGAGACACGCGAACGGGCCAGGAACCTATGCGAGGTGCTCGGCAAGACGCCGGTCGAGGTACCGGACATTCCCGGGTTCGTCGTCAACCGGCTGCTGTTTCCGTATCTGTTCAGCGCGGTCGAGCTGATGTCCGAGACCGGCCTGACGCCAGAGGACGTCGACAACTGCATGACGCTCGGCGCCGGCATGCCGATGGGGCCGATCGCGTTGCTCGACTACGTCGGGCTCGACGTCTCTCAAGCGATCGGCGAATCGATCGGCGTGCGCGTCCCCGAACGGCTGGTCGAGCTCGTCGACGAGGGCTTACTCGGCCGCAAGACCGGCGCCGGGTTCTACCGCTACGACTGACGAAGCCCAAAGGCAGTATTTATCGGTCGTTCAGGTGCGGGGGCCAGACTTCCTATCGCGACGTACCTCATAGCAGCACCTCCTCCCCAGAAGCACGGAGCCGGCCCGTCCCCAGCGGGCCGGCTTCTTTTTTG
>Ga0070765_100000311_pt1 | contig 28913 bp, 27 predicted proteins | sample HubBroMetageWFT5_FD_71516 | JGI IMG/M metagenome (GOLD analysis project Ga0070765, IMG submission 71516) | Warmed and freeze-thawed soil microbial communities from the Hubbard Brook experimental Forest, New Hampshire - Hubbard Brook CCASE Soil... | ecosystem: Environmental > Terrestrial > Soil... | reverse complement strand
TGAATGCGTTTCCCGACGGGATTTTCGCCGTGCCAATATTCTTTCACCATGGGTTGATTCACGATGGCAACTAGCGGCGCGGTTTCGTCATCGGTGCGAGCGAACTCGCGGCCGTTCACCAGCGGGATTCCCATCGTTGCGAAATAGCCGGGGCTTATTTCATCGAAATCGGAAGTGGGTTGCTGATCCGGGGGAGCTTGATAGCCGTCCACCGCTATCTGCGCCGTAGAGTAGCCCCGATAGCTAAAGGGAGTGATGCGCGAGTACGCCGCGGATTCGACCCCCGGGATGGCCTGGACCCGTTCCATAAGTCGGTCCAGAAAATCTTTCGCGCGCTGCGGCTCGTAGCGCGCGTCGAACAAATTCACAGGAGTGGTCAACACGTCGTCAACTGAAAACCCGGGGCTGGCAGAGCGAATGGCCTGCAGGCTCTTGATCACTAGGCCGGCGCCGACAAGCAAGAGGAAACTCAACGAGACTTGGACGATCACCAGGCTCGAACGAATCCACACTTTCCTTCGTCCACCGACGACGCCAGCAGAATCAGATTTCAGCGCAACCGCCAGATCAACCTTGCCACTCTGAATCGCGGGAACCAGCGCGAAGAGAAGAGTGGCGAAGACGCAAACGCCGGCGCTTATAGCGAACACACGCCAATCGAGTTCACCTCCTAGATGCATTGGCGTGCCGCGCGGTGGAATCAAACGCACCAGGAAATTGCGGCACCAGTAGGCCATCAGGAGCCCTCCGGCCGCGCCGAAAGCCGAAAGAATCAACCCTTCGGTAAGAAGCTGCTTCAGAAGCCTGCCGCGCCATGCGCCCACTGCCAGCCGAACCGTCATCTCCTGGCGCCGCGCGAACGACCGGACGAGCAGCAAGTTGCTGACGTTGGCGCAAGCGATCAAAAGGACAAAGATCACCACAGCAAGCGCGACTCCCAGCGTCGGTGCCAGGGCTCCCGCGTTATTGAAAGGTGTTAGCCACAGCGGATAAAGCCGGATACCGCGGCCGCGGTTCGTCTCCGGATAATTCGCTTCCAGCCGCGCCGCAACGGCTGAAATTTCCTGTTGCGCCTGCTCTTGCGTCACTCCGGGTTTCAACCGGACGAACCCTTCAATCCAGCGCGCGCTCCGGTCCTCCAGCATGTACCCGCCGGTTTCGAATGTTTCCTGCATCGATGCCGGCACCCAAAATTGGAACGCGTACCCCACAAACGTTCCGTAGAACCCTTCTGGCGCAACCCCCACAATCGTATGTTGTACGCCGTTGAGCAGCTGCATTTTGCCGACGATTGCCGGGTCCCCGTTGAAGTGGCCCTTCCACAATTGATAGCTGATCACGGTCACTGGATGCGCGTTGCGTCCCGTGTTTTCCACCGGCTCGAATCCGCGGCCTAGGATGGGATGGACGCCCAGCGCGTCAAAGTAATTCGCCGATACCACACTCCCGATTTCGCGCTCGGCGCGTTCTCCGATACTGAACGTGCCTCCGCCGATTTTTTCCGCGATGAAGGAATCGATCAGCGTGCAATTACGTTGCAGGTCCAGAAAGTCGGGCCAGGAAACATCGGTGTGACCAGGTGTGCCGCGTGTCGTCCCGGTGACGGCAAACAGTCTCTCCTGATGGGCGACCAGCGGGAACGGACGCAGCAGCACCCCTTCGATCCAGCTGAACACTGCCGCATTAGCGCCGATTCCAATGGTGAGGCAGAGAATCGCGAGGGCGGAAAATCCGGGCGTGCGCCATAGCATTCGCAAGCCGAAGCGGGCATCATGGACGAAATCTTCTGCCAAATTTAGGCGGCGTGATTCGAGGGAGGCCTCCTTCGCTTTGGCGATGGCGCCGAATTCCAGGCGGGCGCGCCGCCGGGCTTCTTCGCGCGGCAGTCCTGTGCGCGTCAAATCTTCGGTGCGCGTTTCAATGTGGAAGCGGACTTCGTCTTCGATGTCATGCTCCTCTTGCGCACGATTTCGCAAACCCTGCCACAACGAACGAATTCTCGGGAACAAGATTTATCCCTCCTGCGGCTTGGCTTTCAGCGCTGCGCCGATGGCATTGGCGAGCCGCGTCCAGCTTTCGGTTTCCTCGCGGAATCGGCGGCGGCCGGCGGTCGTCAGCTTGTAAAACTTCGCGCGGCGGTTGTTGTCCGAAGTACCCCACTCGGATTCGAGCAGGCCTTGATGCTCCAGGCGAAAAAGTGCGGGATACAGCGCGCCTTGCTCCGCCAGGAGCGCTCCGCGGGTTATTTGTTCGATGCGGAGAAGGACTCCGTAGCCGTGAAGCGGCCCGAGCGAGACTGCTTTCAGGATGAGCAGATCGAGCGTACCAGGCAGCAATTGAGCTTGTTCGGTCATTCACACTCCTAAGTAGGTTAGGGAGGGTACCGCAAGTCTCCTAAGCTGCCTAGGGAAAAATAGGCGGCACAATTCCAATTTGCCGCGCAGGCACGGCCCTCCGGAAGACGGCGGGCAAGCGTGCTGGCCCCGACGGAAAAAGGAAAAGAAGGACGTTAGAGACCGGCGAGCAGGTGACCCAGTTTGTCTTTTTTCGTGCGGAGATAGGTACGGGAATGATGGCTGGTGCGCGGGCGGCAGGGAATTCGCTGCACAACACGGACCCCGGCGCGTTCGAGTTGCTGCACCTTGTCGGGGTTGTTCGATAGCAGGCGCACGGCGCGGATGCCAAGCGCTTTCAGAGCCTCGGCCGCAAATTCGTAGTCGCGGGCGTCGTCGGCGAAGCCGAGCTTGCGATTGGCTTCTACGGTATCGAGGCCGCCGTCCTGCAATTCGTATGCTTTTAATTTGTTGATCAGGCCGATGCCACGGCCTTCTTGCGGCAAATACAGCAGCACGCCGGATGGTTCCTTGGCGATTTTGCGGATCGAGAATTCGAATTGCGCGCGGCAATCGCAGCGCTGCGAGTGGAAAACGTCACCCGTAAGGCACTGCGAGTGGACGCGAACAAGCGGCGCCTTTCCATTCGAGAACGTGCCTTGCACGATGGCGACGGCTTCTTCGTCAGGGCGCCTGCCCTTGATTCCCGCAATGGTGAATTTGCCGAATTTCGTGGGCAATTTCGCCTTTGCCACCACGCGTGCTCTGCCGGATTGTTTTCGCTTCTTCATGGAATTGGCAATTATAGCAGGCTTCGCGCAGCGCATCCCGCCGTGCGACAAAACCTTTACTTTAGTTTTACATTTCTTTACATCGCGCGCTGCTTTGGCTAACGTTACGCGAGGGATCGCATCAATCGATCCGCAAACGAAATGGGCAACCTCAACGTAGGAAGCGACCTGCTCTTTACGCTGGTCCTGAAAGTGGGCTTTGCAGCGGCGCTGGCGGCGCTGCTGGTCCGCTTCCGTTCGTTTCGCAAGCTCGTATTCACTGAAGTTCGCGACTCCGATCAAAAAGTGATGCTGTTGTTGTTTCTCACGCCGCCTCTCGCGATCGGCATCATCCTGCGCCTGTTTGGCTACCACTTTTTTGATTTGATGCTGGAAGGCTCGTTTTTGATGGGGTTGATTGGCGGACGGATGGTGGGATTGCTGGGCGGCTCGCTGATTAGCTTGCCGGCGTTTGGGCACCACGAGTGGCTTTCAAGTCCTGTGGCGGCCATGGTGGGGCTGTTGGCGGGCGTGGTGCGCGAAATGATTCCGGAAAAAGAGGACGTGTGGCATTTCGGGCCCTTCCTTTTCTTGAATATCCCGCAGTGGCTGGTAAGGCTGCTAAGGTTCCGCAGAGGCAATTGGGCGATGCTGCCTTTGTTGGCCTGCGCCGCGTTTGAGTTCGGGCAGATTGAATTGGCGCGCGCCGTGGCGCCGCATCCCTGGCTTTTCTATATTCCATCAAACAACTGGATCTTCATCCTTCTGGAAGTGCTCTCATCCGTGATGTGCGTCGCGATCGCGGTGAAGATCTGGAACAACACGCGTATCGAGATGAACCTCGAACAGAACCAGCAGCTTCTGTTGCGCGCGCGCATGGACGCATTGACCAGCCAAATTAATCCACACTTTTTGTTCAACACGCTGAATACCGTCTCTTCGCTGATTCGCTTCGATCCCGATATGGCCCGTGGCGTCGTCCTGAAGCTTTCGAATATCTTGCGGCGGCTCCTGCGGAAACATGAGACGTTCGTCCCTCTGCGCGAAGAACTCGAATTCATCGACGACTATCTCGACATCGAGGTGATTCGCTTCGGACGCGACAAATTGCAAATCTTCAAAGAAATCGAAGACGAGACGCTCGACGCCTTCGTTCCCAGCATGCTTCTACAGCCGATGGTCGAAAACTCGATCAAGCACGGGCTCGCGCCGCGCCTGGAGGGTGGCCAGATTCGTCTGCGCACGAGTCGTCGCGATGGCCGCCTTTTGATTGAGATCGAGGACAATGGCATGGGCATTTCGCCCGAACGGCTCCTGGAGGTCTATGGCGGCGGGATTGGCATCAGCAACGTCCACGAGCGGCTGCGGCTGCTCTACGGCGACCAATTCAAAATGGACATCAAGAGTCAGGAAGGCCAGGGAACGCAGATCCACATAGAGATCCCGGAACTGGCGACCGTCGAGTCAACCTCAATATAACTTACTGAAATTAAACGTATTAGTACACGTGCCCGGAGGCGCGCAACCCTGATTTAACAACGCTGTGCGAAAAGTCTTGACAGCAGCCCATCTGTACGGTATATTCAGTTGTAACTGAAATGAGTGAAGAGACCAAGTCAGCGCTTTCTCCGGTTGCAGAGAAGTTCATCCTTCATTGGGGTGAAATGGGTACGCGCTGGGGCGTCAACCGCACTGTCGCGCAAACCCATGCGCTACTATTTCTCTCCCAGCGACCGCTGGCGGCTGAGGAAATCGCCAAAACGCTATCGGTGGCGCGCTCAAACGTCAGCACGAGCCTCCGCGAGCTTCTGGGGTGGGGAATCATCCGCGTCGTTCCGATGCTTGGCGACAGGCGCCAGCACTTCGAGTCGCTGAAAGACGTTTGGGAGCTGTTTCACGTGGTGGTAGAGGAACGCAAGAAGCGCGAAGTAGATCCCACGATCCAGGTGGTCCGCGAGTGCGTCGAGGAAGCTGGCAAGGCCGGGTCAGCCGAGGCGTACGCGCGGCAGCGCCTGGAAGAACTCCTCGAATTCATTACCACGATGAACTCTCTGTTCGAGGAATTTCAGCGCTTGCCACCCTCGGCCGCACGCGGGCTGGCAAAGCTGCGCGGCGGGATTCGCAAGTTGCTCCCGGGATAACCATGGAGGAGGGCGGGCGACCGCTCTTTTTTTAAACGATGCAGAGTTCAGTCTTTACAGAAATAACTGACAATCCTCCGCCGGTCCTGTCCCGCCCTCCAAGCGACCCTCGCCGCGGCTGGATCCTCTTCGACGCCGAGTGCAATTTCTGCCGCTCCATCGTCAGCCGCACTTATGGCGTGTTTGCTCCCCGCGGCTTCGAGTTCCTTCCGCTTCAGACTCCCTGGGTGCGCGCGGTCTTCCATCTTCCTGATGAAAAATTGCTCTCGGAGATGCGCGTCCTCACGCGCAACGGCGAAAAATTCGGCGGAGCGGATGCAATCCCGTTGCTCGCCAGGTATGTGTGGTGGGCATGGCCGCTGGTTGCATTCGCGCACTTGCCCGGAGCGCGCCACTTACTTCGCGTCGCATATCGTTTCGTAGCTTCGCGCCGCTACTGCATCAGCGGCACATGTTCGGTGCGGTCGCTGTCGCCCGCGCCAAATCGCGACTGATCAAAGGAGGTTTTGCATATGCCGCATCTGATCTATCTGATTTGGTCAGCCGGAGCGGTGCAGCTTGTGATCCTCGCGGCAAACTTCGCGCTGCCCCAGAAATTGCACTGCCGTGAAAACCTCGCACGCGTCTCGCCGATGATCCGCAGCGTATTCATCGTTCACTGGATTTACATCGTCGTCATCCTGGGAATTTTCTCGGCTATCTGCTTTGGTTTTGCGGACGACCTCGCGGGTGGCAGCAAGCTCGGTCGTTTTTTGTGCATCGCGATGGCTCTCTTCTGGCTGCCGCGAATCCCAATTCAACTGTTTGTGTATGACGGCGAATTGCGTCGGCAACACCGCTTGGGTGACGCCGCGATGCTGCTTGCGATCGCATTTGTCGTCGTCGTTCTTGGCGCCTCGGCGCTGGGGTTCAAGGTATAGAGCGATGAAACGAAACTCCATCCTCGGCGGTTTGATCTGGTGCACTCTTCTCGCGGGCACGTTACTAGACAGGCTCGCCTTCGCGTGGATCGAGTTGTTGTTCCTGTTTGCTCCGCTGGTGATTGTGCCACTGGGTCTGGAACTTACCTCCCGCACGGAACGGGGAATGGGGCAGGGAATCGCGCCGTCATGGCCGGAGCGAATTGCGCGCACGATTCAATTGCCGGCGGCTCTGCTCGTGGTGGCCTCGTTCTTCTGCGAACGCGGTCAGTTAGAAGCAATCCTCGCCGCGGGATGGTTTGTGTTCTGCGCGATCCTTGCGTGTGCGGGCATTTTGCGCATTCGCCGCGGAGCCTTGAAACTTCTCGACCACGCGATTCCGGCAATCTCATTCCTATACCTCCCGATCGGCGCGGCATGGCTGCTCGCATCACGAATCGGCCTCGAACCTCTTCATTTCCAGGAGCCGGTCGTCCTGCTCACAGCAGTGCACTTTCATTACGCTGGATTTTCGGCTCCGCTCCTGGCGCGCTCCGTGGGGCGTGCGCTCGATCCCGCGAAGGCAGCCCGCGGCGTAGGGATTGCCTTTCGAATAGTCGCCCTCGGAGTTGTCCTCGGCCCAGGAATATTGGCCGCGGGGTTCGTAATTCATCCTGCGTGCAAACTCTTGGCGGCGCTTGTATTGGCCGCAAGCGAAATCGGCCTCGCTGCACTGTTTTTTTTGGCGCTCCGCAAAGTTCACGGGGTCGTGGCTCGTTTTCTGATTGGCCTCGCAGCGGCAGCCGTCCTGTTCTCGATGGTCCTCGCTGCAATTTGGGCGATTGGCGAATATCCGCTTCAGCCGTTTGTGGGGCTCGGAGAAATGGCTCGCCTGCACGGCAGCGCAAACGCCTTTGGTTTCACATTATGTGGACTACTCGGCTGGATTCTGGCCGCCGACCCGCGCCAAGGCAAAGGGAGTACCTGAACATGAGAGTCGCAATCACAGGTGGAACAGGCTTCGTCGGGCGCCATCTTGCCAAAGCGCTTGTCGAGCGCGGGCACGAAGTCGTGCTAATCGCGCGCGGGCTGGACCGGCGTGACCCCTCCGCCTACCAGGTTCCCAATACGCTTTTCTTCGCGGCGGATCTTTCCAACGTGGATGAGCTAGTCCGCGCATTCGGCGCTTGTGGAGCCGTGGCTCATTGCGCCGGCATCAATCGCGAAATCGGGATGCAGACGTACGAGCGCGTCCACGTGGAAGGGACGCGAAACGTGGTCGAAGCCGCGCGGCGCGCGGGAGTGGGAAAGCTCACGCTGCTCAGCTTTCTGCGCGCCCGCCCAAATTGCGGCTCGGGATACCACGAGTCGAAGTGGGCGGCGGAGGAAATCGTACGCGCCTCTGGCCTCGATTATTCGATTTTCAAAGCGGGTGTGATCTACGGCCGCGGGGATCACATGCTCGATCATCTCAGCCATGCGCTGCACACATTTCCCGTCTTTGCGCTCGTAGGATTCCAGGATCAGCCGGTCCGACCGCTCGCTGTTCAAGACTTGACGCGCGTGCTGATTGAATCCCTCACCGAGGGCCGCCTTTCGAAATCGACCATCGCCATCCTTGGCCCGGAACAGCTCAAGCTCGGCGACGCCGTTCGCCGCGTGGCAGGCGTGCTCGGACGACGGCCCCTGTTTTTTCCCGCGCCGGTCGCGTTTCATCGGCTGCTTGCCGCGTGCCTCGAAAAGATTATGAAAGTTCCGCTCGTATCGCTCGCGCAAGTCCAGATTCTTTCCGAAGGGATCGTGGATGCGTGGCCGCCATACGTGAGCCTGCCCGATGATTTGCTTCCGCGCACGCCATTTTCAGACGAACAAATCCGTCGCGGCCTTCCGGAAGCCGGGCACTTCGGGATAAAGGACCTTCGATGCTCAGCATGACACAGACGGCAGTGGGCCGGGAGCACATGAAACCGACGAAGAGCCGCGCAAATGCGCGCCCCGGTTGGCTGGGTTGGGTTCCGTTGGCCGTACTTCCGGCTGCGGTTTGCCTGTTCCGCGCGCGAATGCTTGCCTGGGAGTTCATGTGGCTCTTGTCGGCAGCGATTTTCTTGAGATTCAAATGGGAGACTTGGTTCCGCGCGCATGAAGCGCGCCGCCGCGCTTCGGTAGAACGCAACCTGGGCTACCTTTTTCTCTGGCCAGGAATGGACGCGCCAAAATTTCTCGCCACAGTGCCTGCGGTCTCCCGGCCACAATCGCGCGAATGGCTTGCGGCACTAGCGAAAACTGCTCTCGGAATTTCGCTCATCGTTTTCGTCGCGCGCCGGCCGCCGTCAACGAACGGTCTTCTTGCCGGATGGCTCGGCATGTTGGGAATCGTCCTGTTCCTGCATTTCGGCTTGTTTCACCTTGCATCGCTGATTTGGCGGCGGGCCGGTGTGGATGCGCAGCCCATCATGCGCTCGCCACTTTCTTCTGTGTCACTTAGCGAGTTTTGGGGGAAGCGGTGGAACCTCGGCTTCCGCCAATTGACCCACACTCTCATTTATCAACCGCTCCTGCTGCGCGCGGGGCCATCCATCGCAATTCTCTCGGCGTTTGCAGTTTCCGGAATTATCCATGACCTCGTAATTTCATTTCCTGCACACGGCGGCTACGGATTCCCGACGGCCTATTTTCTCCTTCAGGGATTCGCCGTCCTGCTCGAGAAATCGCCGATCGGGCGTCGCCTCGGAATCGGCCGGGGGCATCGGGGCTGGCTGTTCGTTTTGATATGCGCCGGCGCGCCCGCGTTTTGGTTATTTCATCCGCTGTTTATCAGCACGGTCATGCTCCCGTTCTTTGCATATCTCGGAGAGATGTGACCATTCGCGACGCACGTAAGGAGGGGATTTATGAACGCAGTCCTGCAATTGGCGGGTTTGAGTTCAAGATCGCAGCTCATGAGCCTCGCGCTCTGGCTCGCAGGCGCGGGACATTTCTGCGTTCTGATCGCCAGCTTTCAGGTTCCTCACCGGCTGGGTTGGAGAACGGATTTGGCGAAACTCACCCCCTTCAATCGAAAGTTGATGTGGGTGCACGGCGGCTTCGCGGTTCTCACGATCGTTTCCTTCGGAATCCTCACCCTAACGCTTCATCGTGAGATGTTGGAGGGCCAAAGATCAGCGCTGGGATTGGCGGCTTTCATCGGCGTCTACTGGGCCACGCGGATCATCGTCGATTTCACTTACTACGAGCACAAGGATTGGCCCAGCGGGCCGGGCTTTGCCATCGGCCACGTCCTGCTGACTCTTCTTTTTGTTTTCCTCTCAGCCACTTATCTTGGCCTGTTCGTTTCGCGCGTTTGGCTCGGGTGAGCCGCTCCCGCCTGCGCCGCCGCGTTTTTTCGAGGCTTTTTGGTTTGGGAACATCGTAGAATGGCGGCTCGGGCAGAGACGGGGGTCATTGAGGCGCATGAGCGAGGAAACCGAGAAATCTGGGGCACGTTCCGCAATTATTCTAGCAGTGCTCGTTGTACTGGTGGCGATATTCTGCGTCGAGTTCGGTCTCCAAACGCTTGTGTGCGTGGAAACCAGGCATTGGACCGCCAGCTCACCCTGGCTGGCGGACGTTCCGCAGCCAATTTCGGTCGCCGCTGCCGCTCCCGCTCCTAAAACCGAGCCGGTAAAGGCTTACGGCCTTCAGTTCGCCACGCCGTGGCCGGGAAACATTAATATGACGCCCGCCATCACCAGCACAGCATTCCAATTCGAGTCCGGGCAGGTAGTGGTGCTATTCGATCCAGGGACGGCAGTTGACACGCTGCACGAGCTGCAAGTGGCCAACCAGGCTAATTACATCGCGTTCGCGAATGTTTTCGGTCCCAACGCCTTCGACACGAATTACTCGCTTATCAAAGCGGTCAATGAGGCGTCTCCCGCTCAAGCCTCTCCCATCGGCAACCGGGAACTTTCGTTGCGGCTCAACCAACTGCTGCTTTGGAAGCTTTCATTTGGAGTCGACGCGCCCCACGGGCTTTCGTCGTTTGACTTCGGCAAGAACCGCGGATTTCAATTTGGCGACCCGACGCAAGGGCTTCCCGTAGCCGAGCGGGTCTTCACCGACCGCGACCAGCAATTTCGGCTCATTTTCACCGTTGCGAGTGGATCAAACGCGAAAATTTCTCAGGACGAAATCAACTGCGTGGTCCAGTCCCTCCAGCACATTCCTATCATCATGCACTAAGGTGAGCGGCAGGCCCTCCGTTATTGAGGATTCGGCGCTCGCTCGGGAACTGCGTCGAAATGCAGCGGTGCGGTTAAGGTAGGTTTGTCGGGACGCGCGAATTCGAAAATCCCCCACGGATCGCCGGCTATTAGAATTCGATCTTCCTCCACCAGCACGGCAGTCGCTTTCAACGGGCCCCCGCCCTTCATCGTGAGGTAATACATCTCCATGGGGTCGCCGCTTTTGTTGAAGTGAACCAGCGCATCGCCGACGCCGGCCCAGATTTCGTGGGTCGTGGGGTCGACGCCGACGGCCGTGATCACGGGTTTGCCTCCCGAGTCGCTGCCGAGGTCCCCAAAGTTTACGCGCATGCTGGCGGTTACGCCCGTCTCGCCCGCGCCGTAATGCCCGAAGTGCCCTCGATATTGTCCGTCGTCGAATCCACCCGTCGAGCTTCCGGTGGCGCTCTTTGGATGAAAGCTCGGAACACCTCCGGCGGTGCCGCCTTCGTCAAATGAGTTCGCAAATCCACCTGGGGGCGCGCCACGCGGACGAAATCCAACCTGATTCAGTGTGGAGGCAACAACGAACGCGCTCGACAAGCCAAGTCCCTGGTTGAGACTCGCGCCCGCTTCCAAATCGTTGTTACTCCCGTATGGGAGCCCCAGATTTACTCCGGCGAAGGGTCCATCATCGGCGTTTCCGTTTGCCGCCTGTTCTGCGGAGGCGGAAAACGCGCCAGTCAAATCGAATTGGGAAACGTCGTCGCTATTCGAATTTCCGTTGTTCGAATACTGAAGGATTGCGCTTTGGCCATTCGACTGGCTCGAAGAACTCCCGCCTCCTCCGAATCGGCCTTGGCCTCCGCCCGCTCGCATTCCTGCCATTCGTCCCAAACCGATATGGAAATCCGCGTCTCCTTCGGCGTTCACCTCTCCAGAAAGGATTCCCGCAAACGAGCCCGCGCCACCCACGCCTCCCGGACCGAAGAGAGCTCCGCTTCCGGGCAACTGGCTTTGTTGGAGCGCGGCACGTCCGAAGCCACCACCCCCGCGCATCGCGCCCAGCAAGCCCGGACCAATTCCGCCGTTGAATTTCACGTCGCCCGATGAACCAACCGTGATGGAGCCAGCCGTCTGCTCTGAAAGCGAGAAGTGAGAGACGGTCACGCCAAACTCTACCCTGTCATTGGGAGGCGTTGGCGCGCCCGCAAACGCGCTCTCGGGCACCTTGGCTTCGTAACCCACGTAGCCATACCGGTCGTAACTTCGCAGAGTCGGGTCATCCACGGAAGTGAAAGCGAAATAGACGTGATCGGCTGAGTCGCCCGTGATTCTTCCCATGTCCATGATCGGTTTTTGTTGCACGCCGTCTTCCACGTCGGTGGGATCTCCGAAGCTGCGCACCAGGTTGCCCTGCAGGTCGCGAACCTGCACCAGGCGCTTGGAGACGAGAGAAGTAACCGCGAATTGCCCTTCCGAAAGCGCGACCACTGAAGTTGGCGCGACCACGGGAATCTTCGCGGCGAGCCTTCCATCGGGTTTGAACACGTCGATGGCATTCGCGCCGCGGTCGGCAACGAACAACTCGCCGTCCGCGCTGACGTCAATATCCACGGCAAACTTGATCGTGGCGCCTTGCGATTTGTCGTTCGGGATCTGACCGGTAAGTTTTCCCTGCGCGTTAAAGACGAAGATCACTGAGGCAGGCTTGGCGAGCATGTAGTAGCGCCCGGTGGAATCGCGCTTCAGCGCCGTCACACCCGGGCCGACCGACGGAAACGCGCGCGAGCGCGCCTCGATGATCGTTCGAATCGCCTGGCCCGCGGCAGGTCGAGGCATTCCGCCCAGCAGACATATCGCCAGTGCCGCACCCATGCCGCTCCGAAACACACTCCGAAGCATCCACACCCTCCCGAAAAGTCTGCAATCCTTTATTCCATTGATGCGGCCGAAGAGTTCCAGGTTTCCTGCGTTTGAGCTTGAGGAATCTAGAAGGCTATCCGCCTTCTCAAATTCGGAGCAGTTAAGAGCATAAGTGCTTCGACCGTCACCCATTATACGCGCAAATCCGGTGTTCTGGTTTCACGCGCCCGCGGGGGCGCTTTTCCCTTGACTGTCTAGGAGAGCGAAGCTACATTCCTAGTACGTCTAGGGGAGGCGCGACGAATGGTGAAACCGCTCGATCTTTTGCAGGGCACGCTCGACATGCTCATTCTCAAGGCCGTCTCGCTCGGCCCGCTGCATGGCTACGGCGTTCTGCTGCGCATCCAGCAAATCTCGAAGGACCGCCTCGAAATCCTGCAGGGCTCTCTTTATCCCGCTCTCTACCGCCTGGAACATCAGGGATTGATCGCCAGCGAATGGGGCGAATCGGAAAACAAGCGCAAGGCAAAATATTACCGGCTCACGCCTGCGGGGAAGCGCCAATTGCATTCCGAAACCGAAAAATGGAATCAGATGGCGGACGTCGTCACCGGAATTTTGCGTACTACGCCAGAGGAAGTATGACAATCTGGTCGCGCATTCGCTCCTCGCTCCAAGTCTTTCTGCGGCGCTCCCGTGTGGAATCCGAAATGGAAACCGAGCTGCGCTTCCACATGGAAGCTTACGTGGAGGATTTGGTCCGCGGCGGCGTGTCCCTCGAAGTGGCCATGCGGCGCGCCCGCGTGGAATTCGGCGGTGTGGAACAAGTGAAGGAAGAATGCCGCGACGCTCGCGGGACGCGCTGGCTGGAAGATTTTTTTCAGGATATTCGCTTTGCGCTGCGCATGCTGCGCAAGAATCCGGGATTCACCGCGGTAGCGCTGCTTACGCTGGCGCTCGGCACCGGAGCGACGACGGTAATGTTCACGGTCGTCAACGGCGTGCTCCTCAAGCCGCTTCCTTACCTGCAGCCGGAAAACCTTGTCTCAATTCACGAGGAAACCGAAAAGGCCACGATCTACGGAAACATCTGGGCATTCGCGTATCCGAATTACCTCGATTGCAAACGCGAGTCTCGTTCCTTTACGCAAATGGCCGCTTGGGCTTACACCGGCGGGACCATCAGTGGCAACGGGGAAGCCGATTATGTGGACGGCAGCGAAATCTCTCCCGAACTTTTCGATGTGCTGGGCGTGAATCTTTTTCGAGGGCGCAAATTCCTGTCCGAGGACAACCATCCCGGCGCCGCCCCCGTATTGATCCTCGGCCACAGCTTGTGGCAGCGGCGCTTCGCGGGAAATCCCAACTCCCTCGGCTCCACAATCAATTTCGATGGCAAGGCCTACACGATCGTCGGGATTGCTCCCGCTGGTTTCCGCCTGGATGAACAGGAATTCGATGTGTTCATTCCTCTCGGGCAGGATACTTCGCCCGGCCTGCAGCGGCGCGACCGGCATCCCGGCATCAACGTGTACGCGCGTCTCCAGCCCGGCGTGAGGATGGCGCAGGCGCAACTGGATCTCGGCGTGGTCGGTGGCCGTCTGGCGAAGCAATACCCCGAATCAAACGCCGGACGCAGTTTTGTCCCAGAGCCGCTGCGCGCGGATGTCGGTGACGCGCGTTCGACTCTCTGGCTGCTTTTTGGCGCGGTCAGTCTTGTGCTTCTGATCGCCTGCGTGAATGTGGCTAGCCTGCTGCTCGCCCGAGCCGTTTCGCGCGAACGCGAACTTGCCATGCGCCTCGCGCTCGGCGCGGGGCGCGGCCGGCTTGTGCGCCAATGCCTCACGGAGAGCGGCGTGCTCGGCCTTTCTGGCGGGCTGCTCGGAGTCCTGCTCGCGACGTTCGGCATACAGCCATTCCTCGCGTTTTGGCCGGGAAATTTGCCGCGCGCCGAAGAGGTTCGGCTGGATTGGCGCGTGCTTCTTTTTGCCGTTGCTATTTCTTTGCTCACGGGTTTGCTCTTTGGCCTGGCGCCCGCGCTCCGCGTACGCGTGCGCGATCTCGAGCGCGCCATCCACGCCGGAGCGCGCACGATTGCCGGAAACTCGCGGCGTCTTCACAGTGCATTCGTGGTTTCGGAGATCGCTCTCGCCATGGTTCTGCTGGTATCCGCGGGCGTGCTCGGGCGAACGATGCTCTCGATTTCTTCGCTCGACCCGGGAATGAATTTCCGGAACGTCCTGATCACGCGAGTGGCGCTTTCTCCCGCCACGCTCGCAAATACCGCTCAAACTCGTGCCGCCTGGAAGGACATCCTCGATCGCGCGCGCACCGTTCCCGGCGTCGAGTCCATCGCTCTGGTCGATACGGTTCCCATGCGCGATGGCAACAATCAGATTGGCTACTCGCCCAATCCATCCTTGCCGCCTCAGGACCAGATGCCAATCGCGTTGGCCACCAGCGTCACGCCAAATTACCTGAACGTCATGGGCATCCCGCTTCTCCGCGGGAGATTCATCAACGATCAGGATCGCTTTGGCGGCGAATTCGTCGTCGTGATCGACGACGCCCTGGCAAAAAATGCGTTCGGCGCGGAGGACCCCGTCGGGAAGCGGCTGTGGATACCCGGAAGCACCAGCCCCTTTTCATCGGGGAGCGATGCGAGCGACACTGCGCGAATTATCGGCGTCGTTGGACACGTGCGCCACTGGGGGCTTGCCGGTGACGATCAATCGCAGGTGCGCGCGCAGATTTACTATTCGTTCGCACAGGTTCCCGACGCGCTCGTGCGTCGCTGGTCCGAACTCATGTCCATCGCCGTGCGGACCAACGTCGCTCCCTTGAGCCTGATCGAATCGCTTCGCACGGAATTACGCGGAGCAACCGGCGACCAGGCGCTCTATCAAGTCAACACGATGGAGCAGCTTGTGGAATCATCGCTCGCGCGCCAGCGATTCCTGTTGCTGCTGTTCGGCGTATTTGCCGGTCTCGCTCTGCTTCTCTCATGTATTGGGATTTACGGCGTTCTGGCGTACTTGACCGGCCAGCGCATTCCTGAATTTGGCGTGCGCATCGCGCTCGGCGCTCGCGCCGGCGACGTGATGTGGCTCGTGCTTCGTCAAAGCCTGGGAATGATTTTCCTTGGCGTAGTCATCGGATTATTGGGCGCGTTCGCAGCAGGGCGGTTGCTCGAAAGTCAAGTGCCGGGCGTGCGCGCAACCGGGCCACAGACTTTTGCGCTGATGATTTTGCTGCTCGTTATCGCGGCCCTCGTCGCAAGTTTTGTCCCGGCCCATCGCGCCAGCCGCGTGGATCCGATGCGCGCCCTTCGAGAGCAATAGCGCCCGGCCAAAGCTAGGCGCGGGCGGCGGCGCGTGTCTCGTTCAGCACCTTCTCGTAATACCTTTCGTACATCGGAATCACGTCGTTTGAACAATATTTGCTGCGCGCATTCACGCGCGCCATTTTGCCCATCGCGCGGCCCCGGTCGGGAAGCGTCAATATATCGAGCGCGAATTTCGCGGCCGCGGCTACGTCGCGCGGCGCTACCAGATATCCATCCACGCCGGGCGTTACCACCTCTGGCAGCCCACCCACGTTCGAAGCAATCACCGGCATCTCGCAAGCCATCGCTTCCAGCGCAGCCAGGCCGAACGATTCCAGGTCGCTGGGAAGCAGGAATAAGTCTCCAATTCCCAGCTTCTCGTAAACGTTGTCCTGCTTCCCCAGGAAACACACATCCTTTGAAAGTCGCTTCTTGCGCACGATGTATTCCGCGGCGCCGCGATCGGGCCCGTCACCCATCAGGATGAGCTTGGCGGGAATTTTCTCGCGCACCAGTGCGAAAATTTCCACCACGTCTGTAAGTCGCTTTACGGGGCGGAAGTTCGATAGGTGCATCAGAATGGGTTCGCCATTCGGCGCCCATTTGGCGCGCAGCTCCGGATTCTCCGTGCGCTTGTAAAGATCGCAATTGACGAAATTTGGGATCGTTTCAATCGGTCGTTTGATTTCGAATTCTTTCACGGTGCGGTCGCGCAGGTATTCCGAGATAGCCGTCACCCCATCGCTCTGCTCGATTGAAAACCGCGTGATGGGCAAATAGCTTCGCTCGCTGCCCACCAGCGTGATGTCGGTTCCGTGCAGCGTGGTGATAAACGGCAGTGGCTTTGGCGCCGCCATCATGCGCGCGAGCAAAGCGCTCACCGAGTGCGGAATTGCATAGTGAACATGGAGTATGTCGAGCGAAGCCTCCTCGGCAACTTCGAGCATTTTCGTCGCCAGCGCAAGCGTGTAGGGCGCATGATCGAACAGCGGATACGTCGTCACCTCCACTTCATGGAAGAAAATCCGCTCGCTCGCGCCCGTCAGCCGGATGGGCATGGCATAACTGATGAAGTGGATCTCATGACCGCGCGCGGCGAGCTCAATTCCCAGCTCGGTGGCCACCACGCCGGAGCCTCCGTATGTCGGATAGCATGTGATGCCGATTTTCATTTGGCCCTCACCTGACTCTACCAATCGCGAATGGCTAACCACAAGCTGCCTAGCCTTCGACTAATTCGAAATTGCGCCAATATGGAATTTGAGTCCTGAGTAGACTATGCACCAAGCCGCGCTAAAGGAAATCATCCACAGGACCCCGAAAATCGCCCCCAACCTTGCACCCAAAGTCCAAAACGAATGCCTGCCGCTCCAGAACACTCCAGTAGGCCCAATCAAATGCTCCATGGCAAGGATTGCGCCCTCAAACAATAAAGTCAGACCGATGTAAAACGCGCAAGTCAGAAACCCTAATTTGAAGAGAAACATGAGCTGCCGCCTCCATCATGTCGTCGAGTTCTTTCAGCCTTTGTAGCGAACCCAAATTGGAACTCCGTCAACCTTGGAGCTCGCTTGCACGTGGCAGACGCCGGGTGCTAGATTCGCGTCTCGAAGCAATTACATTAGACGAGCCAGGGGGCACTCAAGGTGCCGAGACTTTCGGGAAAAGTGGCGTTCATCACGGGCGGCGGGACGGGCATCGGCCGCGCGATCGCGCTGGCATTTGCCAGAGAAGGTGCCGAGGTTGCCATCGCGGGCCGTCGGACGCCGCCGATCGAGACTGTCATGTTCCAGATTGCGTCAACGGGCGGTAAAGCCCTCGCAGTCGGGTGTGACGTCACGAATCGCGCCTCCGTCGAATCAGCGCTCGCGCAAACAGCCGAGCATTATTCTCGCGTCAACGTCATCGTCAACAATGCAGGCGCCGTCGTTGTCGCCGATGTTGCGGGCACTTCTGACGAGGATTGGGATCGGCTTATCGCCGCCAATCTGACGGGCACATTCTACGTCTCGCGCGCGGCGTTGCCTCTGCTGCAAAAAGCCGGGGGCGGCTCGATTGTAAATATCGGGTCGGTCCTCGGCGTGGTTGCGCGCAAGCAGCGCGCCGCGTATTGCGCGGCGAAGGCTGGAGTCACGGGGCTAACGAAAGCCATGGCTCTCGATCACGCGCAACAAAACATTCGCGTCAATTGCGTTTGCCCTTCGATCGTGGAAACGGAACTGGGCCTTGCCTCGATCGCCGATTCGCCGGACCCCGAGGGCGAGCGCCAGCGCCGCATCGCGGGCATTCCGCTGGGCCGCATGGGCAAACCGGAAGACGTGGCGGAAATGGCTGTCTATCTCGCATCGGATGAGTCGTCGTGGGTCACGGGGGCTACGATGATCCTCGATGGCGGTCTGACCGCCTACTGAAATGGCGCGCCCCTCCAAGCCGAGCGAGCATCCCAACGCCGATGAATTACTCGTGCATTTCAATTCGTCGAACACCGCAAAACAATTTGGATTCGAACTGACGAAAGCGGAAGCGGGCCGCGTGGTTATGAAGATGCTCGTAGACGCGCGCCATCTGCAGATTCTCGGCGTGGTTCATGGCGGCGTCCTCGCGGCGCTCGCGGACACGGCCGGAGGGCTTGCCGGCTATATGGCCTACCCGACTGGCACACGCGTGGTAACCATCGAGATGAAAATAAATTACCTGGAAGCCGTGGAGCGGGGAACATTGGAAGCCGATGCGCGCGTCGTGCGCAGCGGAAAGCACATCGCCGTGGTGGATTGCGACGTCCGCGACGAAAATCGCCGCCTGGTGGCAAAAGCGCTGATGACTTTTTTTGCTGGACCGCTTGCGAAAAACAAGGGGAAACCGCGCCGCAAGTAAAGCTGCCTGCCCGCGTTTGCAATTCCAAGATTCTGATTTTCTAATTTACTGCCCGTTCGTCCCGCCCTGCGAAGCCTCGTCGCCTTCTTTGTACACGTACTTGATCGAGTGCTTGTAGACCAGCAGGTTCGGGCTGCCGAAGCGCGTCAGCTTGATGCAATCACGGTCATACCATTCCACCGTGCCGCGCAAAACTTCGCCGTCATTCAGTACCACGGCCACCGGCGTTCGCGCCTGCATCTGCTTTACAAAGTAAAAACTTTCCGCGTGCGTTTGCTCCGGCGGCGCCGGTTTTTTTCGGGGAGGCACTTGTTGCGGAGCCGCCGCTTGCACGGCCCGAGGAACAAACTGTTCCTTTTGGTCCTTCACGTCCGTAAGAGTCGGACGGAACAACTTCCGGTTCACCATGATTTGTCCCTCAGAATGATCCATATGAATCCCTGTAGATTGGACTACGGAAGGAGGCGTTCGGTTACGAAAAATTGAAAAAATGTTTGAGAGAAAGCTTGGTCCCTCAGAGGCCCCCCAATGAGGTGACAAGCGCGTCCAATCCCAATTGCCGTCCGATGTTTCGCTTCAGACGGCTCCCCAGCTTATCCAAGCCTTGTGTGGCCCGCAGTACCCAATCGAAATCGATCTTTTTGCCGAGTGCTTCGAGTTCTCGAGAAAGGTCAGGATTGCGAAGGTTACTGGTTCCTGGGCTTTGGGAGAGTTCCAGTAAGTCCGTGAGGAGACTATAAAACAGCTCCAAAACATTTTCAAACGATTCCTTTTCTTGCTTGGAAAGCTGAGCGGTGGCCGCGAAGAGTTCCGAATACCTTCCGCCGGAGACCGCTTGTTCGAGAAGACGCAGGACGCTCCTGCGCAAACGGCTCGATTCGACGAGGTCGAGCGACAACGCCGCGCCGGGACTTCCGCCCGAGAGGCGCACGGCCAATTTTCGGTCTGCGTGTTTGGATCCAGATTCCGCGCGATCTTTCAGGAAGGCCTCGATTTGAACATCCGGGACGGGCGCGAAATGAAACTGCAGGCAGCGCGAGCGTATCGTGGGCAGCAGCGAATCGGGAGTCGGCGCGAGCAGAATCAACGTCGCGGATTCGGGAGGTTCTTCGAGAATTTTCAGGAACAGGTCCGCGTCATTCCAGCGCATGGTGTCGGCGCCGTCGAGGATGAAAATCCGGCGGCGACCCTGCGGCTTGAAATAAGCCGCGCGCTGGATGGCGCGCAGTTGACCCACGCGAATCAGCGGCCGCACCACGGGAGTGAGCCTCCGCACCGGATCGGGAACCAGAAGCCAGACGTCGGGATGTGTTTCGATGATGAGCGGCATTCGCTCGACCATCGAGGCATCGGCGCTTTCGCCGCGCTCCGTGAGCCCCGCCTCGATCAGAGGCAGAGGATTTGCGAGGCGCGCGATTTTCAGGCAAGTGGGGCATTCGCCGCAGGAATCGTCTTTCAGGCGCTCGCAATTCGCTGCCTGCGCAAAAAGACGCGCGAGTGTGAATTTGCCCACGCCGCGCGGCCCTGTAAACAGCAGCGCGCTCGCCACGCGCTCGCGCTGCAACATGCCGCGGAGTGCGCTGACAATACGCTCGTTGCCGAGAAATTCCGCGAAGCCCATGAGTTATCCGTTGGCGCGAAGCGCGGCAGCAAAAATGCGCGCTTCCACAGCTGCCAGAATCTCCTTGTGAATTTCCTGGGGCGAACGAAGAAGCGCTGCTTTGGCGCCGCCTGCGATTTTTTTGTAGCGCCTGCCGGCTGCGGCCGCCGAACCACACTCAATCTTCAGCCAATTTTTCTGGCGCGCAAGTTCATCGTACACCTGCGAGGCGGCTTCGAGATGCGCGAGGTTGGATTCCTGGATATCCCGCTTCTTCTTCGTGTAGCCGCGCGCGGATTTCTTTCCCACCATTTGTTGCGCAGCCGCGGCCGGGACGTGCAAATAAACCACCAGATCTTCGGGCGGGAGCGCGTTGATTTCATATTCGAGCTGCTTGAGCCACGCTAGAAATGCTGAGCGTTTTGCTCGGGGCACGCGCGCGCCCTGATGCGCGAGGTTCGAGCCGATGTAGCGATCGGCGATCAGCGTGCGGCCGGCGGCTAGATGCGCTTCCATTTCGGTTTTTGCCTCCAGCCGATCGCTGGCATAAAGCAGCGCGGAAAAGTGCGGGTCCACGGCACTGAGTGGACCGAACTCGCCGTTGAGGAAGCGCGCAACCAGTTTGCCGAAAAAACCGTCGTAGCGGGGGAAGCTGATCTGCGCGAAATCCACGCTGCGTGCCGCGAGCGCGCGCGCGAGCATTTCAAGCTGCGTGCGTTTTCCGGAGCCGTCGATTCCCTCAAGAACGATAAATTTGCCGCGTGGAGGCATCGAATTGGCGGTCAGTTTAGCATATGGACCTCGGCACAGCAGAGAGCGGCAAGCGGTGATTGGAAGAAAAAAGGGACGAATGATAGGGCTGTACTTCGGCCTTCATCTGACCGTACAAAAATTGGTGCCGGGAAAATTCCAGCGGGCTAAGGAATGTCAAGCGGGGCGTCGTAAGCGGCAGCGGCGATTTCGCCGAGAGCCTGACCGGCCACTTCTTGAGCGGCATCGGGATTTGATGGCAACGAGACGTGATTCACATAAGCAGCGAACGCAAGTTTCTGCCCGCTGGCGGTGATGACGTAGCCGACGAGGCCTTTGCCGTTGAGCATCATTTTTCCACTGAGTTTGTCTTCGGAGCCGTAAGTACCCGTTTTCGCGAAGACGTGGCCTGCGCCGGGGCTGTCGGTTTGAATTTTCGCGAGCGTGCCGTCTTTGCCAAGAATGGGAAGCGCCTTGAAGAAGGCAGGACAGTCGGGCCGCGTGTTCCAGTAAGCAAGGTAGTGGACGATGAAGTCCGGTGTAAACAGATCGGCCCAATCGCCGCCTTCGCCGTCGCCCTGCGAAGCGCCACCGAGATCGAGCTTGGCTTCCAGTAGAAATGCGCGCTCGATTTTGAATCCTGAGTGAACGGGATCAAGCAGGTCTTTGGCGACGAGCGTCCCCAGAAGATAGGGGCCCATGGCCGCGTGAAGATTCTGGCTGACTTTCAGAGTGACTTTGATCTCTTCGGCGAGAGGAAATGAAATGTGTTCGGCGACCAGGTTGGCGTCGTTGTATTGGGGAGCCAGGCTTTTGAAATCCGGGGCAGCGACATTTTTCGGAGATTTGATCTGGATGCCCGCAGCGGCGAGCGACTCCGCAAAGACGGTTTCTGCAAATAATGCGGGCGAGGGAACTGCGTACGGCGCGGTGATGGGGTGCCCGCCCACGGGCAGAGTGCCTGAGAGAGTAACAGTGAGGGTGCCACCGGCGTTTGTGACCGTGTCCGGATCCTGAATATTGGGCGAAGTGCCAGCGGCCGACGTGGTGAGGTGATTGACGAAACTCGCATAAATTGTTTTCGGAGAAACTTCGAGAGAAACGGGATCGCCGGCTTTCGCGCCTGGCGTGGCTATGAGATCTATCACGTTGTCGTTGACGACGATGGAAGAGACCACGATGCCGGTGCCGCCTTCGCGCTCGCCGCCGGGAAAGAGGCTGGCGTCCACGAGGACGCGGCCTTCGATTTTGCCAATGCCTTTGGCGGCGACGCCTCTTGCCAATTGTTTGATGACGGCGAGGGGATCACCCGCGACCGCGGCTCCGCCATAGGAGTGATCTTCGTCCACGAAGGCGAGCGTGGCATCGGGCTGGATGCGATTCGAAAGATTGGGATCGCCGCTCGCGACGAGAATGAGGTCTCCTTTCAGGGTTCCTTTATTGCTGAGTGGGCCGGTGCGGTAGACGCGCGTGTGAAAACGGAAATCGGCGCCAAGCTTTGCGAGCAGCGTGCCTTCGGTAAGAGTCTTCGTGGTTGAGGCGGGAACGAAAAGTTTATCGGCATTCAGAGCGTAAACAACCTTGCCGGAGTCGAGCGAATAGAACTCGATGCCGAAATTCGCGTGGGCGAATTCGGGGCGGCTGATGACTTTCTGAATGCGGTCGGCGAGGGATGAGTTCGATTGGGCGTGAATCGCCCGGGACATGCAGAAAAACGAGACCACGAGCAAGAATGCCGGGCCGATTGAGAAGAGGCGGCGAGCGACGCGCAAAGGGAATCCCTCCGGGAAATGTGGATGATGCCTCGCGCATCCTATGCTGCTCCTGAGCTGGACACAACGAATTTGCATGCCGCGCAGTCCCTGTTGATGCAGCGAAAACTAGCGGTTGTAGGGATATTCCTGAATCCAGTGGAACCCGCGGCTGACGAGCATGAACTTGCTGCGATCGACGAGCTGGAGCTGCATATGGACTTTGTGGTTGTCCATGGTTCCGTCGAGCGTGAGTTGATCGGGCGCGGGGCGCAGGAAAGTGAGGGCGCCTTTCCAATTTTTATCGCTTCCTTTTGTAACCGCGATGGTCCGGGAATTCACGTCAATCGAGCTTGAGAAGTAAGTAAAGGAATCATCCATACGCTGGAAGATCATGTTTTGGGGGAAGTCAAAGACAATGCGGCGCCAGCGATCGTAATCGGTGAGGAGCGGCGAGCGCGTCTGGCCGTCTATGGAGATCTGTTCGACGTTCCAGATTCCGTAGAGCGGCGATTTGGGGCTCCCACCACCATATGTGCGCCAATTCGTCAAACCCGTGTAGGCATTAGCCGCCACGAGAAGAATCCCGAAGGTGATCTGCGCGGCGAGCGCGATACCACTTGCGCGGCGGCCGTAGAAGAGCGGGGGTTGCGTGGATAGCTCGGCAGGACGGTGAAGCAAAAAGAAATTCGCCATGCGGGGAATTTCTGGTGCAAGCAAAAAGACCGCCATCAGGAGCAATTGAAACGAGAACAGTTTCACGGGAACGTCATAGGTCATGTTCAACGAGAAGACCTGAGTCAAATCGGCGAGACAGACCAGGGCGCCAAGCATCGTAGTGCGAGGGAGAATCAAAAGAAGCCCTCCCAACATTTCCGCGCAGCCTCCGAAGATTTCGTAGGCGGGGGAAGAGCCGATGGACGACCAGAGAACAGCCATGCGCGAGAAATTGCCGTACGGCTCGAGCAATGTAGCGAGATGCGGGAAAGACATTTGCGTGGGAACGACCTTGGCCATGCCGTAGAGAATCATCTCCGAGGCGAGAGCGAAACGGATGAATAGCCGGAACCATTTGTGAAGCGTGACGTACTCCGCGCGCTTTCGGTCAAGAATGGACCAGACTGCTGTTACCACCAAGGCGATGATCAAGAAGCAAAAGGATTCGACCCAGTCGAAAGTTTTGTCGCCGCTGCCGCTGTCTGTGTAGACCAACGGGTGAGCGACGTGAAAAACTTGCCGGGCGGTCCAGAAAATAATTTGGCGGATCGGGGTGAGCGTACCCGGATCGGGGATGTCCACGTTGGGGATGGGGATGAGACCGCCGAATATTTGCGTGGTTAGGCCGAGCAATCCGAAATAGACGAAGCACAAGCGAAAGGCTACGCGCGTCGCGATTTTCCACCGCGGGCGTTGGCACTTTGCATTAGTTTGCACTGTCTGAGCCGGAGCGTCCATTTGAGGTCTCCCGCCTGAAAAGTTGCCGACACAGTACACGTGTCGGTGGCCGGACGCAATGTGCTTTGAGCGGATGTGGGCGCGAATCCTGCGCATGTTAGAATCGCGGCGATGATGGCGGAAACGAATTCGATGGCGGACAATTTGGCGCGGATACGCGAGCGGGTGGTGCGCGCAGCGGGGCGCGCCGGGCGGCGTGAAGGGGAAATTACGCTGGTGGCCGTGTCGAAAACGTTTCCGGCGGAGGCGATTCGCGCGGGGCACGAAATGGGATTGCGTCATTTTGGCGAGAATCGTGTGCAGGAATGGGAGGAGAAGCGGAAAGAGCTCGATGGTGTGTACGCGACGTGGCATCTGATTGGGCACCTGCAGAGCAACAAGGCCCGGCGGGCAGTGCATCTTTTTGACCGCGTGGATTCGGTGGACGATTTGGGGCTTGCGCGGAGACTGGACGCGGTTGCCCGCGAGGAAGGGAAGCGGCTGGGAGTATTGGTCGAGGTAAGTCTGGGAAATGAGGCGACGAAGAGCGGGGCGAGCGAGGCGAAGCTGCCTGAACTTGCGGATGGGTTTTCATCGCTCGCGCACCTGGAATTGCTTGGCTTGATGACGATCCCGCCATATTTTGAGGTTGCCGAACGCGTGCGGCCGTTTTTTGCGAGATTGTGCATCCTGCGTGATGAATTGGCGGCGCGGCTTGGGCGGCCGTTGCCGGTGCTTTCGATGGGGATGAGCCACGATTTTGAAATTGCGATTGAAGAGGGCGCGACGGAGATTCGCGTGGGGTCAGCGCTGTTCGGGGAGCGGCGCGCCGAGTGGTAGGGGAACGAAAGGCAGTTTTATATCGCGGCTGCCCTTCGCTTTCGCTCAGGGTAAAAAGCCGCGAGCCCCTGAGGAGCGTGCGGCCTGGCGCTACTTTGGTGGCGCTGCCTCTATGGCGCACCCCCGGCGGCTAGGTGTAGCGGAGCCAGCGGAGCAATTCGACTACGGAGGGGCGCTTGCCGTACATGAGGACTCCGACGCGGTAGATTTTTGAAGAGAGCCAGACCATGGTCGCGACGGTGAGAAACAGCAGAGCCAGGGAAAGAACGATTTGCCAGGCGGGCGGCGTCTGGAGCGAGATACGCAGAGACATCAATACAGGCGCGAAGAACGGAATCTCCGAGAGAACAATAGCCGCGGTGGACGTGGGATCGTTGAGAATCACACCGTAAATAAGCATGCAAAAGACGAGAGGGGCCATGGCGAGCCATTGCAATTGCTGCGAGTCCTGTTCACTGGAGCAGGCAGAGCCGATGGCGGCAAACATGGAAGAGTAGAGAAAATAGCCGCCAAAGAAGAAAAGTCCCGCATAGGCAAGAAGAGAAATCGGGACGTGGACTCCGGCGAGATCGGAATTGCGCGTCATCCCCCAGGAAGCCAAAACGCCGTAAGAAAAAAGAATCGCGTTGAAGGCGAGCCAAATGCCGAACTGAGTGAACGCAACGGCAGCCACACCGAGAATTTTTCCGGCCAACAATTCAAAGGGCCGCACGGAGGAGATGAGAACCTCCATCGTGCGCGTGGTCTTTTCCTCAATCACCGAGCGCATGGTGATAATTCCATAGCTCAAGAGAGCGGTGTAGAGCAGGACGACCAGCACAATGGCGATAATGAAGCTCTGACCTTTCTCGACAGATTCCCCCTGTTCGTTGACCTTAAGCGTCTTGATGTCGGCATCCCTGAGAATCGCTTTAATGTCGTCCACGCGAATGTCGTGGGCGCTGAGCCGTTGGCCGATTACGGCCTGATTGATAGCCGTCCTCAAGGGTTCGAGAAGGGAGAAGCTGTTCGGGTTGCGCATGTGGAGCTCGAACGGCTGCGTCGAGTCTTTGGGGATCCAGAGATACACGTCGAGCTTTCCGGTGTTGATTTGCGTGCGCAAATCCTGTTGCAGGGCGTCGGGCGAGGGCGGGTTGGTGATCGTGTCCACGATGTCAAACTGCGGCCGCCCGTTGGATAGTTTGCCATCGAGCCCATGTTCGATGGGTTGCGCGAGCGTGCCGGAGTTGTCCACAACCGTGATGCGCATGCCCGTGGGATTCGTATGAGAGATAAGGAACGCGATGAGCAGGATCGTACCCAAGCCGATCAGAGGGACGATAAGTGTGGTGATGACGAACCCTCTGGTCTTAACGCGGGTGAGATATTCGCGCTTGATGATCAGGCCGATTTTACGCACGTGTCGTCCTATCTATGAATATTTCGTTCAGGGAAGGCTCAATCAATTCGAATCGCGTGATGCGGACCTCGGATTGCACGATTGCTTTCAGAATTTCCTGGGGGTCGGCGCCGGGTTTGAGTTTGGCCTCAACGCCGTTGCCGAGCTTCGTGACGCTCAAAATTGCGGGATGACTGAGGAACGCGTCGCTGCCAGAGTAATCAACGTGGAGCGTGTTCTTGCCGTAGGACTGCTTGATAGCGCGGAGATCTCCATCGAGAACGTTTTTGCCGTGGTTGATCAGGCAGATGGAATCGCACATGCGCTCGACCTGTTCCATGCGGTGCGTGGAAAGGACGATGGTTGAGCCGTTCTGGCGCATCTCCAGCATGATTTCCTGGATGGTGGCGGCGTTCACAGGATCGAGGCCGGAAAATGGCTCGTCCAGAATCACCAGCGGTGGCTTGTGGATTACGGCGGTGATGAACTGAACTTTCTGTTGCATGCCCTTTGAAAGATCCACCAGCTTCTTGGTTGCCCATTCGCTCAGGCCGAGGCGTTCGAGCCATTCATCGGCGCGGCGGCCGGCTTCAGCTTCGTCAAGGCCATGAAGCGCCGCCAGGAAAACGATAATGTCGCGGACCTTCATGCGCGGGTAAAGACCGCGCTCCTCGGGGAGATAGCCGATCAGGTCGCGCGTCGAGTCATTGACGGGCTGGTCGAGGACGCGAATCGATCCTTTGTCTGGGACCAGAATATTCATGACCATGCGGATCGTGGTGGTTTTGCCGGCACCGTTGGGACCGAGCAGGCCGAGAACGGCGCCCTGGCGGACTTTCAGGCTGACATCGTCAACGGCGGTTACCGAGTCGTACGTCTTTGTGACATTTTCGATGGATATGGCGTCCATGATGGTTTTGGGCTGTTTTCCCTGATACGCAGCGCGAGCAGGAAATATAACGGAAAGTTGAGAAATGTGTGATTAATTTTTTTACCCCGCGGAATCATGGGCTTATGGGGTGGATTTTGCTTGCGTAAGTGTCAGCCCTTCTTTTCCCTCCTTGGTTTGCGGCCGTGCTCAGGCGAAGCCGCCACGCCGGGCTTGATCAGACTGGGCGAAGCCGTCCCCGAGACGACGTGTTTCACGAGGTCAACTTTGAAATTGTCGACGCTGGAAGTTTTCCCCGTGACTTCGTTCACACCGAGAGATTCAAGGAGGATGGTCGAAGGGCTAACGGTGAGGCGAAGGAACCCATAGGTCGTGTTGTTATAGACATTCAGAGTGAGGGGATTGCCTTTGCCATCCGTGCCTGCGACGCCGGGCTGAGGATCGCCGCCGTTTTGTCCTGTGATTGTGGGGCTGAGATTCAGATAGCCGCCGTTGCCGGCAACGACGTAAGGAATCTGCCTGGGCTTTTTGTCCGCCATCATTGAATACTTCGGCGGAAGCACTCGCGTGTAGCGTTCGTAGAGATGGGCGTGACCGGAGAGAACGAGATCAGGCCAGATCTTTGCCTGCTGACAGGCCTGGTCAATTTGCGTGAGCATGTCGGGGCTTGGGAAATGGTCATTGCTTACCGTGAATGGCGGATGATGGACCGCGATGATTAAAGCGAAGGGATCGCTTCCTTTCTGCGCGCGCGCAGCGGCGGCGATCTTGAGTTCCTGGTTCAAGAAAGTCAGCTGCGCGTTTCCCACGACGCCTCCGCTGATTACGCCGACTGACTCGCCGGTATTCGAATACAAGCCGATAATCTTGACGAAGGGGGCGTTGAGCGTGAAGTAGACGCCGGGCTGCGTCATGGTGGTGCGCGAGAAACCCTTTGCGGAAGGATCGCTAACCGTTTTCTTGGAACAGAAATTCTCGTAGAAAGCCTGGAGCGAAAACTGCGCCTGTTCGTTGGGGAACATTTCGCCATCATGATTGCCAGGGATCGCGAAAATGGGACCGTTGTAATCGCGATATGGATCGTAAAATTGATCGTAGTAGTAGCGTTCCTGGCCGAAGTAGTAGACGACGTCGCCGAGGTGATAGCAGAAGGCGGAGCGGCCGGCCGCATAAGTGGTTTGGTTAATGTCTCTGGTCATGGCGTCGGCCACGGCAAACTGGTGGGAAGGAACTTTTACGCCGCCGGTATCGCCGATGGAATGGAACACGATCTTTCCGGAGCTCTTTATTTGCTGTGTAGCCGTGGCGCCGAGAACGTCGGTGAGGGACATCTCTTGAGGCGTCTTCCAGGGCGCGGGAATCGCCTCGGTGATGGGCGTCGCCGCAACGCCGGCGTCTGCGTAGGTGTCCTGCGGGCTGAAAGTGTTGAAATTGTCCGGCGATCGTTGGGGGTTGGCGAAGGCAAATCCGGGGGCTGGCATGGGCTTCTCCTCGTACTGCAATTACCACAACGCTAAGTAGTCGGCGGTACTCTATCACGTTTCCCGAACCGTCGAATTACGGCTAGCCGCATGGCCGACCGGGCGGTAAACGGACAGCGGCTCGCGACGTGCGGCACGACAGATGGTGCTCCCGGGCCGTATATTTGAACGCGCTCGCCGCGGCTGCTAGAATTGCCGTGCCAAGCAGGGAATCGCGAACTACATTGAAAAGCTGCAGCGGCCGCAAACCGCAGCCACGGTGTTGCACAAAGTAGTGCAGAAAGCGGGGAATTCGTATCATGCTCGACATCAAAGCAATCCAGGCCGAACTCCGAGCCAGCAAGCTCGACGGCTGGCTCTTCTTCGACCATCATCATCGC
>Ga0070765_100000309_pt1 | contig 29048 bp, 31 predicted proteins | sample HubBroMetageWFT5_FD_71516 | JGI IMG/M metagenome (GOLD analysis project Ga0070765, IMG submission 71516) | Warmed and freeze-thawed soil microbial communities from the Hubbard Brook experimental Forest, New Hampshire - Hubbard Brook CCASE Soil... | ecosystem: Environmental > Terrestrial > Soil... | reverse complement strand
TCCTCCGCGTCCTGGGCCGACCCGACGATCCGGTAGATGTGCACCTGGAGCTCACGCCGGAACGGATCCGTCAGCTCGCGGAACGCATCCTCCTCGCCAGCGCGCGCTCGCTCGAGGGTCGGGTTGGTCACGCTCGCGACCTCGCACCGAGTGTTCCCTTCGCCCGCATCACCAGTAATGACGTCGGCGTGCCGCGAAATTCGCCGCTCAATTTTCCTCGCCGCGAACGCCTCAACACACGAAACACCCACAAGCCCAAGCAAGGAGAATCAAGATGGGAAAGATCGTGGTCAGTCAGAATGTCTCGCTCGACGGAGTCGTCGAGGACCCGACCGGCGAGGAAGGGTTCAGGCACGGCGGCTGGTTTGAACAGTTCATTGGCCAGGACTGGGACGCGTGGGCGAAGGTCGAGCTCGCCGAGGCACAGGGCGCCGAGGCCCTGCTGATGGGTCGGCGCAGCGACGAGTACTTCGGCAGACGGTCGTCATCCCAGAGCGGCGAATTTGTGGACAGGTTGAACAGCCTTCCCAAGTACATCGTGTCCTCGACCCTCGAAGATCCCAAATGGACGAACGCGACCGTGCTGAAGGGCGAGGTCGTCAGCGAGGTTTCCAAGCTGAAGCAGCAGACACAGGGGGAAATTATCGTGTACGCCAGCCGCCCACTCGTGCACGCGCTGATGGAGCACGACCTCGTCGACGAGCTGCGGCTGACCGTGTTCCCGGTTGCGCTCGGCGCGGGCGAGCGCCTGTTCGGCGAAACCAGCGACAAGCGACCCCTGCGCCTCACCGACACCAAAACCATCGGTCACGGTCTCGCCCACCTGACCTACGAGCGCGCCCGGGAGGCCTAAGCGATCGATGACCGTTACCTGCCAGGCGACGCTCCCAGCGAGGTCGCCTGGCAGGCGGGGCGTGTCAGCCGATCCGCTCAGCCAGGGAAACGATGATCCCCTCTGGCCCGCGAACGTAGGCCATGCGCCAGGTGTTCTCGTACTGACCGATGCCGCCGACCAGGCCGTAGCCGTCCGCTGCCAGCCGGTCGACCGTCGCCTGAAGGTCGTCGACTTCGAATGACACGTTGCGCAGCCCGAGTTCGTTGGCCATGGCGGTGGGTGACCCTGGCTCATGGTCCGGCCAGACGAAGCTCGATAGCTCCAGCCCGGTGCCTCCCCCGGGCGGCCGCAGCATGACGATGTGACTGCGGGAGCCGGGGATGCCGATGACCGTGTCCACGAAGTCGCCCTCTACGAACGTCCGGCCGTCGACCTCGAGGCCCAGCCCAACGAAAAACGCCGTCACGGCGTCAATGTCCGCGACGGTGATACCGACATGGTCAAAACGTCGTATATGCGACACGAGGAACATCCTCCAGATCTCTTGCTGTGGTGGGCCTCGCCGGTCGAGGCCCTCGTGGGTGAGCGAAGCCGGCCGGCGGTTCTCGACATGGAACCGCGCATCCAACTCCTAATCGTCGCGGCGGGGGACCCCACGACGGGACTTCGCAGTCGTTGCCGACATGCGGCAGTCGGCGATGTTGGCCCCCCCGCCGTCCGCGTTTGTCGCGGTGCTGGAGCGAAGCGCATTACGCGCTCCGGGCCTGCGTCGCTCCTCCGGCGGTCGTACGTGCCGGAAACGACGAGGGATCAGACGGCGTGATCACTCAGTGTCATTCGGTGTGGTTCTTGGGTGATCGGCGGCCGCTTCGAGGCGGATGCCGAGGCGGCGTAGGCCTTTGTTGCCGGCTGGCGTGAGTTCGAGGCGGCGTGGCTGCGCGGTGGGCTTGACCCAGCCTTTTTGGCGCAGGGAGGCCGCGAGCTGGGCGCCGAGTTGACCGCCGAGGTGCGGTCGTCCGATGAGACTGTCCATGCAAGAGAAGGCGAGCGTGCGGCGGGCAGGCCTGGTGGGCAGGTCGACTCCAAGCTCGGCAAAGCCGCGGGCGGCTTCTGGGCCGAGCTTGAGTTCCCCCTCCCCGTCTCGGGCTTGAAGTGCTTGTGATTGGACGAGGTGGTCCATCAGAGCGACGCCGATCTGGCCGCCCAGGTGGTCGTAGCAGGTGGAGGCCACGCTCACCGGCCGACCCGTTTGTGGCGGGGCTCCGCGTAGGCCGTTGAGCATCGAGAAGATCTCCCGCAGCCCCGGCTCGGCGAGCTCGTAGAGCGCGAGGCGGCCCTGGTGACTGACTGCTACGAGCCCGGCATCGCGGAGTCGCCGTAGGTGATTGGCCAGTTGCGTCGGCGACACGTCAAGGCGCTCGGCCAGTTCGCTGGCTGAGGCCGGGCCGTGCTCAAGGCGCTCTAGCACGGCGTATCGCGTGTCGTCGGCGAGCTCGGCCAATAGTTGAACCCGGGGATCGTTTGCTCGCATATCTCAGCAAGTCTACTCCTCCAGGTTTCATATTCGCCTGAAGCGTGGTAGTCTATCTTTCAGCATTGAGTGAAGCGTCGTCGTAGACCAGAGGAGGCTCAAATGCTGCATCCCGCTCTCGCTCGAGCGCTCGCCACCGCTCACATCGAGGATCTACATCGCGCGGCCGCCCGCAGGTACACGATCCGCCTAGCGCGTCGCGTCGCGCACGAGCGACGCGTGGCGGCTACTCCAATCTCCGAACAGCGATCCGCCTCCGAGTCAGCCGCGTGGACGCGGCCTGCCTCGTCCCTCACGCGGACGTCGCCCCGGTCGGAGTAGCTCGTGTTCGAAGGCTTCACGCTCGAATACGTCGACGTCGGCCAGGTGACCCTGCGCGTGCGACCCACCCTTGCGTTCCTCTCGCCGTGATTGCCGTTACCACAGACGGCGACGGGGACACGTCGATCGTGGATGGCGCGTGTCGACGAGGACTACCGCAACTGAAGTTGTTTGGACTGCAGAGGCGCAGGACACCCTCCCAAGGGAGTACGAGAGCAATGCGAGGAGGAGACGGATGTCCGAGGATCACCAGATCGTCAGCCAGGCGCGAGGCGAGCCGCTACCCGAGGGCAGCACTGGTGTGCGCGTCCGTGTTCAGCTGTCGGGGTGCCCAAGCCCCCGCTGGTCGCGAGACCTCGCCGCCCGACTCAGCGGTGAACTAGTCGGCCATGCCGCTGTCGGGCACCTGCGACTCAACGTCAACGACCTCGTGCAAACGGACCAGATTGTGCTCGAAGGCGTCGAGGCCAGCGAGGCGCCGATGCTTGGTGGCGCCCTTGAACGGGCGGTTGATGCCACGAACCGGGCGAGCGCACCAGACGCGCCGAATCCGCCCGCGAACGTGAGGCAGGGGGAGGCTGACCGTATCGCTGGCGCGATCGAGCTCCACCAGGCGTAGCTCCGGGACTGGGGATCTCCCCAGGCCGCCGGATCCAGCGTTAGGCAGTCTTGGCCGCCGCGTCGAGTTCCTCGCCGCGCTTGACCAAGAACGCGCCGAGCGCGCCCGCCATCGAGCCGATGACCGTAATCGCGTAGATCTCCATCGCGACGTCGAGGACCCTTCCCGGGAATGAGATCGGGTTCTGGATATTGGAGGAGACCGTCAGCATTTGCGTCGAGGTCCAAAACAGCGCGCTGCCGAGACTCTTGATCTGGGTCTGCTTCTGATCATGTTCGAACAGGAACCCCAGGACCGCGCAGACCACGTCAAACCCGACCGTCGCGACAGCGATGGCGACGAGCCGGTCACGAAGGCGGGCGTGGGTCGGCGTGCCCCCGCGGAAGACATCGCGCACCTCGGCGCCCGCCTGGCTCATCACTCCCACCAGATACATCGTCAGCTATTCGCTGCCCGGTCCCAACGTCCTGTGCGCCGTCGCCCGGGCGGCACGTCCGGCGGACGTTCAGCGTCATCCGCTGCCCCCGCGGGTGAGCAGACAGAATGCGGCCGCGGTTGCGGTCCCGAAGACCAGGTGCAAGCTCAGGTCGTCCCAAAGCGTCTTGAGGACGCGATCGAGGAATCGTTTGGCTACGAGCGCCGGCGCCGGCGCGTCGCCCCAGCTCTCGAGACCTGCGGACTCCCAGGCGGGCAACGCGACATCGCCACCGCCGCGCCGGTAGCGCCAATACAGCGTCCCGTCCATCGCGCCTCACACGCGCGACGGCTGATGCAGCTGCTCGCCCCGCGATGTGCCCGCCCTGGCTCGTAAGCTGGCGACGATGGGACGCTTCGGCAAGCGCGACGATCTCGTAATTCACGAACTCGAGCCGTTCAACGCAGAGACTGGCATCGAGTCGCTCAGCGATCCGGTCACGGCCACGGACGCGTTCTACGTTCGTGGTCACGGTACGGTGCCGGAGATCGATCCGGCTGCGTGGCGGCTGCGGGTGGACGGATTGGTCGGCCGGGGGCTGAGCCTCTCGCTCGAGACACTGCAGGAGGCGTTTAGGGAACGGACGGTCACCGCAACGCTTCAATGCGCCGGCAACCGACGATCGCGCCTCATGGCTATTCGCGACATCCCAGGGGAGGCGCCGTGGGGCCCCGGAGCCACGGGCACCGCAATTTGGACCGGCGTCGCGCTGATGGACGTGCTGGCGCTCGCCGGCCCGCTCCCGGGCGCGTCAGACGTTGGCTTCGAGGGCGCGGACCTGAGCCCAGAGGCCAAGCCGGTCCAGCAGTTCGGTGGCTCGATCCCGCTCGATAAGGCCTGCCGATCAGAGGTGCTACTCGCATGGGCGATGAACGGCGAGCCGCTCGCCGCCGTGCACGGCGCCCCGGTGCGAGTCGTGGTGCCCGGCTACATCGGCGCTCGGAGCGTCAAATGGCTCGAACGGATCGAGCTGCGCTCCGAGCCGTGGTCCGGCTACTTCCAGCACATCGCCTACCGTCTTATTCCCGCCGACGGGACGCCGGGACCCGGGGTGGGAATGCCTCTCGGCCTGGTGGCGCTCAACTCCGAGATCCTCTCTCCGCGCGACGGCGACACGGTGCCCGCCGGCTCGATTGAGGTGCGCGGCTATGCGTTTGCCGGCGGCGACCGATATGTGGCTCGGGTCGACGTCTCGGTCGACGCCGGTGCGAGCTGGAGGCAAGCCGACTTCCTGGACGACCTCGGCCGGTGGGCCTGGCGCCACTGGCGCATCAGCGTGGACCTGAAGCCCGGCGAGCACGAACTGCTCGTTCGGGCTTGGGACTCGTCCGCGGCGACTCAACCCGAGGACGACGCCGCGCTCTGGAACCCCAAGGGCTACGTCAACAACGCTCGTCCCAGGATCCGCGTACGCGCCGCTGCCGCGTGACCATGTCGGCTCTCTACCATGGGCGCCATGAGCGGCGAGAGAGTGCCGGGTGGGGTGGTGCACAAGCTGCCGACCGACCTGCGTAAGGCGCTGATCGCCAACGCCACGGCGCTCGACGCCTGGAAGGACATCACGCCGTTGGCCCGCAATGAGTTCATCTGCTGGGTCGAGGAGGCCAAGCAGGAGAAAACGCGGCAGCGGCGCATTCGGCGGACCCAGGAGGAGCTGGAGGACGGCATGCGGCGACCCTGCTGCTGGCCGGGATGCAAGCACCGCGAGCGCAACGGCTCCTAGCCGTACGCCAGTTTGTGACCGACCAATTCGCCGGTCAGAGACTCAAGCGCTGTCAGTAAGCCCGCGCGACGAGCGCGTCGACGCCGGCGGCGTCGGGATCATCGACAGGTCGGCCGTCCTCACGCACGAGGCATCGCACCGACACGCCAGCCTGGGCGAGTCGGTTCTCTCCTTCAGCACCGACCGCTTTCCACGGCAGCCGGGCGAAGCCATCACTCGCCAGCTCCCTGGCGTCATCGATCGACCGGGCCGCCCGGGTGCGCCCGTCGCGAAGCGCGGTCGCCTGAGCGAGAAGCTCCGCCTGGTCTTGGGCGAGCATGTTCGGGATCTCGAGAGCGACGTACGGCAACGCGGCGGTGTCCTTTTCGGCGCGGGCGCGGCGTGCGATGACGACCTGGTCCGCCGCCAGATCGCGCGGGCCCAGTTCGAGCCGGATGGGGACGCCGCGCAGCTCGTGATCGACGATCCGTCGGCCGACCGAGACCTCCACGTTCCCATCGAGCTCGGTCCGCACTCCGGCACGTTGCAGATCATCGACCAGCGTCGTCGCCGCCTCGATGACTCCTTCGCCGGCACGCGCAACGAGCACGACCACCTGGACCGGCGCCAGCCGCGGCGGCACCCGCAGCCCATGATCGTCGCCGTGGACCATGATCATTGCCCCGATCAGACGGGTCGAAGCGCCCCACGATGTCTGCCAGACGTGACGGAGCTCTCCGTCACGATCGCTGAACTGGATGTCGAACGCGCGGGCGAAGTTCTGCCCAAGCTCATGTGAGGTCCCCATCTGGAGCGCCTTGCCGTCCCGCATTACCCCTTCGCACGACCACGAGACTTCGGCACCGGCGAACTTCTCTCGCTCGGTCTTGCGGCCCTGGAAGACCGGAATCGCCAGCTCCTCGACCATCGCGTCGGCGTAGACCTCGGCGAGGATCCTCAGCGCGTACTCGTGCGCCTCTTCACGCGTCGCGTGTGCGGTATGTCCCTCCTGCCAGAGGAACTCAGACGTCCGTAGAAACAGCCTCGGCCGGAGCTCCCACCGGACCACGTTCGCCCACTGATTGATCAGCAACGGCAGGTCCCTGTAGCTCGATATCCATTTCGCGAATGACGAGTTGACGATCGTCTCGCTGGTCGGTCGCACCACGATCGCCTCCTCGAGCTGCTTGCCACCGCCGTGGGTGACCACCGCGAGCTCGGGACTGAAGCCCTCGACGTGCTCGGCCTCGCGACGCAGGTACGCCTCAGGGATTAGCAGCGGGAAGTAGGCGTTGCGCGCCCCGGTGGCCTTGATCCGCTCGTCGATCGCCGCCTCCAGGCGCTCCCAGATCGCATAGCCCCACGGGCGGATCACCATTGTTCCGCGCACCGGCCCGTTCTCGGCCAGCTGCGCCTTGGCGATCACCTCTTGATACCAACGTGGAAAATCCTGCTCTTGGGGGACGAGCACGCTCGACATCTCCAGGGAATCTAAAACGACAGCGGCTCGACAGGCTTTGTAGGATCGTGCTCGTGGCTGATGTTTCCGCGTTCGTCGATGAGATAGCCAACGAACTGGTCACCTGGCCGGGCGTTCGCATCGAGCGCCGCGCGGACGGCGCGGCCGTTGCGCTTTACGAGCACAACGAGCTTGGCGTCCTGTACCCCGAACGCGGCCTGGTCGAGCTTCCGGTGCTCGGCCGAGAGCGCGATGAGCTCGTCGAGCACGGCGACGCTGAACCGGCCGAGCTCGCGCTGCCCGATGACGTCGGGGTCAGCCACGACCTCCGCGGGCCGTCGGACGTGACCGAGGTTCTTGAATTGTTCGATCGCCGCTACCGCGATGTGCGCGGCGACAGTGGTCCATACACCTCACAAGACCCAGGGTGGGACGCGGGCCGCCCCGAAGACCAAACTCGGTAATACCCGGACGCCCCGGGGCCGCGGCCTCAGCCGTTTCGGATGACCCGCAGTATCACCGGCCGCGAGGTGTGTCCGGCCGCCTCGAGCACCGGCGCGAGCTCGTCGTCGCGCAGCTCCTCGGCTGCCTCGACCACGACCACGAGCGGCTCATCACCCGTCCCCGCACGCGCGATCACGCGGCGAACCTCGTCGGCCTCGCGGGCGAGTGTCTCGGGGGATAGCACGGACAGCACGACCTCGCCGCCGAGCGGCGGCTCGAGGTTGCCCTCCTCGTCGGTGGCGCCGATCTCGACGAGCACCTCGCCGCCGGCAACGGCCGCCGGCGGTTCCTCGCGCAGCTGACGGTCGACCTCGCTGTCCCTCGGGATCTGGAGGATCACAGCAGGCTCACCCGTCACGCGATCAGCCACCCGAAAGACCTCAGACCTCGACGCCGCGATCAGCCAGCCAGTCGCGTACCGCTTCGGGCGGGTCGCCCTTCCACTCCGCTCGGGCCGCGAGCCGGAGGATCTTGAGCGGCTCGTCATGAAGCTCGTCCCGGCGGTGTGCCAGGTACAGGATCGTGGCCGCCGCCATCGACACCGCCGGGTCGTCGATCTCGACGTCCACCCCCTCGACCGCGATCGCAACACGTTCCTCGAGATTCTGGATCGCGGTCACCGGCTCGTCGGCGTCCTCGAACTGCTCGAGCAGGTCGCCGAGCCGCGAATCCCGGTCGTCGGGGTCGCTGACCTCGACGGCTCGCTTTGCGATCTCGAACAGACTTATCGGCTGTGGTTCGGCCGGCATCGCTCTCCAGCCTACATGGGATCAGCAGGCTAGACCTGCATCGCCGACGTCCACGCCCCCAGGCCGCCGACGAGGTCGGCAACGTCCTCGAACCCCGCGCGCTCGAGCAGACCGGCGGCGATCGCGGAACGGTATCCGCTCGCGCAGTGGACGACGATCTGACGGTCGCGGGGAAGCGAGTCGAGGCGCTCCGGCAAGCGCGACAGAGGAAAGTTGACGGCCGCCTCGATCCGCTCCTGCTCCCACTCGCCCGGAGCTCGCACGTCGAGAAGCACCGGCGGCGCCGGCGACGTGAGCTGCTCAGCCAGCGAACCAGCAGTGATCCGCTCGATCCGGTCGATCAGGTTCGGGTCGTCGCTCAGCGATTCCATTCCGCCGGCGAGGTACCCGGCGACGATGTCAAACGCGATGCGGCCGAGGCGCGTCGCCGCCTCGACCTCGCGCCCGGGCTCGGCGATCAGGACGATCGCCTTTTCCGGATCGAGGATCGTGCCGCACCAGGTGGCGTAGCTTCCGCCCAGGCCAACGTTGATGCTGCCCTTGAGGTGGGCCGCATCGAACTTCGCGCCGTCTCGCGTGTCGAGGACCTGCGCGCCGTCCGCCTGCAGCTTCAGCGTCTCCCCGAGCGTCAGCGGGCGTAGCTCGCGCTCGAGCGCCTGGTCGAGCGTCGGCCGCTCGCGCGCATTCAGCGCGGCGTCATAGGTGAAGTAAGCCGGAGCGTCGGGGAGGTCCGTGGTGACCGTCTCGATAAACCGCTCCCTGCTCATCGGAGCCAGCGCGTAGTTGTAGGCCCGCTGGATCCCGATCGTGGACACCGTGTCGGTGCTGAGCTTCTTGCCGCACAACGACCCGGCACCGTGCGCGGGGTATAGGAGCGTGTCGTCTGGCAGGCAGGCGAGCTTCCCGTGCAACGAGTCGTAGAGCATCCCCCCGAGCTCCTCCGCGCTCCAACCGAGCGCGCCCCGCAGGTCGGGGCGGCCGACGTCACCGATGAACAGCGTGTCGCCGCTCAGCACCGCGTACGGGTCGACGGGCTCCTCGGGGTCAGACACGAGGATCGAGATCGACTCGGGCGAGTGCCCGGGCGTCTCCAACACGGTCAGGCGCACCGCCCCGAGCTGCACCGAGTCGCCGTCGGCCATCGCCGTGAACGGGTACTCGGCCCGCGCCCGAGCGCCGAGATGGATCGTCGCGCCCTCGCGCTCGCGAAGCTCGAGGTGTCCGGCCACGAAGTCGGCGTGGAAGTGCGTCAGGAACACGTGACCGACCCGGCACTGAAGCCGGCCGGCGTCCTCGAGGTACTGCTCGACATCACGCTGCGGGTCCACCACAGCTGCGGTTCCGCTCGACTCGTCGGCGATGAGGTAAGAGGCGTGCGCGAGGCAGCCGAGGTAGTACTGCTTGAGGACCATGACGTTTCAGGTGCGGGCGCGGGTCGCGCGATGAGGAAGCGTAACCCGAGGGCGAGCGGAACGGCTGGCTATCTCGCGGGCGCGAGGCGTGAGCGCACGCGGGCGAACCAGCCCTGGCTCCGGTACCGATCGTCCCTCAGCAGCTGTGCCGCCCTGGTTTGCAGCAGCGTCACGAGCTGCGCAGTGCGGTGAAACGGGTCCGCTATCACCGCGCCGTCCCGCAGCGACAGCGCGGCGCGCAGCTCGTCGCCCGCCTCGGCGACCAGCAATGGCTCCGCGGGCACCGAGGCCGAGTCGAGCCCCGCAAGCCGGGCGAGCGCGCGATCGTCGGCGGCCCGGTTCGGGCGGATCACGATCGTCGAGTCGTCGACCCAGCCGTCGCGCGGCGAACCCTGCTTCGAGGGGCGCTGCCCGGCTCCGTCCCGCCGGCGTGCGTCGGCGTGAGCCTCGGCGATCTGCAGTCCGTGACTCGGGTCGAGGAACATGCCGCCACAGTAGGCGAGGAACACACATCGCGCATCGGAATTGGCGACCCATATTTGACTTCGCGGATGCCTAGGTTTCGACTACGCCCACCCCGACGGCCTGCGGGCCGGTCCGCGCGGGCTCCTCCGGTGGCCCCGTCGGTGCGCCCGCGAACCTTACGCTGATCTCGAGCCCGCCTTCGGCGCCGGGGCGAACGTCGAGCGGGGCGTGGTGGGCGTTCGCGATCGCCGCGACGATCGACAGCCCGAGGCCCAGCCCCGCTCGGTGCCCGACGCGGTCGCCGGCCAGGCGCTGGAACGGCTGGAGAAGACGATCGACCTCCTCGGCCGGCACGACCGGCCCGGTGTTGGCGACGGCGAGCTCGACCTCCCCCGCTCCGGCTCGGACCGCTACACGTGCGCCTCCCTCCGGCCGGTTGTAGCGGAGCGCGTTGTCGACGAGGTTCGACACGAGCCGCTCGACCAGGCGCCTGTCGCCGGCGATCGGGGCGGACTCGAGCAAGGCGTCGATCTGGACCCGGCGAGCCGCGGCTTCGCCTTCGTGCGCGGCCACCACCTCGCCGGCGATCGCCGCGAGGTCGACTCGATCGCGCGCGTGTATCCCGCGCTGACCCTGGGCGAGGGCCAGGAGCGCATCGATCAGCTGCTCCTGCTGCTCTGACTCCTCGAGCACCTGCTGACAAGTCGTCCTGAACGTGCGCACGGTCGCGCGTGGATCGCTGAGCACCATCTCGAGAAGGGCTCTGACGGTCGTGAGCGGCGTCCGCAGCTCGTGCGAGGCGTTGGCCACGAACCGCCGCTGGGCATCGAACGCCCCCTCGAGTCGCCCGAGCAGCCCGTCGATCGTGTCCGCGAGCTGTCTGAGCTCGTCGGGCGGCCCGGTCATCGCCAGGCGCTCGTGAAGGCTGGCCTCGGACATCTGCTGGGTGGCGGCGGTCATCGTCCGCAGCGGCGCGAGCACGCGTCCGGCAACCACCCAGCCGAGCGCGCCCGAGAGGATCGCCATGATCGCGAGCGCGATGCTCGACTCGATCACCAGCTGGTGCAGATCGGAGATGCGCTGCCCCGACCGCACGTTCAAGATCACGCGCCGGCCGGATGGCGACTTCAGCAGCTTCTCGAGCGGGGGCGGGAGCGTGCCCGAGACCACGGCGCGGGCCGCGGCCCGGGGCGGGTTGCGGCCGACCGGCTGGAAGCTCCCGTTGGACGGAGTCCGGATCCCGGCACCGCCAGCGTCGATGCCGATCTGTGGGAACGGCTCGTTGCTGATCGTCGCGTGCTCGACGAGCGTGTAGGTGATCGCGAGCAGGATCGCGCCGCACACCAGGAACAGCCCGCCGTACAGCAGGGTGAGCCGCCACCGGACGGTCGCCCGCGGATGCCGGAGACGAGCGGCGAGGCCGTCCGGCGGACCCGGCACGGCCGTAGTCATGCCGATCCTCCGATCCGGTAGCCAACCGGGACGACGGTCTCGATCACCGGCGGGTCGCCGAGCTTGGCGCGCAGGCGGCTGACCGTCATGCGCACCGTGTTCGTGAACGGGTCGACCGCGTCGTCCCAGGCCCGCTCGAGCATCTGCTCGCTTGAGACCACCGCGCCCTCGGCCCCGAGCAGGAGCTCGAGCACCGCGAACTCCTTCGGGCTGAGAGCTACCGGCCGACCGCCCCGGGTGACCTGGTGACGAGCCGAGTCGAGCTCGAGGTCGCCGTACGCGAGCGTCGGTGCAAGCGCAGGGCGCGACCGCCGGGACAGCGCCCGCACCCGCGCGACCAGCTCGGCCAGGTGAAATGGCTTCGGCAGATAGTCGTCGGCGCCGATGCCGAGGCCTTCGATGCGGTCCTCGACCGCGCCCGCCGCGGTCAGCATCAGGACCCGGCTCGGGCGGCCGTCGGCGACCATCGCCCGGCAGACCTCGTCGCCGTGTACGCCGGGCAGGTCCCGATCGAGCACGACCACGTCGTAGTCGGCAAGCGCCACGCGCCCGAGCGCCTCGCGTCCGTCGAAGGCGATGTCGACGGCCATCCCCTCGCGGCGCAGAACGGTGGCCACGGTCTCAGCGAGACGTGGATGATCCTCGACCACCAGCACTCTCATCGCTCGTTTCTCCACCAGGCCATGTGCACACTTTGGGCAGAGCCGGGCGGGACCGCGGCCCGCCCCGGCATCTGCAGGTCCAGGATGCCTGAGCGCGCATAACAGCGGCATAACAGCGTTACGACCCTGTTACTGCTCGCCGCGTACAACCTCCTGCGGCTGACGATCCAGAGAGCAGGAGGAGCTGAGACATGCACATCACGCCGGTCATCGCCGGGCTCTTCGCCGCCGGCTGCATGGTCGCGCTCGCCGGGACCCGGAGGATCGGTTGAGTCATGCGAATACCGAGGCCGAAACGAATCCGGGGCGGCCGGTGGTTGGGACGGCTCCTTGCCGGGCTGGCGCTGGTCATCGCGGTCGCGATCGTGGTCGTGGTCGTCGTGAACGCCGGCTCGTCGACGCCGAACGCGTCCGGTAGCACGAGCAAGCCGTCGGGGTCGACGACCGTCCAGAGGCGGAACCTCGTCGAAACCGACACCGAGTCCGGGACGCTCAGCTACAACAGCCCGCAGACCGTGTACAACCGGATGAGCGGAACGCTCACGTGGCTTCCCCAGGTCGGGCAGGAGATCCGGGCCGGCCAGACGCTGTACAAGGTCGACGGCCAGGCGGTGCTTCTGATGGTCGGCACCACCCCGGCTTACCGCGACCTATCGCCGTCCGACAGCGACGGCGCGGACATCGAGGAGCTCAACCGCAACCTCGTCAAGCTCGGCTTCAACGCCGCCAACATCACGGTCGACGACGTCTGGCAAGCTGCGACCACCGAGGGCGTCGACCTGTTGCAGGAATCGCTCGGCGAGACGGAGACCGGCACACTGACGCTCGGTCGGATCGTGTTCCTTCCCGGGGATCAGCTGGTCACGACCGTCGACGGAACGCTGGGCTCGACGGGCGGCACGAGCGCTAGCGCCACCGTCAGCCCGCCGGCCCCGGAGTTCGTCGATTACTCGGGGCCCGTGGCGCCGTCGGCGCGGCCCGCGCACGACGCGTCCGCACACAAGGCGGCGAAGGCGAAGAAATGTCCGAGCACCACCGTCACGTCGTCCCCGAGCACGACCGGGACCACGACCACGGGCACTACGGGCACCACCCCGGCACAGTCGACAACGGGCTCCCAGTCGAGCAAGTGCAAATCAAAGAACTCGGGCAAGCCGACGGCCGAGCAGCAGCTCCAGGCGCTGCTCGCGCTCCTGAAGGCCGAGACTCAGCAGCTGAGACACAACGGCTCGCCGGGAAGCGGCAGCCCGAGCAGCGGCTCCGGAAACAGCGGATCCGGAAACAGCGGATCCGGCAACAGCGGCTCCGGCAACAGCGGCTCCGGCAACAGCGGCTCCAGCAACAGCGGCTCCAGCAACCGCGGCTCGGGCAACAGCGGGTCCGGTAACACCGGCGCAGGGAGCAGCGGCTCTGGAAGCGCCACAGCGATCCTCCAGACCACCTCCACCCAACTCGTGGTCACCGTCGATCTCGCCCCCACGGTCCAGAGCGAGGCGGTCCTCGGCGAGCACGTCACAGTCGAGATGCCCAACGGCGACGTCGTCAACGGCAAGATCACGGCCGTCAGCGCCGTGGCCCAGAACTCGAGCAGCGGCAACAACGGGAACGGGAACGGCAACGGGAACGGCAACGGCAACAGCGGGAACAACGGGAACGGCAACAACGGCAGCGGGTCCTCATCGACGATCCCGGTGACCATCACGCTAAGCGGTCACGACACCGGGGCCGGGCTCGACCAGGCCGCGGTCAGCGTGAACTTCGTCCAGCAGAAAGCCACGAACGTGCTGTCGGTACCTGTCACGGCGCTGCTGGCGACCGGCGGCGGAAACTACGCCGTCCAGGAGGCATCGGTGCCGCACACGCTGATCCCCGTGACCACCGGCCTGTTCGCCGCCGGCTACGTCGAGATCTCCGGCTCCGGGATCTATCCCGGGCTCGCAGTCACCGACTCCCAGGGATAATGCTCGCGCTCGACCGCGTCGACAAGGAATACCCCGGCGACGTCGCCGCGCTCCGGGGAGTGACGGTCGACATCCCGAGCGGCGACCAGGTCGCGGTGGTCGGTCCATCGGGGTCGGGCAAGACCACGATGCTCACGATCCTCGGCACGCTCGAGCGGCCGACGAACGGCCAGGTCAGGATCGCCGGGCGCGACGTCGCCAAGGCGACGGACCGCGAGCTCGCCGGCGTGCGCGCGCACCAGATCGGGTTCGTGTTCCAGACCTTCCACCTCCAGGACCCGCTGACCGCGGTCGAGAACGTGGCCACGGGCCTGCTGTACGCCGGGGTCAAGGGCCCCGAGCGGCGGGCGGCGGCGCGTACCGCGCTCGAGCGCGTCGGTCTCGGCCATCGCCTGACCCACCGGCCGCCTCAGCTCTCAGGAGGCGAGCGCCAGCGCGTCGCGATCGCGCGCGCCCTCGTCAAACGACCGCAGATCCTGCTGGCGGACGAGCCGACCGGGAACCTCGACTCGAAGTCCGGCGCGGAGGTCGTCGACCTGCTGCACCAACTCGCGTCCGAGGGTTCCACGCTCGTCCTGATCACACACGACGCGAGCATCGCCGCGTCGTTTCCCCGTCAGATCCACATGCGCGACGGGGAGATCGTCGGAGACGAGCGTTCATGAGCACGGCCTCCGCCGCTCTGCCCGACCGCGCCGGCGTCGATGCCGCCCGGCTGTCGCCACGCGAGCTCTTCAACTTGGCGCTCCTGGGGCTGCGCACCCGGCGGCTGCGAGCCGCGCTCTCGGCGCTCGGGGTCGCGATCGGGATCGGGGCGATGGTGGCGGTCGTCGGCGTGTCCGCCTCGAGCCAGGCGAACCTGCTGGCGACGATCGACAAGCTCGGGACGAACCTGCTCACGGTCACGCCGGGACAGAACTTCGAGGGCAACAACGAGGTCCTGCCGGACTCATCGGTCCCGATGATCGAGCACATGCAGAACGTCGACAGCGACGCGGCCGTTTATCAGGTGTCGAGCGCTTCCGTGCTCCGCAGTCCGCTCGTCCCCGCGCAGGAGACGGGCGGCATCGGTGTCGATGCGGCCAGCGACAACCTGCCCGAGGTCGTTGGCACGTCGATGGCGTCGGGCCAGTTCCTCGGCTCTGTGGCCGACCGTTATCCCGAGGCCGTGCTCGGGGCTCAGGCCGCGAGCATCCTCGAGATCAACCAGGTCGGGGGCCACCTCGAGGTGTACCTCGGGAAGACCTGGTTCACGGTCATCGGAATTCTGAAGCCGGCGCTGTTGGACTCCTCGGTCGACACGACCGTATTCATCTCGCTTCCGATGTCCGAGCGGCTGTTCCAGGTTCAGCCGAACCCGTCGGAGATCTACGTGCGCGCCAATGTCAACGACGTCACCCAGGTCTCGAACCTGCTCGCTCCCACGGCCGATCCGCAGGACGCCAGCGGCGTCGACGTGAGCCGTCCATCGGACGCGCTCGAGGCCCGGGCGGCAGCCAAGGGTCAGTTCACGACGCTGCTGCTCGGGCTCGGGGCGGTGGCGCTGTTGGTCGGCGCCATCGGCATCGCCAACATCATGGTGATCTCCGTGCTCGAGCGACGGGGTGAGATCGGGCTACGTCGCGCGCTCGGCGCCACCCGCCGCCACATCACCACCCAGTTCCTCACCGAATCCGCGCTGCTGGCCGCGCTCGGAGCCGTCGCCGGTCTCGCGCTCGGCGCCGGCGCGACCGAGGCGTACGCGGTCGCGCAGAAGGAACCGTTCGTCGTGCCGCTGTATGCGCTCGTGGCCGCGCCCGCCGCCGGTCTCGTGATCGGGATGCTGGCGGGCGTGTATCCGGCGATGAAGGCCGCGCGGTTGAGCCCCACCGAAGCGCTCCGGGTGTAGCCGGCTCACAGCTCCCGCTCGTAGAAGTAGTTCAGCGGTCCGTCGGGCTTGCCCTCGCGGTTGCTGAAGCCGAGGCTCTCGTACAGCGAACGCGCGGCGACGTCGGTCTCGGCCGTGCCGAGGTCCATGTAGTCGGCGCCCTGGCCGCGCGCGAAATCGATCGCGGCGTTCATCAGCGCCCGCCCCAGACCGCGACCGCGCATCGCCGGCACCACGTACAGCTCGGCGAGATAGCACTCGAGCCCCTCGCTCCAGAGCGCGGGGCGGAACCGGAGCACCGCGAGGCCGTCGGAGCGGGCGCGGCCGCAGTCCCCGAGCAGGACGGCGGTGTCGCCGCCGCCGAGCAGAGCCTCGATCCGGTGGGCGAGCTTCTCCGGACCCGGCGTCGGGTCGTCGTACTCGGTGTTGAAGTCGTGCAGGAGCCGGCCGATGTCGGGCGCGTCGTCGGCCGTGGCCGGGCGGACGACGGGGTCGGTCACCGCGCGCCCCGCATCAGCGCCAGTTGGCGGTGTACGGCCTCGGTCGTGCGCTCCAGATCGCCGGTGGCGAGCAGGTCGAGGAACGCGCCACGGAGCACGGCGAGTACGAGCGTCGCCTCGCCGGTGCCGGCTCCGGCCTCGGTCAGCACGGCGAGCCAGTCGGCGACGGTGTCCGCCGCGAAGCCGGCCCACGGACCGTCGGGGTCGATCAACGAGCGGGCGTAGCCCTCGACCCACAGGGTCAACAACCCCCGGTGTCCCTCAGCGACCAGCCACCGCCAGAGCGCGGCGGCGACGGTGAAGAGATCGCCGTCGCCGCGGACGCGGGCCAGTAGCGCGAGCTCGTCCTCGCGGGCGCGAGCCAGAATCGCCCGCACCAGCTCGGCCTTGCTGCCGAACAGGAACAGCAACACGCGCGGGCTCGACTTGACGGCCGCGGCCAACGGTCGCAGCGACAGGTCGGCCACGCCGTGCTCGAGCACGTATTCGTAGGCGAGCTCGAGGAGCTCGCGGCGGCGCGGCGATGTGACAGGCGCGGTGGCGGACACTGCCGGTTAGTGTAAGCTACTGAAACGACTGTTTCAGTGAGCATCCGCCCCCTCGACAAACCCGGAGACCTCGGGTGGGTCGTGATGGCCCACGGCGAGGTGTACTGGAACGAGTTCGGCTGGGACACGAGCATGGAGGCGCTCGTCGCGCGGATCGTCGCCGACTACGCCGCCCGTCACGATCCGCGCCGCGAGGCCGCATGGATCGCCGAGCTCGAGCGAGCAAAAGTCGGCTGCATCTTCTGCGTGACCGATCCCGACGACGCCGCCTGCGCCAAGCTCCGGCTCCTGCTGGTCCATCCCAACGGGCGCGGCCACAACCTCGGCCGCCGCCTCATCGACACGTGTCTCGGGTTCGCCCGCCGCGCCGGATACGAGCGCGTCCGCCTCTGGACGAATCACCCGCTGACAGCAGCTGGGTACCTGTACCTCGAGCGCGGCTTTGAGCTGATCGCGGAGGAGCCGCACCACAGCTTCGGCGTCGACCTCGTCGGCCAGACCTACGAACTCGACCTGCGCCGCGCGTCTACGACCTTGCGCGAGGCGTCTACACGCTCCGACGCGCCAAACGGCGACGGCGCGGCCGGTGCGAACGTGCCGACACCTTCTTCACCGCGGACAACATAGGCACGGCCCGGGCGCTCATCGCCAGCCCGATCAGCGCACGGTCTCGGGCGCGCTCGAATGCCCGCCGCCGAAATCGTCGCTGGCCGTCACCCTCGGCTGACGCTTCGAGTGCCTGCCAGCGCTCGACCGCCACCGCCGCGTCGTCCTCCTGCGATGCGGCGGCTAAGCACAGCGTCAACGCGCAGGGCTCGTCGCCGCCGGGGGCGTTACAGCCATGACCTGGCGGACAGCATTCGGCCATACAAAACAGTTACCCCGCGGCAACTCGACAGAATCGGTGACGATGGAACGCACCAGCCCCATGTCCGCACGCGTACGACCCGGAAGGTTGCAATTTGCGGTGATTGCCACGGTCGCCGCGCGGCCTGCCCGAGGCCGGGGATGACTGCCCGCCGCCTGATCGTCAACGCCGACGACTTCGGGTTCGCGACCGGCGTGAACGAAGGGATCGTTGAGGCGCACGTGAACGGCATCCTCACGAGTACCAGCCTAATGGTCGACTGGCCTGCGGCCGCGCACGCCGTCGAGCTGGCGCGCGCGCACCCCGGGCTCTCGGTCGGTCTCCACTATGTCGAGGACGGCCCCGAGATCGACGAGCCCGGCCACGCCGCTCGCACGTTCGGGGCCCAGCTCGCGCGCTTCCGCGAGCTGACCGGGTCCGATCCGACGCACGTCGACTCGCACCACCACGTCCATATGAGCCGGATGACGACGTTCGCGCCGCTGGTCGCGCCGCTTGGCGTGCCGCTCCGCGGCGACGGCCGCGTTCGCTTCGTCGGCGACTTCTACGGCCAGCCGCGCCGGGGGGTGGTCGAGCTCGAACGGGTCCGGGCGCGTTACCTGTTGGAGCTCATCGCGGAGGAGGCGGCGGCCACCGGCTTCACCGAGCTCGGCTGCCATCCGGCACGGGTGACCGACGATCTGGTGTCCAGCTACTCACGCGAACGCGAGGTCGAGCTCGCCACCCTCAGCGATCCGGCCGTGCGGGCGCAGATCGAGGAGCTCGGGCTGACGTTCGCGAACTACCACGACTGGGCACGGCCGTAGGCGCCGCTAGCCGGCGAGGTGGCCACCGACGACCTCCGCCGGGAGTTCCTCGAGCTCGAGCGTCGGACCGAAGCCCACGCGCAGCACGGCGCCACCATCGGGCGCATTCGACGCCTCGACGAACCCGCCGTGGGCCTCGGCCGCCTGGCGGACGATCGCCAGCCCGAGGCCGGAGCCCGGCTTGGAGCGCGCCTCCCTGGCCCGGTGGAAGCGGTCGAACACGAACGGGAGGTCCTGGGTCTTGAAACCCGGACCGCGATCGCGGACGGTCACCACGCCGTCGTGCAGCGTGACCTCGACGATGCCGCCCTCGGGGCTCCACTTGGCGGCGTTGTCGAGCAGGTTCGTCACCGCTCTCGAGATGCGGTCGCCGTCGCCGCGCACGAGCGTCGGCTCGAGCCGCTGACCGAAGGTCAAGGTCGGGGCTCTCCGGCGCGCGCGCTCGAGCGCGTCCTGGACGATCGAGTCGACCCTCACGTCGCCGTGTTCAGCGGTCGGCTTGCTCCCGCGCGCGAGCTCGACCACGTCGGCGACCAGCGCCGTGAGCTCGTCGAGCTCCTCGATCACGTCCTGCCGCAGCGCGGTGCGGTCCTCGGGCGAGAGCAGCTTCTCGTCGCGCATCAGCTGGATGTTCGCCCGGATCGTCGCGATCGGCGTGCGCAGCTCGTGCGACGCGTCCGCCACGAGGTTGCGCTGGGACTGCACCGAGGCCTCGAGGGCGTCAAGCGTCTGGTTGAACGTTCGGGCGAGGCGCGCGAGCTCGTCCGACCCGTGGACGTCGAGCCGCTCGTGCTCGATGCGCTCGGGGTTGAGCGCGATCGACTCGGTCTGTCGGGTGAACTTGGCGATCGGCGAGAGCGCGGTTCTCGCCACCAGGAGCCCGAAGATCACCGCGAGCAGGATTCCCGCGCCCCCGATCACGAGCAGCAGCATCAGCTGGTTGCTGAGCGAGTTGTCCACGGTGGTCAGCGGCAGCGCAACCGCGAGCGCCCCCCTGTCTCCGATCCCCGTGACCAGCGCCCGGATGTGGGTGCCGCGGACGCGCATGTCCGTGTAGAACTGGCCGTGGCCCTCGGCGGCGACCGCGCGGATCGCAGGCGTCGAGGGGATCTCGTAGCTCTGGCCGTGCGGTACGTACGTCCCCCCCTCCCGCTTGAACAGCGTGAACGTGCCCGACGCGCCGCCGAACGCCTGCGGCGGGAGGTTGTCGAAGCCGAGCCCCAGGTCGGGATCGTGGTCGCGGTTCCCGCTCGGCGTGCGCGGTCCGCCGCTGAACACGCCCTGTTGGGGCGGGCCTCCACCGGGGCCGAGCCCGATGTTCTGGAGCGGCCGCTTCGACAGGCTCTGCAGCGATTGGTCGACCTGGCTCAGGAGCTCGTTGCGCGTGCCCTCATACCCGGCGACGACGACCGCGATCACCGCGATCGCCACGGCCACCCCGGCGAACAGCCCCATGCGCGCGCGCAGGCTCATTCCTCGGGCTCCCGGAGCGAGTACCCGACTCCTCTGACGGTGTGGATCTGCGCCATCGCGCCGGCCTCCTCGAGCTTGCGGCGCAGATAGCCGACGTACACGCGCAGCGCGTTCGAGGTGGGCCCGAAGTCGTATCCCCACACGCGGTCGTAGATCAGCGTGTGCGGCAGGACGCGCCGTGGGTTGAGCATCAGCAGCTCGAGCAGCTGGAACTCGGTCCGGGTCAGCTCGACGAACTTGTCCTGAACCATCACCCCGTGGCGCGCCGAGTCGAGCCTCAGGTCGACAAACGACAACGCGCCGTCGGCGGTGGTCTCGCCGCCGGCGCGCCGGAGCAGCGCGCGTAGCCTCGCCTTGAGCTCGTCGATGTCGAACGGCTTGACCAGGTAGTCGTCGGCGCCGGCGTCGAGGCCGTCGATCCGATCGCTCACGGCGTCCCGCGCAGTCAGCATCAGCACCGGGACGCGGTTTCCCTCGCGCCGGAGCAGACGGCACACCTCGAGGCCGTCGATGTCGGGCAAACCGACGTCGAGCACCACCGCGTCGGGCAGCGCGGTGTTCACCTCGGACAGAGCGCCGGCTCCGGTCTCGGTCAGCATCACCTCATAGCCGGCCAGCGACAACGCGCGGCGGAGCACATCCCGCAAAGCACGGTCGTCATCGACTACGAGCAATCTCATACTTGTGATTGTGTCGCCGGGCGCCCCGACGCGCCAGATTTCCTACTTAGGTCTTACCCGGAGGTGCGGCCAGCTCGCGCAGGACCGCGCCCAGGATTCCGTTGACGAACCCGGGCGCCTCCGCCCCGCAGAACCGCTTGGCCGTCTCCACGGCCTCGTCGATCGCCCCCTCGGGCGGGATTGCGTGCTCGCCGGGAAGCTCCTCGGGGTACAGCAGCTCGGCCAGACCGACCCGGAGGATCGAGCGCTCGAGCGGGGCGATCCGCTCGAGTGACCATCCGCTCGCATGGGTGCGGATCAGCTCGTCGAGCTCGGGTTGGTGGTCGCGCACGAGCTGAGCCACCGCACGCGTGAACGCGTGAGTGTCCCGGGGAAACGTCTGCTCCAGGGGCCGACCGAGCAGATCGCTCTGATACAGCGCCCAGATCGCAGCACGGCGCTGCTCGGTCCTACGCACGGCGACGAGTGTAGAGGCGTGCACGGCCGACCCATGACGCCGTGCAGGACCGCCCCCCTACTCCGTCACGATCAGCTCGGGACGGCCCCCTACTCCGTCACGATCAGGTCCTTGGTGATCGAGGTGAGGATCTCGCGGCCGTCGTCGGTCACGACCACCAGGTCCTCGATCCGCACCCCGAACTCACCCGGGACGTAGACGCCGGGCTCGACCGTGACCACGTTCCCGGCGGCCAGCACGGCCTCTGATCGCTGCGCGAGCCGCGGCGCCTCGTGGACCTCGAGCCCGACGCCGTGCCCCAGCCCGTGCCCGAAGTGCTCCCCGTGGCCGGCCGCCTGGATCGCCGAGCGCGCCACCGCGTCGACCGCGCGGGCGCCGGCACCGGCGGTGACGTCCTCGAGGGCGCCGAGCTGGGCGTCGAGCACGAGCTCGTAGACCTCTCGGGCCGCGTCGCTCACGGCTCCGGCGGCGAGCGTCCTCGTACAGTCCGAGCAGTAGCCGTCGTCGAGCTGCGCCCCCCAGTCGATCACCACCAGCTCGCCGCGCTTGACCTCGGTGTCCCGAGGACGGGCGTGCGGAAGCGCACCGTGCGGGCCGGCGGCGACGATCGGGTCGAAGCTCGGGCGCTGCGCCCCACACCGGCGCATCTCGAACTCGAGCCCCGTCGCCAGGTCGCGCTCGCTCCGGCCGACCAGCCCGCCGGCGATCAGGACCGCGAACGCTTCGTCCGCGAGCTCCGCGGCCGCCCGGATCGCGGCCAGCTCGCCGGGATCCTTGACCGCCCGCAGATCCTCGACCAACCCGGTGGTGGCGACGAGCTCGATCCGCTCGGGGAGCAGCTCCCGCAGGCGATCATGCTCGCTCACCGACACGTGGGTGGCCTCGAAGCCGAGCCGGAACTCGCCCGCCGGCAGCGCATCCTCGACCCCCTCGACCAGGTGCTGCGGCGAGCGCCGGCGATCGAACGAAGCGTCGACCTCCTCGGCCGCCTGCTCGACGTAGCGGAAGTCGGTCACGAACACTCGCGTTTCGGGCCCGACGAGCGCGATCCCGTTGCTGCCGGTGTAGCCGGTCAGGTAGCGGACGTTGACCCGGTTGGTGACCAGCAACACCTCTACACCGGCGTCCGGGAGCCGCTCGCTCAGACGGTCGTCACGGTCGCTCGTCGCGCGGGCGCTCACAACGCGAGCTCCGCCCGGACCCGCTCGAGCGCCTCTCGGTAGCCGTCGGGGCCTTTGCCGGCGACGCGCGCGAAGCACAGCTCCGAAATCACCGACTGGCGCCGCCACGGCTCGCGGGAGTCGACGTCGGACAGGTGCACCTCGACCGCGGGGAGGCCGGCCAGCTCGAGTGCGTCGCGGATCGCGTATGAGTAGTGCGTCCACGCCCCCGGATTGAGCACGATCGCGTCGGCCAGGCCCTCGAGCCGGTGCAGGTGCTCGACGAACTCGCCTTCGTGGTTGGTCTGGAAGAACCGGGTCTTGAGCCCGAGTTCGTGTCCGACGTCGCTGATCTGGAGCTCGAGCTGCTCGAACGTCAGCCCTCCGTAGTGGGTGGGATCGCGGCGGCCGAGCTGGTCGAGGTTGACGCCGTGCATGATCTCGACCCGGTTACGCGTGGCGCTCACCGCGCGATCAGCTCCTGGACGGCCGCGCGGAGGTTGGCGGGCTCGACGATGGACCCCGGGGTCGGACGTCCCGGCTCCGGACACAGCACGAACGGCACCGGGCCTTCGCCCATGCGCTTCTTGTCGTGCCCGGTGGCGAAGATCACGGCGTCCACATCCGTGCCTTCGAGCCGCACCGGAAGTCCGGCGGTCAGCAGCATCTCCTGCACTTGCCCGCGCAGCTCGTCTGCTCCGGAGAGGCGCAGCTCCGCCAGGAGCCCGAGCCCCACCGCCTCGCCGTGGCGGTAGCGCGCATACCCCGTCGCCGTCTCGATCGCGTGTCCGATCGTGTGGCCAAGGTTGAGGATCTGGCGGAGGCCCTGGTCACGCTCGTCCTGTGAGACGACCCGCACCTTGACGTGGGCACACGCGGCGATCACCTCCGGGTCGGTGGCCGAGGCCCCGGCGCACAGGCGATCCCAGAGCGCGCCTCCCGCGATCAGACCCGTCTTGACCACCTCGGCGTACCCGGCCGCGAGCTCTTCGGGCGGGAGCGTTCGCAGGGTCTCGGGGTCCGCGATCACGGCGCTCGGCTGGTGGAACGCTCCGACGAAGTTCTTGGCCTCAGCCAGATCGACGGCCGTCTTGCCGCCGATCGCCGAGTCGACCTGCGCCACCAGCGTGGTCGGCACCTGCACGACGCGCATCCCCCGCTGGTAGGTGGCCGCGCAGAACCCGGCCAGGTCGCCGACGACACCTCCGCCGAGCGCGACCACGACATCGGAGCGGGTGGTGCCGTGGCGGACCATCTCGGTCCAGACGATCTCCGCGTGGGCGATCGTCTTGGACTGCTCGCCGGGCATGATCCTGACGTCGCCGAGGAACGGTCCCAGCTTGTCGCCGTACAGCCGCCCGGCGTGGTAGTCGGTCACGAGCAGCCGCCGGCCGGTCACCGTGGAGGGCCAGAAGGGATGCCCGGTGACGAGCCCGTCGCCGATGTACACCGGGTAGTCCGACGACGCGCTGGTGGCCCACAGCATCCGCGTCTTCTGGTGTGGCAGACCAACCAGGGCGTCTATCACCGCTTGGATCTGGTTCGAGCGCGCGGCTGGGACGATGACATCGGCCAGCGACTCGTACACCGGCCGGCGGGCGTCGTGCAGCTCGTTGAAGCGGCGCACGTCCGACGCCAGCGGGCGGCTCCCGTTCCTCTCGACCCGCTGCCACGCGTCCTCCCAGACGGTCTCGAGCCAGATCACCCGGGTGTCGGCGAGAGCCGCCCGGACCCGCTCAGAGCCGATCGCGCCGCCGCCGAGCGCGACAGTTTCAACGGATGGATCGGCGAGCAGCTCCAAGGTCGTTTTCTCCTCGACCTCGCGGAAGGCGGCCTCGCCGTCCTCGGCGAAGACGTCCTGGATCTTCCGTCCGAGCCGGGCCTCGATCACCTCGTCGACGTCGACGGCGCCCTCGCCGAGCGCGTGGGCGGCGGTCGTCTTACCCGCCCCCATGAAGCCGATCAGCGCGGTCTTCGCCACGCGATTCGCTCCTCGTAGGCGCGGAGCGCGCCCTTGACGTCGTCGATGTGGTCGCCGCCGAACTTCTGGCGATAGGCGTCGGCGAGCACGAACGCGACCATCGCCTCCCCCACCACGCCCGCGGCCGGCACGGTGCACGAGTCGGTCCGCTCCCTGAGCGCCTCGGCGGGCTCGTGCGTGGCGATGTCGACCGATCGGAGCGGCTTGGTCAGGGTCGGGAGCGGCTTCATCGAGCCGCGGACGACCAGCGGCGAGCCGGTCGTCATGCCTCCTTCGAGCCCGCCGGCCCGGTTGGTCTCGCGGTAGTAGCCGCGCTCGTCGTCGTAGAAGATCTCGTCGTGGGCCTGCGACCCTGGGAGGCCGGCGACCTCGATTCCGTCGCCGATCGACACCGCCTTCAGCGCCTGTATCGAGAGGATCGCCTGGCCGAGGCGCCCGTCGAGCCGCTCCTCCCAGGAGACGTGCGACCCGAGTCCCGGGACAAGCCCGAAGGCGATGACCTCGAACACGCCGCCGAGCGATTCGTTCGCCTTTCGCAGCCGGTCGATCTCGGCGACCATCTGCTTGGCGGCGTCCGGGTCGAGGCACCTGACCGGCGACTCGTCTACGCCTCGGAAGTCCTCTGAAGTGAGGTCTTGTCTGCGGGGGGCGTGGACGCTCGTGATCTGGATCACGTGGCTGAAGATTTGGACCCCGAGCTGGTGCAGGAACGCCTTGGCTACCGCGCCGCCGGCAACGCGGGCCGCGGTCTCGCGCGCGCTCGCGCGCTCGAGGATGTTGCGGACGTCGGTCGTGTTGTACTTCTGCGTCCCGACCAGATCGGCATGCCCCGGCCGCGGGAGATGGACCTCGGCGACGCCGCCCCCGTCCACCGGCCACGGGTTCATCCGCTCTTCCCAGTTCGCGTAGTCGCGGTTGATGACGTTCAGCGCGATCGGCCCGCCAAGCGTCTTGCCGTGGCGGACGCCACCCGTCACCTCGACCTGGTCGCGCTCGATCTTCATCCGCCCGCCGCGGCCATGGCCGAGCTGGCGGCGGGCCAGGTCGCGGTTGATTTGGTCTCGGTCCAGGGTGAGGCCGGCCGGCAATCCCTCGAGGATGCAGGTCAGTCCCGGGCCGTGGGATTCGCCGGCGGTTGTCAGGCGCAACGACATGGCCGATGTAGGTTACGGACGGTCGGCGCCGGGGCGACGGCCCGCCATCCCCGGGGCCGCCGCGCCGGCCCAATCCGTAGTAACTACGGATATCGGTTCCCAGTGCCGGAGCCGATGCGTTGTTAGTGGACAGCACGCCGCGCGTCCCTTGACGCTATTCCGATGTCAACACCCCTCGAGCATCTTGCTGAGCACGACCTCCTGACCGGCGTCTTCAACCGGTCGCGGCTCGTCAGCGAGCTGGAGCGCCAGCTGTCCTACTCGGCGCGGTACTCGCGCCCCGGCGCCCTGCTGCTGCTCGACATCGACAATTTCAAGCTGCTTAACGACACCTACGGCCGGGCCGCCGGCGACGTGATGCTGAAGGCCGTCTCGGAGATCCTCCGGGCCCGGGCGCGCGCCACCGATGTGGTCGCGCGCCTCGGCAGCGACGAGTTCGCTCTGATCCTCCCCGAGGTCAATGAGGACGAGGCGATGATCGTCGCCCGCGACATCCGCGCCGTCCTGTGCGAGCGCCAGATCGGACCCCCGATCATGGCCAGCATCGGGATCGCGCTGCTGACCGGGGACGAGGAGGTCGCACCCGACGACGTCATGGCCCGCGCCCAGATCGGGCTGTACGAGGCCAAGGAGCTCGGCGGCGACCAGGCCAGGGTCTTCAGCGACCAGGACAGCGGCGCGCTCACCTGGGTGCAGCGGATTCGCACCGCGCTCGCCGAGGATCGGTTCGTGCTCTACGGCCAGCCGATCGCCGACCTTCGCACCGGCCGGATCACCCACCACGAGCTGCTCGTGCGGATGCTCTCCGAGGACGGCGACATCATCCCGCCGGCCGCGTTCCTGCCGATGGCCGAGCGCTTCGGCGTGATCGGCGAGATCGACCGCTGGGTCACGAACGCCGGCCTCCGGCTGGCGATCGACGGCGAGGGCGTCGCGATCAACCTGTCCGGCTACTCGATTGGCGATCAGGCGATCATCACCGAGATCCGCAGCGCGATCGCCGACGGCGTCGACCCTGGCAAGGTCATCTTCGACGTCACCGAGGCGTCCGCGATGACCAAGCTCGAGGCCACGCGGCAGTTCGCCGGCACCCTCTACGGGCTCGGATGCAGCCTCGCGCTCGATGACTTCGGGACCGGCTTCTCCTCCTTCACCTTCCTCAAGCACATCCCGGCGCGCTATTTGAAGATCGACATGGGCTTCGTCCGCGAGCTGGCGAGCAGCAAGCTCGACCACCAGGTCGTGAAGTCCATCGTCGGCATCGCCCGCTGCCTGGACAAGCGCACGATCGCCGAAGGCGTCCAGGACGCCGACACGCTCGGCGTACTCAAGGCGATCGGCGCCGACTACGCCCAGGGGTTCCACTTCGGGGCGCCCAAGCGCCTCTCGCCCCCCACGGCGTTCGAGCGCCAACTCCGCGCCGCCCGAGCCGTTCAGCCCCAGCCCGCCGTCTGAGCCCGCTTCCGGGCGCGGCTCCGGCGCGGCTCCGGACGCAGCCCCGGACACGGCCCCGGACGCAGCCCCGGACACGGCCCCGGACACGGCTCCGGACGCGGCCCCCGGCTCCGGACGCGGCTCCGGACGCGGCTCCGGACGCGGCTCCGGGCGCGGCGTGACTGCCGTCGCGGTCGTGCGCGTGTACGATTCCCACGGGCGCGTGCCATGTGACGGCGGGCGCCGAGCACTTCGGCGATCCCCATCGCGTCTCTCGCCCTGTAATTCGCAGCAAACCACCTCACCTGGACAGTGCCTTGGCGCACATAAGCATGCCCTCCATGCTTACGTCGCCAGTGGCCTGGCCACCGCGGGTGGTTTGCTGCGAAATACAGGTTCGGCGGCCGTCGCGGCCGACCAAAACGCGACAAAGCCCCCCGCGGCGCAGGCGCCCTGGTGAGATAAGCGCCGCCCAGGCGCTCATATCGCCAGCGGCCCGCCGCCGCGGGGTGGTCTGGCGAGAAATGCATGCCCGCGCCGGCGCCGGCGCCCCCAACCCGCAGCCGTCTGCGGTGGATCGACGCCGTCCGCGGTGATTGGATGCCGTCGCGGGTGAATCGACGCCGGAGCCTTCGCCAAGTGGGTCACAAGTGCACACTCGGCACTCGCCCAAATGGTGAACGTGGATTCATGCACGTATACGGGTCATTCGGACACACTCGAGCACGGTGACTCGCCGAGTGTGCGCTTATGACCCATGAGCTCCGTTGTGACCCACGCTCCCCGTGTTGACCCACGCGCTCCGCTGTGACCCATGCGCTGCGCTGTCACCCACGCTCCCCATTGTTGACCCGCGCGCTCCGCTGTGACCCATACGCTTCGCTGTGACCCACGCGCTGCGTGTTGACCTACACGCGGTCGGCGCCGAGGCGCGCCGGGCCACCGCGTCGGGTAGAACCACAAATCGGTGGCGGACCGCCCGCCGGCGGCGACCCGCCACGACCCCTTAAAGACGCCGGGCGCCACGCGCACGAAGCGCGCGACGCCCGATCGGGAGGAGAGGTCGCCGGTTAGTACTTCCCGGCGGCGTCGACGGCGAAGTGATCGTTGGCGGACGAGACGAGCGCCAGCCGGATCGTCATCGCGACGTGATGGAGGTGGCTCAGCTTCTTCGCCATTACCGGCGAGAGGTGCAGGCGCAGGGTGACCGTGCCGTTCGTGATCGAGTTGACCGTGCCGAGCCCGATCCTGACGTAGCCGGCGCGTCCGACCTTGATCCCGGCCTTCCTGGCGGCGCGTCGGGTGATGGTCACGGTGGCGATCCCGTTGGCCGCCTTGTTCGAGCTCACCCGGACCAGAATGCCGTTCCGGAGCACCGCCTTCAGGCTCTGCGGCAGCAGCTGGAGGTGCACGTTGAGGCCCGGCCCCGAGCTCGAGCCCGAGCCCGAGCCCGAGCCGCCTCCGCCCGAGGACGAGCTCGGGGGTGGGACGGGCTGACCGGTGGCGCCGAGCACCTGGACGGTCTGAGAGACCGTCGAGGTATAGCCGCCACGGTCGGTGAGCGTCAGCGTTATGTTGTAGGTGCCGCCTTTGTTGTAGCCGTGCTCGACGCTCGGGCCGACGGCGGTCGTGCCGTCGCCGAAGTTCCACTGGTAGTTGGCTTGGGGGATCATCAGCGTCGAGGCGCTCGCCGCACCGTCGAGTTCGATCACGTCGCCCTGGTCCACCGCGCTCGGCACGACGAACTCCGGCGACAGGATCACGTCGGGCGCGCAACCCCAATACGTGGCTGGGTCGAACTCGAGCGCGCCGGCGTTGTTGAACTCCCGCTGCAGGTAGTACGGGTTCTGCGAGCTCGTGCCGAGCGTGACCTTGTCCGCCTGGTTCGCGAGCGGCTGGCAGATGTAGCCGTTGTTCCCGACGACGGCGTCGTCCTCGATTTCTGAGCCGTCGAGCGCGGCCCACCCGTTCAG
>Ga0070765_100000307_pt1 | contig 29188 bp, 31 predicted proteins | sample HubBroMetageWFT5_FD_71516 | JGI IMG/M metagenome (GOLD analysis project Ga0070765, IMG submission 71516) | Warmed and freeze-thawed soil microbial communities from the Hubbard Brook experimental Forest, New Hampshire - Hubbard Brook CCASE Soil... | ecosystem: Environmental > Terrestrial > Soil... | reverse complement strand
GCGTATGCAAATCACAACCTACAATCTTCATGTGCTCGGCTCCTTTCCTCCGAGCCCTGGTTGCTTGAGCGCACCAAGTTTACTCGGCGGCTGGGAGCCGACACGGTTATCTAATCAGGCGCGTCCGATGCGATGGCGGGATTGGAGTAGTTGCGCCTTATTGGCGCGTGGGTCGAGTTAGTGGTTCGTTCGGCACGGCTGAAGCCGTGTCCCGATACGAACCGGGTGTACGCTGCGGACTTAGCGGATCGGTGAACGTCGACAGCAGATTCCTCACCGCTGAAGCGGATTCGGAATGACAAGGGGAGGGGGCGTTTATTGAGGCGCAGAGAAGGTCAAAGGCGGCGGACAGGAGTGTCCGCCCCACACGGGCGCGGGGAGAATGCCTTGCGGCGGTGGTGCAGAGGTGTGGGAGTGTTGGGATCCTTCGGCTTCGCTCAGGGCAGGCTCTTCGACTTCGCATCCCGATTCGCGGGGCGAATCGGGATGCTGCGCTCAGGATGACAAGAGTTGCCTGGGTGTCCGGCGGGAGGGCGGGAGTTGGGGTGGTTGCGCCTTATTGGCGCGTGGGTCGAGTTAGTGGTTCGTTCGGCACGGCTGAAGCCGTGCCCCGATACGAACCGGGTGTACGCTGCGGACTTAGCGTCGACAGCAGATTCCTCACCGCTGAAGCGGATTCGGAATGACAAGGGGGAGGGGGCGTTTATTGAGGCGCAGAGAAGGTCAAAGGCGGGAGACAAGAGTGTCCGCCCCACACGGGCGCGGGGAGAATGCCTTGCGGCGGTGGTGCAGAGGTGTGGGAGTGTTGGGATCCTTCGACTTCGCTCAGGATGACAAGAGTTGCCTGGGTGTCCGGCGGGAGGGCGGGAGTTGGGGTAGTTGCACCTTATTGGCGCGTGGGTCGAGTTAATGGTTCGTTCGGCACGGCTGAAGCCGTGCCCCGATACGAACCGGGTGTACGCTGCGGACTTAGCGGATCGGTGAACGTCGACAGCAGATTCCTCGCCGCTGAAGCGGATTCGGAATGACAAGGGGGAGGGGCGTTTATTGAGGCGCAGAGAAGGTCAAAGGCGGCGAGACGTGGGGCACCCGCACCCGGCACCCGGCTTGTCCTGCGTGAGTTGTTGGTGGCGCATGCACCCGCCCCTTGCACGGAACGCAAGGAGCGGGGCACCCGCCGCGAGAAGTGGGGCAACCATCATCACAAGTCCCCACCCAACCAAAACCGGGTTGGGTGGGCCGCCCGTTCGTGGTGAACCGAATCACGGAGTGATCTTGTAAATTACGCCGTCTCCGCTGCTGCCGCCGTTGAGGGTGGCGCCGTAGATGTTGCCCGAGCTGTCCTCGGCCAAGCCTCCGGCTGGATTGAATCCGTCGGATGCGCCGGTAAAGCTGTAGATCACCGAGTATTTGCCGCCGGCGGTTTCTCGAGCGACCACACCGCAACCAAAGGTGCAAGTTGAGTTCACGGTTCCGCCGTAGAAGGTTGTGGCGTATCCGTTGCCGGCAGCATCGAAGAGGCCGGCGGAAGGCTCTTCTCCATCGCCCGCCTGCTCGCCAAAAGTGTGTAAGACTCGCTCCGTACCTTGGCGTTCACCGAGAAGGCAACACCACAGCCGGCGGTCCCAAGGGCGCAAGTGGTGGTGTTACCCCCGAACTGAGTGGCTCCATAAAAGACGCCTTTTTTAGTCCGGAGCAGGCGCCACCGCGGAGAAGTACCCTTCGCACCTTCAGGAAATGTGTAAAGTGTCGTCAGGGTGCCGGAACTGTCCAGTTTGAACAGAGTTCCCCCACTGCCCGGCATATAGCTGCCGCCAGTCGCGCCGTAGATGTTGCCCGCCTCATCGTTGATTAAATCTTGAGGAAATGCACCGTCGGCCTGTCCGGTAAATCTGTGCAACACCGTCTCCACGCCAGCTAGCGTGACCTTAAAAAGAACGCCGCAGCCCAGGCTGCCATCGCAGCCGGAGACGCCGCCAAAGCTGGCGCTGCCATAAAGATTGCCCTTGATCATGACTAATCCAAGCTCAGCCTGGCCCTGATTCTGAGAACCGTCCGAGCCGCCCAGGAAAGCGTGCAATACCTGCAACGTTCCCGTCGTCGTCAGTTCGAAGACGGTCCCACAACTGCACGTGGGATCACCGCCCAAAGAAGTGATTCCGTAGAGGTTGCCTTTGTCATCGCGAATTAACCTGCCAATCGGAATTCCTCCGTCGGTTGAGCCGGTAAAGGTGTAGAGAACGGTCTCCTGCCCGGTGGAGTTCAGTTGGAAAATGATCCCCCGGTTGTGCGATCCTCCGAATTGGGTCGTGCCGTAGAAGTTGCCTGCGGAGTCGAGGATGAGACCTCCATTGGGAGCGTCGCCGTCCGTAAAATTGAAGGTGTAGAAGACGCTGAAAGTCTGGGCAGAAGCGGCGGTAACAAGCAATGTTAGTGCGAGTATGCTTAGGGCGAGTTTCACCTGGAATCTCCTTTTTGGCTCTACAAAAAACAGCATTGATTGTACATGCATCTCTCTTTTTTTCGGCACGCTTGGAGCCATGCTTTTCCACGGCGCTCCCTGACTTTGCTGGTGGGGCGTCTGGTGGGCGGACAGTTCCCGGCAAAATGCATAGGTCCCTTCGACAGGCTCAGGGCAGGCTCTTTGCTGCGCTCAGGATTACAAGAGTTGCATAGGCTTCTCACTTCTCGCCAAGGCGGCGAGACGTCAGCAGGCACCCAGCGGGACCCCACGTGTGCTGTGGTGGTGGACGAGTTGGCGGACAAGAGTGTCCGCCCCACATGAGTAAGGTGCGATGACGACAGCGCCCGCCTCTTACGCAAAGAGCGCGCAAGAAGCGGGCCACCCACGCGTGGTTTGGTTTGGGCCTTATACTTGGGGCCGAGATAGCTAGTGGTTGAGAGGTCGCCTTGGAATCCGGCGTTTACGAGAAACGCGTCCTTCCGCGCAAGGTCCGTCGGCTGGCGGTGGTCACGGGATGCGTTGTGGGAATTGCACTCCTGAGTTTTAAGTGGTTGGCCGTTGCAGGGATTTTCCTGATTGTGGGGGCGACGGTGCAACCGTGGATGCCGCGTGCGGGGAGATGGGTGCTCTCAGTGGTTGCTCCGTTGCTGGGGGTTTGGATTGTTCCGATGGGCGGTTTATTTCTGCTGGGAGCAGTTAAGGGAGAGACCTTAGGGCTCGACTTTTACAGTCGAGGCTTGGCGTTTGCGTGGATGCTGTCGCCGATACTTCTGATCTGGTGCAACGTAGCTCTGGTGGTTGAGGCAAGAAGAGAGAGGCGCGGTGGTTAAATAACTGGCTGACGAGAGTGTCCGCAGGTTGGGAGCACACTTCACACGTCTGGCAAAAAGCGGCGAGGTGGGGCACCGCTTTCCTAGAGCTGATCAGCGTCGTATCATTTAATGTTATGAGTTTCCCGGTAAAGATTTGCAGCGTGTGTGGGGAGGAGTTCGAGTTGAAGCCGGATAAACCGGGTTTCGCGAATCGCTGCCCGGAGTGCAGCGTCCCTGAAGCGGCTGTTCCCACGAATCAGCGGCGCATGGACGCCGACGAGCGCAAGAATATGAGTGAAGCGAATGCGGCTCGCAGGCAGGCGATGCGCGAGCTGCTGTACCGCAAAGATAGCTAGGGCTCGGTCAGGCTTTTTTCGGGCTGTCCTTTAGAAGGCCGAGGCGCACCAGGCTTTCGGCGGTGGCGACGATGGCGTCTTCGTTGGAACGTGGCGGCCAGGCGAGCAGGCGCCTGGCCTTTTCGTTGGTGGCGTTCTTTCTCTTGCCGAGGTCGGGCAAGATTTGCTTGATTGCGGGATCACGCAGGGCGGCGAGGCGCACCACCCAGTTGGGCAGTTGCCAGGTCGGCACTCTTTTGGCCGACGCGCTCATGCGGCGCTTGAGCACGTTGGCGATGTCGAGGATCGACATGAAATCGCCGGCTACGGCCAGGAAGCGTTCGCCCTTGGCGGCGGGATGAGTCATGGCGCGGATGTGCAAGTCGGCGACGTCGCGGACGTCGACGATGCCGAAATAAAGTTGCGGGCAGCCGGGCACGGCGCCGTCCATGAGGCGCTGCACCAAAAGGATTGAGGTCGAATAGTCCGGTCCTAAGACCGGGCCGAACACGCCCACGGGATTGACAACGGAGAGTTCGAGGCTGCCGCCTTCGCGGGCGATGAAATCCCAAGCGGCGCGTTCGGCTAAGGTCTTCGACTTCACGTAGGCGGTCAAGCCGGGGGCGTTGGGGTCGGTCCAATTGGTTTCGTTGAAGGGCGCCTTCTGCTGCTTCTGACCATAGCCGATGGCGGCGAACGAAGAGGTCAGTACTACGCGCTTGACGCCGGCGGCACGAGCGGCGCGGAGGACGCGGAGTGCGCCTTCGCGGGCGGGCACGATCAGTTCGTCCTCGTGCTTGGGGAGGTTCATGGGGAAAGGCGAGGCCACGTGCAGCACATATTCGCAGCCGGCGATGGCTTCGGACCAGCCCGCGTCATTTTCGAGATCGGCGGCGAAGAAGGACAGGCGATCGCCGGGATCGGCGCCGCCTTGTTTCAGCATGGCGCGGACATCGCCCTCGCGTTTCAGGCTCCGCACTGTGGTGCGCACCTGATGGCCCGCGGCCAGAAGTTGCAGGACGGAATGACTGCCGATGAAGCCGGAGCCGCCGGTAACGAGAATTGTGCTCATGGTTGAGTGCTTGTTTTGATTCTGGGCGTCGGCGGAAAGTTTCGTGGTTTTCCGGATCAAGAAAGTGGCGGGAAAGAGCGTCCGCTACACCAGGCTTTGTTAGAATTGGGGCGCTATGAGGACATTGGGGCGGATATTTGTCTTGTTGCTGGTAAGCGTTGCGGGGTTTGCGGGAAAGAATGACTACGCTGGACCGGAGTGCAACCTAAGCTTTGTGGTGATCAGAGACTACAGCGGCAAGCCGGTGCGGAATGCGAGCGTGGTGTTGCACCTGGTGAGCGAAAAAGGCAAACAGGACCGAGGCGGGATAGAGCTAAAGACCGACGCCGAAGGCAAAGCTAATTACGAGGGTGTCCCTTACGGCAAGCTGCGGGTGCAGGTGCTGATGACGGGGTTTCAGACTTACGGCGCGGATTACGATGTCAACCAGGTAAGTATGGAAATCACTATCCGGATGAAACGGCCGGGAGAACAGTTTTCGACTTACGGACCGAACGGGGAAGAGAAGAAATAGCGTCTTTGGTTGTTTAGACGGTAAGCCTGCGGAGTGACCAACGGCTAGCGACGAGCGACGGGGTATCTTATGGAATATCTGCTTAAGACTGAACCATCGGAATATGCCTTCGCTGATCTACAGCGGGACCAGACGACGGTCTGGGATGGGGTGGCGAACCCGGTGGCGTTGAAGAATCTGCGCGGGATGAAGGCGGGCGAGCGGTTGGTGATCTACGAGACGGGAGATCACAAGAGCGCGGTAGGGACGGCGATCGTGGTTTCGGTGGACGCGACGGATGCGAAGAATCCCCGGGTGAAGATAAAGTCCGGCAAGGCACTGGCCAAGCCGGTGACGCTCGGTGAAGTGAAGGCCAACAAGCTGTTCGCGGACTCACCTCTCGTGCGGCAGGGAAGACTGAGCGTGGTGCCGCTGAGCGGGGCGCAATATAAGTTCTTGACGGGGGAGTGAATAAATCCCCATCCTAACGTCGAAAAGCACGACGTTAGGATGGGCCACTGGCGTTCTACTATTTCTTGTCTTCTTTCTTCTCTTCGGTTTTCTCTGGGGCCTTCTCTGGCGGTTTGATCGACAACAGTTCGACTTCGAAAATCAGCGTTGCGTTGGGGGCGATGTCGGTGCCGGCACCGTGCGCTCCGTAGGCAAGATCTGCTGGAATGAAGAGTTGCCATTTGGATCCGACGGGCATGAGTTGCAGGGCCTCGGTCCAACCCTTGATGACTCCGGTGACGCCGAAGGTGGTGGGCTGGCCGCGTTTGTAAGAGCTGTCGAATTCGGTGCCGTTGATCAGAGTGCCGCGATAGTTTACGGAGACCGTGTCGGTTGCAGCCGGCTTGGGACCAGTACCGGCCTTGAGGATTTTGTATTGCAGGCCGCTGGGCAGGGTGACGACGCCGTCCTTGGCTTTGTTGGCGGCCAGGAAGGTCTCACCTTCGGTCTTGTTGGCAGCACCCAGTTGTTGCATCCGCTCCTGCTGCTGTTGGCGGTATTCGGCTTGCACCGCCATCATCACGGACTTCGCTTCGTCCTCGGTGATGAGGGTCTTGCCGCCAGCGATGGCGTCTCTTAGGCCGCGCGCGATGAGGTCCACGTTCACAGTAATGGCCTGTTTTTTCAGGTTTGTGCCGATATTCATTCCCAAGGCATAGCTGAACTTGTCTTTCTGGAGAGTGAGAGTAGGGGCGGTGTGGGTCTTGGCGGCTGGGGCCTGACTGGTCTTGCCCGCCGGAGTCTGACTGGTCTTGGCCGGGGGAGCGGCGGGCTGGGTTGCGGCAGGAGTCTGGGCGACCGCATCGCCCAGGAACATCAGGCCTGCGAGCATAAGTAGCGAGAGGGTTGAGGGTCTTGACATCTGGATATTGTTACATCGACTGGCCGGGACGGCAAATCGGGGGTGAAGGATTTACATGGATTTCGTGGGATCAAAGCAAGCGTAATCCCGTGCCCGATTCGGCAGGTTTTCGGTGATATTTGCTGATCTTTGTCGATCTTTACTGATCTGGGGCCGCTGGACGAAAGTAATTTGCCGGGAAGCGGGCGACTCGCTAGGGTCGTAATAGTTACCTCATTGGCTATGAGCACCCAACCCAGCGCTGTCCATCCGCGATTTACGCTTGCGATCACGGTGACGGTGCGCGAGGCGACGGGCGAAGCCACCCTGGCGCAACTGAAAAATATCAGCCTAAGTGGGTGTTATCTGGAAACTCCGCGGGAGATAAAAGAAGATACGCGAGTGCGGGTGGTATTGCAGGCTGCCAATCTTCAGGCCGAGGTTTGGGGAGTGGTGCGACGCCGCGATGGCGCCGGTGTAGGCGTGAGGTTCACCAACGGCGCCACGGTGGAAGATTGGAAGCGGTTGGAGTCGATGATTGACGACCTGCAGGCCTCGGTGCCGACAAGGGCGGCGGCAGCGTCACAAATCTAGCCACGCCAGCCGCAGACTTCGCTGATTTTCGCTGATTAACAGCAGCCTCAAGACCAAGCACAGCAGATTCCTCGTCGCTTCGCTTCTCGGAATGACAATTCAGGTGAGTTGTTTTAGTTCACGGCGGAGGATTTTGCCGGATGCGGTTTTTGGTATGGACCCTACGAAGCGGATGGATTGTGGCTGTTTGTAGTGGGTGAGGCGATCGGCGACGAATCCGCAGAGTTCTTCTTTCATGTTCTCTGAGGCGACGAAACTATCGCGCAGGACGACGAACGCAACCGGGATCTCACCTGCGGTTGGGTCGGGACATCCCACCACTCCACAATCGCGGACCGCGGGATGTTCGAGCAGCACAGCTTCGACTTCGGCGGGGGCGACGGGAAAGCCTTTGTACTTGATCATTTCCTTGCGGCGGTCGACGACACGAAAAAAGTCGTCAGCGTCGCGGGTGACCACGTCGCCAGACCAGAACCAGCCATCACGCAGAGCGGCGGCAGTTGCTTGCGGTTCTTTCCAGTATCCCAACATGAACTGCGGGCCGCGCATGACCAGCTCGCCGGGCTGGCCGATGGGAAGCTCGTTGCCAAGTTCGTCCATGACGCGGCACTCGGTTTGGACTAAGGGTTGGCCGATGGAGTCCGGGCGGTAGAGCTTGGGATCGAGATATCCGACGTGCGTGACCGGGGAAGCTTCGGTCATGCCGTATCCCTGGCAGACGAGAATTCCGGTGAGGGAGGTAAAACGGCGCGCCAGGTCAGGAGCCAGCGGAGCGGCGCCGGATTTGACCCAGCGCACATGATGGTTTTTGGGGAACTCGCCGGCTTCGGCGGACTGGCACATGGCGAGGAGCGCGGGCGGCACGGTAGGTATCATGGTGATATTTTCCTGCTCCAGTAACCAGGGTACCTGCTGCGGATGGAAACGCGGAACCAGCACCACAGTTGCGCCCAGCGCGAGGACCGGATTCAGGATCACGTTGAGGCCGTAGATGTGGAAGAGTGGCAGAAAGCAGAGCACGATGTCATTGGGACACAGATCGGTTGCATACGGAGCGATGAACTGGAAAACGTTGGCCACCAGATTGTGATGCGAGAGCATCACGCCTTTGGGCAAGCCGGTGGTGCCGCTGGAGTAGGGAAGCGCGGCCAGGGTTTGATCGGAGGGTTGTTCGGGCGCGGGGAAGTTGGCGGTGGCTGGTCGCAGGAGATTGGCAAAAGGCTCGGCTCCGGCGGCGGGCTGGCGCGTGGTGTACACACGGCGAAGGTTGCGAAGGCCGCCCAGGTTGATGCCATTCAAGCTGCATCCATCACTAATCAGAAATGCGGCGCCGGAGTTTTCAAGTTGATAACGGGCCTCGCGTTCGCGATAAGTCGGATTCAGCAACGTGGGTATGGCTCCGGCGAGCGTGGCGGCATGGTAGGCAGCGCAGAACTCCCAGGAGTTGGCGAGAAAGATGGCGACGACTTCGCCGGGTTTGAGGCCGGCGGAGATGAATCCGCGGGCCAACGTTTCAATCATCTCGCCGTATTCAGCGTAGGAGAGGCGACGATTGCAGGAAGTGTCGACGATGGCGGTCTTACCGGGAACGTGGCGGCAGCTTTCGAGGACGAGGTCGTGGACAAAGCGGCCGCGCGGGTCGGCGTAGAGCTGGGTGCGGAGCATGCGAGAGGAGATTGTAGCGGAAACTCAGCCGCAGGTTTGCGCAGATTTCGCTGATAAGAACCAACCCCAAGATCTTGGCCACGGATTTTCACGGATTAACACGGACAAAACCGAGATCTAGCTGGCTAGTTTGCGGAGGAATTCGTGTTCGTCCATGTGATATTTGAAGGCCTTGCGACCGTCGATGAAGACGACGGGGACTTCGTCGGTGAATTGGCGGCGGAGTTGGTCGTCGGAGTCGACGTCGATTTCCTGCAAATTGAAGCCGCCGCGACGATGGAGTTTGGTCAGAGTCTCCTTCACAACTTCGCACAGGTGGCAGCCTTTGCGGGAGTAAATCACGACATGACGGGGGGCTGGCATAAGGCGAGTTTAGCAGAGGCGTGAGGGATGAAAAAGCTTAACCACAGAGGACACAGAGGAACACGGAGAATGCGCAGGAAGTTCAAGGTACAATCCGATCATGCGAAGAGAGAAACCGCTTGACGGAAAAGTTGCATTGATCACAGGCGGCGCGAAGCGACTGGGACGGGCGTCTGCGTTAGCCTTGGCGCAGGCAGGCGTGGACGTAGCCATCACGTTCCGCGAGTCGGGGCGCGATGCGCAGCATACGGTGATCGACATCAGCAGTTTCGGAGTGCGAGCGGTGGCAGTGCGATGCGACGTCACTGACGAGAAGAGTGTAAAGGCGGCGATCAAAGAGACGAAAAGGGAACTGGGCGGGATCGACATTCTGGTAAATAACGCCGGGAATTACGAGACGGTGGAATTCGAGAAGCTGACGTTGAAGCAATGGGATGCGATTTTCGCGTCGAACACGCGTGGACCGTTCCTGGTCTCGCGGGAAGCGGTGAAGCTGTTGCGCGAGCGCCGGGGGAAGATCATCAATATGGGCTCGCTGGGCGGACTGCGGCCGTGGGCTACACAGGCGCATTACTGTTCGTCGAAGGCAGCGCTGCACATGCTGACGAAGGTGATGGCGAAGGCTTTGGCGCCAGAGATTGCGGTGAATTGTGTGGCGCCGGGGATGATTGATTTGGGGGAGAAAGCGGCAGCGGCGTTCATGCGACGGCAGGCCAAGCTGACTCCGATGCGACGGAATGGCACGGGTGAGGAGATTGCGGCGGCGGTGCTGTTCTTTGCCACCGCACCGCATTTCGTTACTGGCCAGATTATGGCTGTGGACGGCGGGTTGGGGTTGTAATTTGGCAGTTCGTGAAGTTTCCTGTTATCTTGCCAGCTTCATGAAAAATCTTCTGGTTGCGGTGGTGCTGATGCTGGGTTCGCTGAGCTGGGCGCAGGCGCGTCCGGAAGAAGGCGGGAACGAGTTTCAGGTATGGACGGGCGGAGGACACTCGGTCCCGGGAGGCACGGCCGATACCGGAGTGTGGAACGTGGGTGTGAGATATGGATGGATCCTGACGCAGCCGCATGGGCCGGGATTCTTAAAAGGGCGATTCGAGTATGTGCTGGATGCCACTCCGGTGTTTGTGGTGTTTCAGAAATCAGACACGGCGTATGGCGGCGGATTCAGTCCGCTGGGATTGAAATGGGACTTTGCCACGCGGGGAACGGTTGCGCCGTATCTCGAGTTGAATGGGGGGACACTGTTTACCAATAAGGACGTTCCCGCGGGCAGCAACGATGTGAATTTTACCTCGGCTGCGGCGTTCGGGGTGCATGTATTCAGGAAATATGCGTGGAGCGTCGAAGCGCGCTATTTGCACATTTCGAATGCTGGGTTGGCGACACCGAATCGTGGGATCAATACGGTGCAGGTTAGGCTGGGGATTGGGAAGTTCTGGCACCGGTAGCACAAAACCCTTAACCACAGGGGGCACAGAGGTTCACGGAGAGTATTGCGATCCAGGGCAGTCCGACGCCTCTGACAGTCAAGAGCTTTCACCGCTAAGGACGCAAAGTTGTCGCTGAGGTCGCCAAGAAAGTCTCCGTCGAGATTGGACCTCGTCATCCAAAGTTGCGGCGTAATGTCCCACCCAGCTATTCTTCTGGCTTATGTCAACACTCGTAGAATGTGTTCCCAACTTTTCTGAGGGCCGGGACAAGGCCAAAGTCGATGCCATTGTTGAGGCCATGAAGATGGATGGCGTGTACCTGCTGGATCGGGAGATGGATGGCGATCACAACCGTTGTGTGATCACGCTGGTGGGCGAGCGTGAGGCGATCCAGGAGGCTGCCATTCGCGGGGTGGGGAAAGCGGCGGAGCTGATTGATCTGACCGTGCATCAAGGGGCACATCCGAGGATGGGCGCGGCGGATGTGGTTCCGTTTATCCCGATTGAAGGTGTAACGGTTGAAGATTGCGTCGCCATGGCGAGGCACGTGGGCGCGGAGATTTGGAAGCGCCACAAGATTCCGGTGTACCTGTATGAGGCGGCGGCTACTACGCCGGAACGTACGAATCTGGAAAACATTCGGCGAGGGCAGTTTGAGGGCATCCGGGCGGAGATTGCCACCAATCCGGCTCGTAAGCCGGATTTTGGCGAGGCGCGGGTGCATCCGACAGCGGGGGCGACGGTGGTGGGGGCGCGGAAGTTTCTTATCGCTTACAACGTGTTTTTGAATACGCCGGATGTGGATATCGCCAAGAAGATCGCCAAGGCGGTGCGGGCCTCGAGTGGAGGATTTAAGTTTGTCAAGGGAGCTGGGTTTCTGGTGCGGGGTCTGGCACAGGTTTCGATGAATCTGACTGACTTTGAGCAAACGCCTGTGCATCGAGTGTTTGAGATGGTGAAGCGGGAGGCGGCGCGTTATGGAGTGACGCCGATCAGCAGCGAGATTGTGGGATTGATTCCGAAGAAGGCTTTGGAAGCGGCGGCGGAGTGGTTCTTGCAGGTGGAGAATTTTGATTCGTCCTTGATACTGGAAAACCGGCTGACGGCAGTGATGAGTGGGAAGATGGCGGTGGGCGGGTTGCGGGCGGGGGTTGAGCCGTTTGTGGAGCAGTTGGCTGCGCCCACGGCGACTCCGGGGGGCGGGAGTGCGGCGGCGGCGAGTGGAGCGATGGCGGCGGGATTGGCGACGATGGTGGCGTCGATGTCGCGGGGGAAGAAAGCGTATCTGCAACATGAGCGGGAGTTGAGCGGGGCGATTGCGCGGTTATCACAGTTGCGCGAGGAGTTGAAGGCGGGGATTGATGCAGATGCTGAATCTTTTAACGTGGTCATGAAGGTTTACAAGCAGGCGAAAGAGTCGACGGATGGGGACGAGGGGATTGAGGCTGCGCTGAAGCAGGCGACTAGTGTGCCGCTGGGCGTCGCGGAGAAGGCGAGGGAGGTGGCGGCGATCGCTGAGAAACTGGGGCCGATGACGAATCCCAATATGAAGTCTGATCTGATCACGGCGAAAGCTCTGGCGCAGGCGGCGATTCAGGGGGCGTTGGCGAATGTGGAAATTAATCTGGAGTCCATTAAGGATGCGGGGTTTGTGGCGGAAGTGCGTAGGCGTGCCGCAGATTTCCGCTGATTACAAGCAGGCCCTTTATCGCGGAGTTCGCAGAGGAAACCCCGGAGAACACAGAGAAAACCGTCAACCACAAAGGACACGAAGGCACACAAAGGAAGTCCTGGAAAGCGATCGCAGATCGGAGCTGCCCCCGTACCTCCGGCGGCACAGGCGATGTCCTTTGGTTTGGGGTCCGGCGTTCGGGCTGGCATACAATAAGGGGTAACGATGCAAGGTTACGGTTCAGGGCCGTTCTGCATCTAAGAACACAGATCCCAAAAGGTGTTTTATCTATGAAACCAGTAAGAGCTGCTCTGTGGGTATTCTTGTGCTGTCTTCCGGCCGCGTGGGGTGCAGGGATGCCGAGTTCGGCGCGCAATGCCATCCCTTCGACGGTGCAGCAGATCATTAGCGTGGATTACCGCACGCTGAAGAACTCCGATACTGCGATGGCGTTGAAAGCGCAGGTGCTGCCGCCCAGTCTGAAGGAGTTCGAAGACCGGCTGAAGAGCATTGGCATTGACCCTGAGAAAGATGCTGACCAGTTGACATTTGCTTCTTATCGAGGCGCCAAGAACGAAGTTCGAGTGGTGGGAGTGGCGCAAGGGTCGTTTTCCAGCAAGGTGGTTTTGAAGAAGATGCGGCTGAACAAGATAAAGCCGCTCAAGTACCGCGACAGCGATATTTATCCGATGTCGAATGGTATGGAGATGACGTTCCTGGATGACAACACTTTGTTGTTCGGCGATGGCGCAGCGCTCAAAGGGGCACTGGACACGCGCGACGGGTACACGACCGGTCTCGATTCCAATAGTCAGGTGGCGGATATGATTGGACCGGTGGAATCGGGCACGGTGTGGAGCGTGCTGGATCAGCAGGGAACGCAGAACATGCTGATTTCGGCGCTGGGCGATGCCGGCAAGCTGGCTGATTTCGACATGGTGAAGAAGCGGGTGCAGGGTTCGCGCTATACCATGAACTTCACCAACGGGGTTACGTTTGATCTGGACGTGGCCACTGGGGATTCGGTGACGGCGGGAACGTTGTCGTCGCTGGTGAAAGCGGGGGTTATTTATCGGAAGATGACGGCCTCGCCGGTGGAGAAAGTGGCTTTGCAGAATGTGGTGGTGAACTCCGACGGTTCGAACTTGCAGATGCATTTCAAGGCGGATGACAAGCAGTTTCAGTCGCTGCTGCATTCGGATTTGTTTGCTGCAGTATCGAAGTAAGCAAACGTCAAAAGCCTTACCGCAAAGAACGCAAAGAGATCGCGAAGGCCGCGAAGAAGACCTTGGCCCCGGTTGGCAAGCGGGTCGTGTAAAATCGGGGATGGACGTTATTTTTGGCTGCCGCGGACCAGCCTTTAGGATTATTCCCGAAATCTTCTTTATTTGAAGCCCAGGGCCGGGGCCAGCGGCGGCGTGGTCAGGAGACCGAGATGAAGATCGCGAAGACAGCAGATCGCAAGAAGATGATGGACACGACCAAAAGCACGGATTGTCCGAAGTGTGGCAAGCCGACCCGGATCGTGAAGCGGGTGAAAGATCGCGAACGGGGAGTTCCGGGCGGGGTGTTTATTTCGTGCTCAGGGTGCGAGTTTTACGAGAAGTTGTAATTAGATACCAGTTCGTCAAGCGCCGTGGCGGCGATACCGTCGCGGCATTTTTCTGGCCGGGGGGTGTGGGCGTTAACGTCCCTGGAAGTGATGGTTCGATCGCGGCCGAACCCCACTCATTCGCGATGCACGCGAATGAGTGGGGTCTTTGGCTACCGCGGCGGCAAGCCTGCGTTCAGGCCGAAGATCGTGCCATCGGCAAAATGGCCACTGGACGCCTTGCCGTACTGTGTAGTCGTTCCCCATAACGTCCCATCATTGAGCTGGATGAGGCTGTTTGGGTATGCGCCCACTGCGCCCACCGAGGAAAAGGGAGAAAGACGCTGCAAAAGGCTACCGTTTGAAGGCGAAATCGTGATGATGTCTCCGTAGCCGTTGCTGCCGTTAAAGTCTGTGATCCAGAGATTACCGTCGCTGGCGAACAGCATGGTTATGGGGAAGCCAGCCCCGTCCTGATTGGTGTAGAACGGGAAGAGTTGTGTCTGGGTGTTGCCGGGTTGGAACTCAAATAGTCCCGCGCCGGACATGCCGTAAATCTCGTAGACACCATAAAAGGCTCCCTGCGGACCGATCGTCAATAATTCTCCCTGCGGGATCAGGCCATTGACCTTGGGAAAATTCATTGGAATCGAATGTAACGTGCCCGTACTTTCCGTGTAGTGGAACAGCATCTGGCCCTGACTTCCAATCGCGAGCATCCCCCAGAAGGTGTGGTCCGCCGCGACGATCAAGCCGGATGGAATTCCCCCAGTGGTGTCATCGAAGTTGACGACGACTTCGTACTTTCCCGTGGATGGGGTGACCCGGAAGAGCGTCCCGCACGGGTATCCCTCGCACAGGTTGGGGCCGCCGCCGCTAGTGCCGTACACATTGCCATCCGTGCCCACTACCAAGACGCCGCCAAACGATCCGTCAGCACAGTTCGTCTCGGAGCAGTACTTGTGGATGACCTCAAACCCCGATCCCTCCCGGTTCACACGAAACAGAACCCCAAACCCGCAATAGCCGTTGCAACCGTTGATCCCACCGTAGGTAGTTTCGCCATAGAGCTTTCCATCCGGGCCTTCGGTGAGCATGGCTGGGAGGTTGCCGTTCGCGTAATCCTTATTCGGTCCCGGCAGGAAGGTGTGCAGTACCTTGAGCCCGGTGCGCGAAAGAGAAAATACCGTTCCCCCGTTGGGGGCTGAGTCTCCTTCCTCGGATACTTGGGCCGTACCGTAAAAGTTGCCGTCTGATCCACGGATGAGGGAATCGGGTCTACCGCCTTCGGGACAGGGTCCGCTCCGGAGTTGGCCTCCGTTGCAAAGGAAGGTATAAGCAGCGACCGGTTGATGTGCAGCTGCATAAGCGCAACCTGACAACAGCGCGACGAAAACCGCAAGCTGAGTGGTTCGTTTCATGGGCGTAAACCTCCTTGCGCTTTATATGGGCAGTCAAGAACCCAGTTGTCATGGAAATGTAAATAAAATGCAAAAGAATGCGGGCAGATAGGGCGCCGGTATCGTTCTTGGGCAGCTAGAAGTGGATGCCGCTACGCCTTTTTCGGTGTAACCTACCCCTGATGCCGGACTACATCGAATTCGCTCCGCCCCTGAGACTGGACGATTCGGTCGAGTGTTTCTGGGTCATGGGGCGCTCCGAGGATTCTGCGTTCGCGCATCGCGTGCTGCCCGACGGCTGCGCCGATATCATCTTCAGCCGCGATTCGGGAAAAGCATCGCTGATAGTCGTGGGCACAATGACCCGGTTCGCGGACTTTCAAATGCCGCGCGGGCAGTTGTCGGTGGGCATGCGGTTCCGGCCGGGGATGTGGGGGGAGCATTTTGGAGTTCCCGGCCCCGAGATCACCGATGGGCTGCTGCCCCTGGAAGACCTGTGGGGCGCACGCGGGCGGGCGCTGCTGGAGCAAATGACGGCCGCCGACTCCCCGCAGCAGGGTGCCGAGTTGCTTGGCCGAGCCCTGGGGCCGTCGCGAGCCAGAACACCTGTGCAGCGTGCCTTGGCTTGGATGGAATCCAACCCTGGCCGTGTTTCGCTCGATGACATTGCCTTCCAGACGGGATTGAGCGTTCGCCAGTTCCGCCGGGTTTGTCTGGAGCAGACGGGTGTATCGCCTAAACTGTTGGCGCGCGTTCTGCGCTTCCGCAAGGCACTTGCCGAGGTACGGGCGCAGGTTGGCGAACATGCCGGGCTGGCTGCCGACTGCGGATACTTCGACCAGTCCCACTTCATTGCCGAGTTTCAGCGCTTTGCCGGACAGACTCCGGCGGCCTACCTGCGCGCCATGCGGTGACCGTTTTTTCCTATTCCGCTTGTTTTCATCTTCGTATTATGGCGGTCATGCTGCGCGGCGCGCTTCGATCCGTGCTGCGGGATGGAGACTATGCGAACACTTTGGATCGCTGTAATTCTGGTCGCAAGCGCAATTTCATTCGCACAACAGGAGCAAAAGACCGTGGACAATAAAGCTAACAACGGAAGGATCGACTACATCGAGTTTCCCGCCACTGACGTGGCCAAAACCAAAGCCTTCTACGAGCGTGTCTTTGGATGGAAGTTCACCGATTACGGGCCGGACTATACCAGCTTTGAAGATGGCCGCATCGCGGGCGGATTCAGCAAGGAGGGCAAGGTGGTTCGCGGAGGGCCTCTGGTGGTTCTATATGCCGCCGAGCTTGCCGCTACGGAAAAGAAAGTTCGCGAGGCTGGTGGCGTTATCACTAAAGATGTGTTTCCGTTTCCTGGGGGACGGCGATTTCATTTTGCCGATCCCAGTGGGAATGAATTGGCAGTTTGGTCGGAGAAATAATTTATTTCAGCCGGAAGCGGCCGACGTAATCTTGGCGCCGCGTTGTATAAGCGACCCGCCCGTCCGCTACGGATTGCGCGTGGGCGCAAAAGCGAAAACCGTACCCGCATCCGATCCGGTAATGACCGCGCCATTCGCCACAGTTGGAGATGCATACTGGAAACCGGTGTCCGTGGTGTAACTCCACAGAAGTGTGCCCTTGGTGGCGTCGAAGCCATAAACTTGGTCGGAGCCGCCGATGTAGACCACTCCGTTCGCCACCGCCGGAGACGATGTATAGAAGCCGCCGGCGTACTTCCAGAGCAGCGTGCCGGAGTAGGCATCGAGGGCGTAGAGATTGCGGTCGGCAGATGCAACGTAGACCACTCCGTTTGCTATCGCAGGGGATGCCTGAATGCCATCTCCGGTGACGTACTTCCAAACGAGATCCCCGGTGCTTGCATTCAGCGCGAATACCGTACGACCTGAGTCGCAGGAGGCAACGTAGACAATTCCATCACTCACTGCCGGGGACGAAATAAATATCTCGCCGTCGGTCAGGTAGCTCCAGGTTTTCTTCCCGGTCTTCGCGTTAAGAGCATAAAGAGTGTTGTCCACGGAACCCACGAAGACAATTCCATTGCTCACTGCGGGGGCAGACCTTATAAGATTTCCGGTTGGAAAGCTCCACAGCAGAGCCCCGGTCGCTGCGTCCAGCGCGCGAACGAGGTTGTCATCGGAGCCGAAATACACAACGCCGTCGGCGACGGTGGGAGGACAGTCGACCGGCCCGCTGGTCGTATAGTCCCATATTTTGGCACCCGTCTTAGCGTCCAGCGCGTAAAGCTTGTCGTTGTTATACGACCCAACGTAGACAATTCCTTTGGCCACTGCCGGAGAAGAAAGGCCGGTGCCGGTTGCATCGCTCCACAGAACTTTGCCGCTGTGCATATCGAACGCGTAGAGATTGCCAGAGGCAACGTACACGATTCCGTCGCTGACCGCTGGCGCGGTGCTGGTAAAGCTTCCAGTTTGAAACGTTGCCCTTAGTTGCAGAGAATCGACATTGCGGGGACTGAGAACGTTCTCGAATGGATTCAACCGCGTATTGTTAGCATTGAATCCGAACTGGCTCCAGTCAGTTTCAACCAGAAAACGCGTCTGGGCGCCCTCGTCGTTGTTTCGCTGCAGCGCCGCAACCGAATGCTTGCCGGGAGGTGCGCTAACAGGGACACTTATTTTGGCATTCTTGAATTCGCCATTTCCATCGGTGACAACCAGCGCTTCGTTCTTTGTATCGAAGAACACATTGACGCCCACATCTGGCTCGAAGCCTTGCCCGGACACGAAAATATGGGAGGTAGGAGGTCCACTGTTCTCGGAAAGGGTGATGGTAGGCGATGAGTGGGCGGTAGCAGATGCCGCCACGCAAGCGAACAGGAAAAAACGGGCTAGTGAGAAAAAGCGGGTATGGTACATTGCACCTCCGAGTTCACTAGATCGATCAAGTGCCGGCAATTTTGTCTGGTCTTTAGTGGCTTGTCAATACGTGAAAAGATTTGCACTCGCGCCGTTTGGTCACTGGCTAGCGGAGTTCAACCGGGGAAGTGGTGGGTGGCGCACCCTCGTGCATTTGCAAAGTTGGGCCGCTCCGACTCTCAAAGGGACGGCCCCCTGCGTTCGTCTGAATTTGTCCGACGCATGCTAGACTGGGCGTTCAATATCCACATACATGCCTGTTCTGCGCGTCATCGTGTTGTGGCACCAACATCAGCCGTATTACAAGGACCTGGTCACCGGGGAATACCGCCTGCCCTGGGTGCGCCTGCATGCCCTTAAAGATTATTACGGCATGGTCAAGTTGCTGGATGAGTTCCCCGATGTGCATCAGACGTTCAATCTGGTGCCGTCGCTGATGACGCAAATCCAGGACTACGTGGATGGAACGGCGCATGATCCATTCTTCGATGTCGCGGCCAAGCCGGCCCGCGATCTCACGCAGGAGGAGCGTTGCTTTGCGCTGCAATATCTGTTTCAGGCCAACCCGGTTCACATGATTGGGCGGTATCCGCGATATCGCGAGCTGTGGGAACGGTTTCGTGCGGCAGGGGATTCGGCGGAACGTGCGGAGAAGTATTTCCAGCCGCAGGACTTTACCGATCTGCAGGTACTCTCGCAGATTGCGTGGTTTGATGAGTTCTTTTTGGAGGAGCCGGAGATTGCAGGGCTTATCAAAAAAGAAAGAGGCTATTCGCTCGATGATCAGCGGCTGGTGATGGCTGGCGAGCGCGAACTGCTGGGCCGGGTTCTGCCCGCGCACGCGGCTGCGGCGCAGCAGGGAAGGATTGAGCTTTCGACATCGCCTTTCTATCATCCGATTCTGCCGCTGGTTTGTGACACGAATATGGGCGGAGTTTCAACGCCTGGGTTGCCGCTGCCGCAGAACCGCTTTCGACATCCTGAAGATGCTCGGGAGCAACTGGTGCGCGGCCTGGATTTGCATGAGAAAGTGTTTGGCATTCGTCCAGTGGGAGTTTGGCCCTCGGAGGGTTCTGTTTCTGAGGAAGTGCTGACCATCGCCCAAGGAGTCGGCGTCAAATGGATGGCGACTGACGAAGGCGTGCTCGGGCGCACTCTGGGGATCAATCCGCGTGAGAATCCGGAAAAGCTTTACACCATCCATCGTTTTGAAAATGCGCGGACAGAGATGAATCTGGTGTTTCGTGATCACACTATTTCGGATCTGGTCGGATTTGTGTACTCGGGAATGGCTCCGACGGACGCCGCCGCACACCTCATGCATAACATTAAGCAAGCGGCGCAACCTGTGCTAGATCAAGGAAGCGATGCGGTGGTCCCTGTGATTCTCGACGGCGAGAATGCTTGGGAATATTATCCGCAGTCGGGGCGGGAATTCCTGCGACGCTTTTACGACACTCTGCAACGGGAGCCGGGGGTGGAGGCGGTTACGGTTTCGGAGGCGATCGCTCGTCACAAACGCTTCCATCCTCTCAACTCGTTGGTGCCGGGTTCGTGGATTCATGCCAATTTCAACGTCTGGATTGGCGCTCCCGAGGACAACAAGTCCTGGGATTATCTTTACCATGCGCGAGCGTTCTACGCGGAGACTGCGACGGGGGTGAGCGAGGCAGGGCGGAAGCTGGCATACGAAGAGTTGCTGATTGCCGAAGGCAGTGACTGGAACTGGTGGTATGGGCCGGAGCATCACTCGGCCAATGACCGCGAGTTCGATGAACTGTATCGCAAGCATTTGTCGAATGTTTATCAGGCGCTGGGAGCGGCGGCGCCTGATTATCTTGCGCAACCCATCGCCGGGCAGGCGGCGCGGCCCGCGTTTACGCCGCAGACACACTACATTCATCCACGGGTTGAAGGCGACATGGTGCGCTATTTTGAGTGGATGGGCGCAGCCGTTTACACGGCGGACCGGCGTGCCGGCGCCATGCACGGCAAACAGTTCTTAGTGGATTCGGTACAGGCGGGGATTGACGAAACGAACGTCTATGGGAGGCTCGACTTTGCGGAGGAGCCTCCAGAGACTGACCTCGATCTGGTGGTCAACCTGGAATCCTGGGCAGCCGATGAACCGCGTCCCCGCCGCGTGCTGCGTTTGGATGCGAAGATTGCGGGAGGCACTATGCCATCGTGGCAAGTGACTGCACCCGGCGAAGACCGGCCGCTGGCCAGCGTGGGGCGGTTCTCTGACGACGCAGTGGTTGCCTTCGCGCGGAACTTTGAGTTCAAACTTCCACTGGCGTGGCTGATGGCAATGCCGGTCGCGTCTACACTGACCTCGCCCGCTACGACCACCCTGCGGCTGCGATTCAGTTTGTGGCAAGATCGGCTGCCGGTGGACGCGCTGCCGGACGAAGGCTGGATCGAGTTGCAACTGCTGCGGGAGGAAGATCTGATGTCGGCCGGGATGTAGTTGGTTCGGCAGAAGAAAGCCGGAGACGGTGCCTCCGGCCTTTTGTAAGCTGACAAACCAAGTAGTGATCCTATTGACCTGCGGTCACCGCGGTCATCTCGAGCGGGCGGCTTAGTTCCATCACCAATTGAGTTCCTGCCGGCAGGCTGGCGGATTTCTTTTTGCCCAGCCAGTGGACGACGGTGACGGTTGCGCCGATGGCGCCGCCGATGACCATACCTTTGCCGCCATCGGCCAAGCCGCCAATCAACATTCCGCCGCCGGTGCCGATGCCGATCTCGGCTAGATCCTCGCCGTTATGTCCCTTGCCCTTGAATTGGCCTTCGTTGTTTACACTTGTGCCATTGTCGAGGTCGGTGTCGGTAAGTGAGGCGCTGAGCACGAAGCGTTGTCCGTCAGGCATCACCAGCGCCTCGGGGAATATTCCGATGCTGGAGAGGCCCTGGATGCGGCGAGGTTCGCTCACTTGAGTGACGCGGCCTTGTACGGTGGCGCCGATCGGGATGACGGTTTTGCCATCGAGCAGTACGGCCTCGGTCACCCGCGCGGAGAAGGGATCACCCGTCTTGCTGGAATAAGTGGCAAGGTTGTTTTCCAGCTTGACGGTCAGCGATGTACCTGTCGGCAGGGAAATGTTGTTTTGTGCCATGGCCACCAGCGATAGCACCATCAGACAGAGTAGCGATTCGAGCTTCTTCATAGGCCTCCTTGAGATCGATCTGTAATCTTCAATCTGAAACTTTCAGTTTCCTGACTGCGTCGAGAATTTCGTTTAGCGGCGCGCGGTCGGTCTGTCTGGCGCCGCGATAGATGTAACGGACGGTTGCACTGCGATCGACCACCAGGCTTGCGGGGCGAGCGATGTTGACGGCGTCACGTCCGAAGCGGTGGTAGAGCCCGTAGGCTTTGGTCACGGAGCGGTCCTCGTCGAGCAGGAAAGGGAATGAAATTGGGTGCGCTGCCAGATACCTAGCCGGCTTGAATATCCCCTTTCCCTTTTCGGCCGCGATATAAACCAGTTGCGCCCCTGCCTGCTTAATGTCGTTTCGGTATGGCTCAAACTGGGCCATGCGTTTCACGCAGTTCGGTCACCAGGTGCCGCGCAGGAATTCCACGATGACCGCCCCGCGCCCGAGGATGGTCGAGAGGGTAAAAATGCTGCCCTCCCAGTTGACCGACGGCAGCGAGAACTCCGGCGCCGGCAGGCCAACTTCCAAGGTTTCCGTGCGATTGTGCACCCTGAGTTGACTGTAAGTTAGTGGCGGGTGCAGAACAAGCAAGGAAGAGGCGTGCGAACCAGCAGAGGTACCCACGTCCGCGGGCACACTCTGGATGGGGTCATGTCATGGCCCAGCCGTTGGGGTCGCGGTGATTTATAATCGCGCCTCTCTGCACACAAGGAGCACTTATGAGCACGATTTCCAAAATCCATGCCCGCGAAGTTTTGGATTCTCGCGGGAATCCCACGGTTGAAGCCGAGATCGCGCTCGCCGATGCGAGTAAGGGCCGGGCCATTGTTCCCAGTGGCGCCTCTACTGGTGAACACGAAGCCGTCGAGTTACGCGACGGCGACAAGCAGCGCTACATGGGTAAGGGTGTGCTTAAAGCGGTTGAGAATGTGAACACGCGGATCTCCAAGGCTCTGGCTGGGATGGATATTGGCGATCAGCGCGCGCTCGATCAAAAGATGATCGAGCTCGATGGTACCGACAATAAGAGCCGTCTGGGCGCAAACGCAATACTGGCGGTCTCGATGGCCGCGGCACGGGCAGCAGCCACCAGTTCAAAGCAGCCGCTTTATCAATATTTGGGGGGCGTTGGGGCCAATCTGCTGCCATTGCCGATGATGAACATCCTGAACGGGGGTGCGCATGCGGATAACAACGTGGACTTCCAGGAATTCATGGTGATGCCAGTGGGCGCGAGTACTTTTTCTGAAGCGCTGCGATGGGGTGTCGAGGTCTTTCACACGCTGAAGGGAGTGCTCAAGAAGCGGGGCTACAACACGGCCGTCGGCGACGAGGGTGGATTTGCGCCTTCGGTCAAATCGAACGTGGAGGCGATTGAAGTGGTGCTGGAGGCGATTCAGCAGGCGGGATACAAACCGGGGAAAGAGATCGCGATTGCGTTGGATCCGGCGGCCAGCGAGTTCTACCAGGATGGCAAGTATGTCTTCAAGAAGTCCGACAAGTCGGCGAAGAGCTCGGATGAGATGATTCGCTTCTGGGCGAAGTGGGTGAAGGAGTATCCGATTGTCTCGCTGGAGGATGGTTTGTCGGAGCAAGATTGGGAGGGATGGGCGGCGCTGACTAAAGAGGTTGGTGGCAAGATTCAGTTGGTGGGCGACGATATCTTCGTGACGAATATTGAGTTTTTGCAGAAGGGAATCGATAAGCATGTGGCGAATTCGATTTTGATCAAGGTCAATCAGATTGGTACGGTGAGCGAGACGTTGGATGCGATTGATTTGGCGCGGCGGAATGGATATACCTCGGTGATTTCGCATCGCTCAGGAGAGACGGAGGACACGTTCATCGCGGATTTGGCTGTGGCTACGGGCGCGGGGCAGATCAAGACTGGGTCGGCGTCACGGACGGATCGGATTGCGAAATACAATCAGTTGCTGAGGATTGAGGAGGAGTTGGGCGGGGCGGCTAGGTTTTTGGGGGCGAAGGCGCTGAATTATAGAGGTTGATCCCCATGTCAGCGTTCATCCGCGTAAGTCTGCGGCGAAACCTCTTCAGAACCCCATGCGGTCGTCGGCCGAAGGGCCGTAGGTTGCAGGCAGTGGCTTTTCGTTTAGGCGCAAATAGACTCCCAACTGGGCGCGGTGGTGTACCAGATGGTTCAGGAACATGGTGCGATAGGCCATGAAACGTGAGCCGCTGAAGATGGGCTTGCCTTGAAAGCTAAGCTTCCAGGGCTGCGTCCAGGCGTCGTCTTTCAGGCTCGCTAGGGCGGCCCGTGCCTTGGCTGCGTTCTCGTCGAAGGCCTTCAGCAGTCCGGCCAACTCGAACGGCGGACGCGAGCGGGGAGCGCCGCTACCGAAATCGAGTTCCGGCGTGGTCAACACAGTCGCGCCAAAACCGGCCAGTTCGGCCACGTGCGGAGCCAGGTTGCCCAGCGGCATGGATTTCGGATGCGGCACGAAATCTTTCTTGTCGAAAGGAACGCGTTCCAGCGTGGTCCGCGTGGTTTGCATTTCGTGATCGAATTCCGGCAGTAAGAGCTCGCTGATTGGCATGATTTCCTCCGGGGTCAGTATAAATAAATTCGGGGAGTCTGGGGTCACCCGTGAGAAAGGCTTTTCACCACAGAGACACGGAGACACAGAGAAACCTGGCGTCGAACTGCTAGAATCCTCCTGATTCCGAAGATCCTGTAGATCCGTGCAAATCCGTGGCTGCTTTTGAATTAGCTAAGAGCTAGAAGCTAGGAGCTGCCTTTGCGTCCCAAACCACTCGTTCTCATTATTCTCGACGGCTGGGGGTACCGCGTTGAAACCAAGGCCAACGCCATCGCGCTGGCGCGCAAGCCGACTTACGACCGGTTGCTGCGAGAGTATCCCAATACGCTGATTCACACCAGCGGCAAGTACGTCGGCCTGCCCGACGGCCAGATGGGCAACAGCGAGGTCGGCCATCTCAACATTGGCGCTGGACGCATTGTGCACATGGACAGCACTCGCATCGAGTTGATGATTCAGAATGGCGAGTTCTTCTCGCATCCAGTGCTGGTTGCGGCCATGAACAATGCTCGCAGCGGCGGCCGGCGCCTGCATCTGTTTGGTCTGGTTTCCGATGGCGGCGTGCATTCTTATCAGACACATCTTTACGCACTTCTCAAGATGGCCAAGCAGCAAGGGGTTGACCGCGTTTTTGTTCACGCCTTCATGGATGGCCGCGACACGCTGCCCACCAATGGCGCAGGCTATCTCGATCAGTTGCATCAGAAAATGCAGGAGTACAAGACGGGAAAGATCGCCAGCGTGAATGGCCGCTACTACGCTATGGACCGCGACCGCCGCTGGGAGCGCATCGCGAAAGCCTACAACGCCATGGTCAACGGAGACGGCGAAGGAGGGAAGTTCGTCGACGCCGCACAGGGTGTTAAGGCGTCTTACAACAAAGATGTGACTGACGAGTTCATTGTTCCGTTCGTGTGCGTGGACAATCGTGGCGAACCATTGGCTACCATTCGCGACGACGATTCCTGTATCTGTTTCAACTTCCGTGCCGACCGCGTGCGCCAGATCACGCGCGCACTTGCACGCGAGAGCGGATTGAACGAAAAAGGCGGACGCGACCTTCCTGGCGCTGACGATCTCGATGCGACGATTCCACGCAACCGAGTGCCGAAGAACTTGTCCTATGTGTGCATGACCCGGTACGACAAGAATTTCAGCTTACCGGTGGTCATCCCGCCGGAGTCGATGAATAACATTTTGGCCAACGTCATGGCGCAGATGAATATGCGCAACTTGCGGGTGGCAGAGACGGAGAAGTATGCCCACGTGACATATTTCTTCAATGGCGGAATCGAGCAGCCCTTTCCAGGGGAAGACCGGGTTCTGGTGCCATCGCCCAAAGTTGCGACTTACGATCTGAAGCCAGAGATGTCCGCCGCTGGGATTGCAGACGCCGTGATTCAAGCGGTCAATGACAGCGCGTTCGATGTCATCATCGTGAACTTCGCTAATGCGGATATGGTCGGTCACTCGGGAAAAATCGAGCCTACCGTCAAGGCTGTCGAAGTGGTCGACGCATGCCTCGGGCGCATCGAACCGGTTGTTCGCGCCAAGGGCGGGGCGATGCTCATCACCGCCGACCATGGGAATGCTGAGATGATGATCGACCCCGCTACTGGCGGTCCGCACACCGCGCATACTACCAATCCGGTCCCGTTCATCGTGATCGCCGAGGACAGCAAGCAGTTCACGCTCAAGCCCAATGGATCGTTGCGAGATATCTCGCCGACTATTCTGGGAATGTTGGCCCTTGATGAACCCAAAGAAATGACAGGAATTGACCTCAGATTGATGAAGAAGAGCTAAACCACAGAGGCCACAGAGGACACAGAGGAAGTCCTTGGATAGGCCGAGCACGAATGGCATTCTGAGCAGTTACTTCCGTTTCGCTTGACTGCTTGCTTTCTCATCGCAGAAGAGTGCAAAAACACTAAAATCTACTCAGGTTATGAAACGCCAATTCATGCTCTACATTTTTCAGGCCACGGCGCTGGTCTGGGCCTTTGCGGTCTGCCTGCGGACCGTAGACCTGGGCTGGAATCCGTTCGCCGGCATCGGGCTGGGAATGTTCGGGGCGTTGCCGATTTCCTTCCTGGGCATCCGCATCCATTCGAAACAGACGCAAGGTCAAGAACAAGTCCCCGCTTCCTGACTCGCAGCCAGTTCTTGCATCCCGCCGTGCTATCCAACATCTGATGTAGAACACGCCTGTACAATGGGGGTTGACTTTACATGCCTCGCACCGTCCAAAGCTGTCAGGAGAACTGCCAGTGAAGTCGGAGTGTTTACCGTTCAGCCAGATTCCGCATACTACGCCGCTTTTCTCTGATTTCCTTTCTGACCACTCCAAGGTGCAGCAGTTTTATCCGCGCTCGGCATACTTCAAGCACTGGATGAAGGATGAAGCTGTGGCCATTGGCTATGATCGGGTTCGGCGAGAGCGTGTGTCAGCGATTCTGTTGCGGCATAACGAGGCTTGGGGCGCGTCTGCCAAGACCATGGAGAACATTCGCCGTCTGCGCGCTGGTGCGGTAACCGTGGTCACAGGACAGCAGGTCGGCCTGTTCGGCGGGCCGTTGTTTTCAATTTTCAAGGCGTTGACTGCGGTCAAACTGGCGGAGACCGCGACGCAGAGTGGCATCGATTGTGTTCCGGTTTTCTGGCTGGCGACGGAAGATCACGACCTGGAAGAAGTCAGCCACGTCGCCTTGCCGGGGCCGGATGGATCTCTGCAAACCGTTGCGACGGCCACTCAAGGGCTACCCAATGCGCCCGTCGGAAGTGTGAGATTTGGTACTGAGATTCAGTTCGCGGTGGATGGGGTAGGAGCTTTGCTCGGAGAGTCGGAAGCCGTGGCGAGCTTGCGCGCTTGCTATCGCCCGGGTGAAGACTTCGGAACGTCTTTCGCGCGGTTGTTCACACAGTGGTTTGCGGAATGGGGAGTGATTCTGCTGGATGCGTCGGATCCCGAGCTTCACCAGATCGCCGCGCCGATTTATCGGGCTGCGCTAGAGCGGTCGGGCGAGGTTGAAGAAGCGCTGCTGGCTCGCGGCAGGGAACTGGAGACGGCTGGATATCATCAGCAGGTGAAGGTCACGCCGTCGTCTTCTTTACTGTTCGCCCTGCACGAAGGCGCACGCACGCCTATCCACCGTCGCGGTGTTGATTTTGTAATTGACAAGGAGAATGTTTCTGCCGCTGAGTTGCTGAATCGTTTGGCTGCGGCGCCGCAAGATTTCAGCGGGAACGTTCTTCTTCGCCCGGTGGTGCAAGATTATTTGTTGCCGACGCTGGCTTATACGGGGGGCGCGGCTGAAGTCGCCTACTTTGCGCAGGCTGGCGTCGTCTATCAGGCGTTGCTGGGACGGATTACGCCTGTGGTGCCGCGTTTTTCCGCGACATTGATCGAGGCTAAGCCCAAAATCGTATTGGAGCGCTACGGGCTCGCGTTTACTGATTTCTTCCGCCCTGAGCCCGTGCGTGAACAACTGGCGGCGCGCGCCTTGTCCAAAGACCTGCGGCTCGCTTTTGAACGAGCTCAGGCTTCAACCAGTGAGACACTTGCGGCAATCCGCGAAGGGTTGGAGGGCTTGGACAAGACATTAGTGGAGGCGGCGAACAACGCGGAATCGAAGATGTTGCATCAACTGGAGAGCTTGCAGGCGCGGGCTGCCCGCGCTGAGCTACTGCAGAGCGAGATCCTCGACCGCAAAGCGGCTTGGCTCAGCAATATGCTTTATCCGAACAAGGTGCTTCAGGAACGTGGAATTGGCGGAATTTATTTTCTGGCGCGTCATGGGTTTGATCTGCTGCGCGGCGTTTATGAGGCGATCCATCCTGATTGCGTTGATCACCAGTTGATTTGGTTGTAGGTCTACTGGGTGACTTTCAGCCAGTCTTCCAATTCTTCCAGCGACTCGACTCTGGGTACATTCATCTCGCGATATGCCCCGGAAACATCAATCAGGACTGCCTGCAATCCAGCTTGGGTTGCTCCCAGGTAGTCGACCGAATAGACGTCGCCGACGTATAGGCTTTCCTGGGGCTTCGCGTCCATGGCCTGAAGCGCGGCTTGAAAGATCGCTGGGTGCGGCTTCTCGTATCCCACCAGTCCCGAGTCGGTAATGGTGGCGAAGCAGTCGGCGATTCCGCTGCGCTTCAAGACATCTTCGATCTTGCCGTCGGCATTGGAGATGACGGCCAAGGGATAGCGCTGGCCCAGCCGCTTTAGTAGCTCCCGCGTTCCCGGACGAATCACACGCCAATTGGCTGACTGCCGAGTTGACTCGACGAGCCTGTCGCGCACCTGGGTATCATTCACTTCGAGCTCTTCCAGCAAGCGTTCATAGAACATAAACCAGAAGTTGAAGTCGGCGGGATCGCCGTGCTGTATTGCGTCGTCGAACTTCTGCTTGGTTGTACGTTCGATGGCATGCCATTGTTCGAGGCTGGGTGAGTGTCCCAGCTTTGCAAGCGGCGCCAAAATGTGGGTGCGGTCAGGGAAGAGCAGGGTGTTGCCGACGTCGAAGAAGATGGTTTTCAGTTGAGCGGACATCTCCTTCATGTTGACACGCGGGGGTACGAGATGGCTAGGGTTTATCCCATAAAGAGGGCCTCGAGACCATTAGTGAATGCCGATATCCCAACGGTTGCGCAGGGGACAAACTGTACAATGTCGCATCACTACTCTACGGAGGCTTGTGATGCGGATTGTCGTTTGCAATTTTCTCCTCGTTCTGCTCATCCTCAGTTCACCGGGCCGCACAGCAAAGTCGAGTCCGAAACTTCAAGTCTTTTGCAGCGTGCAGCCCAGTTCATCGGTGGCCAACGACAGTGTGGACCTGAGCATCACTCTTGAGAATGTCGGAACGTCCGACATCTACTTGTACAGGACACTGGAATGGGGCTGGGCGGGAGTGCGTTTTCGGCTTACGAATTCCGATGGGAAAGTTATCGAGCTGAGGAATTGGACTGTCCCACCTCCGCCTCCACCCGTGTACAAAAAAGAAAACTTCGTAGGTATCGCTCCCACCTACTTCTACGGAACTCATATGCAGATCAGCCTGCGTGAGTACTATGATCTAAAGCCAGGGATTTACTACCTTCAAATCTCATATCGGAGCAACTATCGCACCGAGGACGGTTTCGGACTACCCATTTTGACGGCTCAAGACGGCGATTTCTTGAGCAATAAAGTTCGGATTGAAATCCCTCCCGCGTAGACTCTGGGTACTCAACTGGCGTTATCTGGCGGCTTCATACCCTATCTCTTGCAGGCCGCCCCTGCCTTCTCCACCTGTAAGCCACCGGCCCCGAAACCAGGCTCAGCGTTCCCCAC
>Ga0070765_100000306_pt1 | contig 29234 bp, 19 predicted proteins | sample HubBroMetageWFT5_FD_71516 | JGI IMG/M metagenome (GOLD analysis project Ga0070765, IMG submission 71516) | Warmed and freeze-thawed soil microbial communities from the Hubbard Brook experimental Forest, New Hampshire - Hubbard Brook CCASE Soil... | ecosystem: Environmental > Terrestrial > Soil... | reverse complement strand
AGTGGCGAGGACAAGCGCTAGCCAGAGAATAGTGAATCTGGAGTGGGTCCTCATAGAGGTAAAAGCGAAAAGTTCTGTACGCTTATATCGTTCGTAAGCCGTGGAAGTCAACCAATATGGAATTGCGATGGTAGCTTAGTTCAGATGAGGGCGTTGATCGGGCGTTGGCGGAGCAGTTTTAGACTCTAGAATCCTGTCGAAAATCTTCGCCAGGTTGCCGCTGGATATGTCTGAAACATCGACGCCGTAAACATCGCGAATTTTCTTGATCAGACTCTCATTTGTCTCTTCGCCATGGAAATCCCACAGGCTCGAGTCGTCAGAAATCCACGCCCAATCGACACCGAGGACGCGTTTGACAAAATCCTTCGCCAGATCAGCATGCTGGCCAACAAGCTCGTTGCTGGCAAACTCAATTGGGACCTTGGTGCCCGGTCGCGGCAGAGTCGGTCTTGTAGCTTTGGACCGGTCAAAATTCTTACGAAGTTCTTCCAGCGCTCCCTGTCTCGTATCCGCACTTCCCGACATGCCAGGCCAATTAATTATGTCAGCTGTCCACGGAAGAGATTTCATTCGAGATGTATTCGAAACCTGAGGAACAGGTCGAAACCTAACGCGAATCGGGTAGTCGTCCATCGTCCAGTCGCGTTTGAGACCGGGCACGACGTTTTTATACCACACACCGCCGTAAACACCTGACAAGTCGGACCATCGAAACCCGACCCATCGCGGGGGATTCGCGCGTGCACGCAGGAAAAGTGTTTACAACGGGAGACGGGAACCCTAGTATTCGTGGGTATTAAATCCCTCGAAGCGCGTCGTCTGTGACGGAATGCGCGCTATATTTCGCGAGAGCTTCCGCGTGATCTTCGACGAACTGCGAGCCATCCAGATGCGCTTCGGTTATCTGCCAAAGGCGGAGCTGGAAGCGCTTTCGCATCGTACGCAGACGCCTCTCTATCAACTTCACAGCGTTGCCAGCTTCTACCCCCACTTTCACCTGATGCCGCCCGCGAAGGCGGAGATTCACATTTGTGCGGACATGAGTTGCCGTCTGAATGGCGCGGGCGATTTGCGCGCAGAGGTAGTGCGGCGATTTGCTGGGGCGCGGGCGGAGGATGTGCAGATTAAGGATGTGAGCTGTCTGGGTCGGTGTGATCAGGCACCGGCGGCCGCGGTCCGAGATGTGATTTTTGCGGACGTGACTGCCGACAAAGTGGAACAGTTGGCGCGCGGGGCCATGCGCGGCGAAGAAATTCACGCGGAACATCCACATGAGGGACGCGTGCGATGCGCGTCGGATCCCTACGCGGAGGGCGAAACCTACGGCGTGCTACGGAAGCTGTTGCAGACACGGGATTGGGATGGAGTGCTGGCGACGCTGAAAGAGGCGGAACTGCGCGGGATGGGCGGGGCTGGGTTTCCGACCTCGATGAAATGGGATCTGGTGCGCAAGCAACGGGAGCCCGTGAAATACATCGTGTGCAACGCGGACGAGAGCGAGCCGGGAACTATCAAAGACAGATTTATTTTGAGCCACCTGCCGCACCTGGTGGCGGAAGGGATGATTATCGCCGGACTGATTACGGGCGCGAAACGAGGAATCCTGTATATCCGGCACGAATATCCCTTGCAGGAAGAAATCTTCGGAGAGGAGTTGCGGCGCTGCGCGAAGGCCGGACTACTGGGGAAAAATATTCAGGGAAGCGGGCTGGATTTCGATCTGGAAGTTTTTGTGAGCCCCGGCGGATACATTTGCGGAGAAGAGAGCGCTTTGATTGAAGCAATCGAGGGGCATCGCGCGGAACCGCGGAACAAGCCGCCATTTCCAGGGCAGATGGGCTTGTGGCAGAAGCCGACGGTGATTAACAACGTGGAGACGTTTTCGAATGTGCCGCAGATTCTGGCGCGCGGAGTGGAGTGGTTCAAGACGGCGGGAGTGAACGGATCGCGCGGATTGAAATTCGTAGGCGTGAGCGGACATGTGCAGCGGCCAGGGGTTTTTGAAGTGCCCATGGGCACGACGATGCGCGAGGTTTTGTACGGAAACTCCGGAGGGATTCGCGGCGGGCGAGGTTTGAAGGCGTTTGCTCCGTCGGGGCCATCGTCGGGATATTTGCCGGCGTCGATGGTGGATGTGCGGCTGGATTTTAAGGCGTTGGCGGAGGCGGGCTCGATGCTTGGTTCGGGGGCCATCGTGGTTTGCGATGACACGACGTGCATGTTGGACATGGCGTTGAATGCGGTGCGGTTCTACCGGAACGAATCGTGCGGGAAGTGCGTGCCGTGCCGGGTGGGTTCGCAAAAGATGGTGGATATGCTGACGCGGTGGACGCAGGGAGGATTGAGCGAGGCACAATACCGGGCGGATTTGGGATTGGTGGAAGAACTTTCGCAAGCAATGAGCCAGACGTCGATTTGTGGATTGGGGCAAATTGTGCCGGCTCCGGTGCAATCGGTGTTGAAACATTTTCGGGCAGAGGTGGATGCGCACGTTTTGAAGGGGACGTGCCCCAGCGGGATTTGTTTTTCGGCGAGTGCGCGGGCGGCGGAGGTGCCGCGGGTAGGGATTCGGCCGTGAAGGCAGAGAGGGACTGTAACACAGAGGTGACTGAGGTCAAAACACAGAGAGCACAGAGAAGAAATGGCGTTGAGGTGATTTAGGAAATGGTGGATTTAATTATTGACGGGAAGCCGGTGCAGGTGGCGGAGGGGGCGACGGTCTTCGACGCGGCGCGCATGAATGGCGTCGCTATTCCGACGCTGTGCCACCTGCAGAGCCAAACGCCCGTGGGCGTGTGCCGATTGTGCGTGGTGGACACCGGCGCGCGCGTGCTGAGCGCGGCGTGCGTGCGGCCGGTGGAACCTGGAATGAAGGTGTCCACGAATTCCGAGAAAGTTTTGTCAGCCAGAAAAACATTGCTGGAATTGTTGATGGCGGATCATCCATCGCCCTGCGCGCGTCAGGAAAATTCCCACGATTGCGAATTGGAGACGCTGGCTAAGCAAGCTGGAGTGGGAACGTCGCGTTTTCCGCGAAGGACGGTCTCGCGCGGGGAAGACGATTCTTCGCTGGCGATTGCCGTGGACCACGACGCTTGTATTTTGTGCGACCGGTGTATCCGAGGTTGCGACGAGATCAAGAATAATTTTGTGCTGGGCCGCATGGGCAAAGGATATTCGGCGGGCATCGCGTTTGACTTGAATGCGCCGATGGGCGATTCGACGTGCATTTCGTGCGGGGAGTGCATGGTGTCCTGCCCGACGGGAGCGCTAACGAACAAGGCGACGGCAGGAACGGCGATCGCAGCTGCCGGGGGATCGCAGGCACTAAGCGTCGACGAACTTCACGCGCTTCCAGTATTCGCGGGAGTTTCCGGAACTTTTCTGGAGCTGAATCGCGGAGCAATTGTTAAGCGGCGGTTTCGCAAAGGCGATGTAATTTGCCGCGAAGGCGATTTTGGGTCAACCGCGTTTTTCATCGTGGAAGGTAAGGCGCAGGTGTCGATTTCGACGCCCATCGCGCATGTCAAAACACAAGGCGGTGCGCAGGGCTTCTTCAAGAAATTGACCAGTGTGCTGGTGGGCCGGGAGGAGGACAAGCGCCAAGGAGAGACGCGGGATCGCACAATCCCTATCGATGCCTCAGTGGATTTATCTTACGGCAATCCGGTTGCGGAGTTGGGGCCAGGCGATTTGTTTGGCGAGATGACGTGCATGAATTTCTACCCGCGGTCGGCGACGGTGCGTGCGGAAACGGATGTCGTGGCGTACGAGATGCTGCGAAACGTGCTGGACATCATGATGAAGAATAAAACGTTTCGCGCTCAATTGGACCAGAACTACCGGCGGCGCGCGTTGGAAACGCATTTGCGCGGCGTGCCGATGTTTGCGGAGCTTTCGCCGGATTTTATCGAGCACCTGAAGGGCAGCGTGGAGCTGGTACGGTTTACGCCGGGGCAGGTAATCACGAAACAGGGCAATGCCGCGGATTCTTTCTATCTGGTGAGAATCGGGTTCGTAAAGATTTCGGAAGAGTATCCCGGCGGGGAGTTGGTGCTGGCGTATTTGTCTCGTGGAGACTACTTCGGAGAGATTGGACTGCTTGGCGGCGGAGTGCGAACCGCAACGTGCACGGCACTGGATCATGTGGAGCTGGTGCGGATTTCCGGCGAGGACTTCCGGGAGATGGTGCAAAGATTCCCGAATGTGCGTGTGGGGCTGGAAAGCGCGGCGGCAGATCGACGTGCGGCGAACGCGCAGCGTTTGCAGATGGTGGAGAACGTTCCCATCGACCAATTTCTCTCGCAAGGGTTGATGGAGGCGCAGAGCCTGCTGGTGCTGGACCTGGAAAATTGCACGCGCTGCGATGCGTGCGTGAATGCGTGCGCGGATGCGCATGACGGCGTGACGCGGCTGATTCGAGATGGGCTGCGATTTGAGAATTATCTGATCGCGACTTCGTGCCGACAGTGCCGCGATCCTTTGTGCATGGTGGGCTGCCCAGTGGGTTCGATCCGTCGGCGAAATTCCCTGGAAGTGATCATCGAGGACTGGTGCATCGGATGCGGATTGTGCGCACGTAACTGTCCGTATGGAAATATCAACCTGCATCCCTTTGAGGTGATTGCGGACGATCCCCAGCACGCGGGAAGAAAGAAAGCGATGGTGAAGCAGAAGGCAACTTCGTGCGATTTGTGTACGCACTTGAAAGAGCCAAGCTGTGTCTACGCCTGTCCGCATGATGCGGCGCACCGCGTGGACCCGAAACATTTCTTTGCACAACTGACAGGTGGGGCTCGCTCCTAGCGAAAAACACAGATGAGACTGGATGAAACACAACGTGGGTGGGCGATTGGTTCGCTGGTGTTCTTTGTGATTAGCACGGTGATCTATGTCCTGTACGCGCAGAGCGCACCGACCGGACCTCGCGGGGGAAGCACCGTCGGATTGCTGTTTGGCATCGTGGGGTTTGGCTTCATGATTTTTGCGGCACTGCTGGGGGCGCGAAAGCGCGTTCCAACGTGGAGGCTGGGCCGCGCGAAAGCATGGATGCGTGGCCATTTGTGGCTGGGGCTGCTGAGCTTGCCGATCATTTTGTTTCATGGAGGCTTTCATTTCGGAGGAGCTTTGACCAGGGTGTTGATGTGGCTGCTGATCGTGACGGTGCTGAGCGGCGTGTATGGAGCGGTGCTGCAAAATTATCTCCCGCGAGCCATCACTACGGATGTGCCGCTAGAAACGATTTACGACGAGATCGGGAATGTGCGGATGTTGCTGCGACAAGAGGCGGACCGAGCCATGGAGGCGCTTTGCGGTTCGATGGGATTGACCGCAGGTGAAGCAGAAAGCGCTAGAGCTGGCGGGTTTACCGCATTGCGGCCGATCGCGGCGACTGCAGTACCCTTGCGCACTTCCGCGGCGGTGAGCGCGGGAGCTGCCGCGGTAGCCATGGCGCCTGAGATTATTTTGCTCAACGAAGAAGAAGCTGCACCGTTGAAGAAGTTTTACCTTTCGGAGATGCGGGTTTTTCTGGAAGAGCCGAAACGGCGCGGACAACGGCTGGCGGACTCGAATACGGCTCCTGCTGCATTCTCACGGCTGCACACGCTGCTGCCTGCCGCGGCACAGGCCACGGTCGATGACCTGGAAGATATTTGCGAAGAGGCCAGGCAACTGGAACGGCAGGAGCGACTGCACCAATGGTTGCATGGGTGGCTGCTGGTGCACATCCCGCTTTCGCTGGCATTGATTCTGCTGGGAGTGGTGCATGCGGTGATGGCGCTGCGGTATTAGGCGGAAAGTCGCCCGCCTCAGAAAGCGGCCGCTACAAAAGAGAGAGCCGACCTTCGCTCTGCTCGGGGTAAGAAAGACGGCCGGACGTAGGCCCGCAGTCAGAATTTCGTAGATAGACGAAGAGATGGCGCGCACACGTACAACCAAGAAACTGGCGCAGCGGATCGACCTGAACTACTTCAAGAGGCCGACGCCGTTCAAGCGCGCACGACTGCTGCTGGTGATTCTTGCGCCGTTGCTGGCGGTTGGCTGGCTGGTATGGAAGGGATTTGGGAAGGACTCGAGGGTTTACTCCAGCGGGCGGATGAGCGGCGCACATGCGGTGCTGGAAAAGCAATGCGCAACGTGCCATTTGCAAAAGGCGGGAGAATTTTCCTCAAAAGCTGTGGACATGGCGTGCCTCGCGTGTCACGACGGTCCGGTGCATCACGATAGCCAAATTAAGACGGAAGTGCCGGATTGCGCCGGCTGCCACGTGGAGCATCGCGGACGAATCAATATCAGCGCAACGTCAAACAAGAATTGTGCGCAATGCCATGGGGATTTGCAGCTCTCGTCTGGGCGAACAGTGTACGCAAAGAACATTCGAAGCCTTGAGGACGGCCATCCGCAAGTAAGAATTCTGCTAGAAGGAACGAAGGATCCGGGAACGATTCGGCTGAATCATGCGATACACATGAAACCGATTCGCCGGGGACCCAACGGGCCGATCGTGCAATTGGATTGCGGGGATTGCCACCGTACCGCGATGCAGATTGCGGCGGCGTGGCCCTATGCCGATGCGAAGTATGTGACGGCAAGCGTCACGTATGGCGATTTGGACGAGTTGGTGCCGCCCAAGCCAGGAACACTGTGGCCAAGAAACGGGAATCGTGGGCGCGAGTATATGGCGCCCGTGAAATACGCAACTGCGTGCGCAAGCTGTCATCTATTGACGTTCGACAAGAGATTTGACGAAGGCGTGCCGCACGACAAGCCGGAGGCGGTGCATGCTTTTCTGGTGAAGAAGTTCCAGACGTACATTACCGCGCATCCCGCGGAGGTGCGCGTGACAAGAGATCCAAGCCGCAGCTTGCCGGGCTGCCCGCTCGTTCCGGAAGTGCGGACGCTGACTCCGGCGCAATGGGTGACCGAGCGGACGGCGGACGCGGAGTTGTTGCTTTGGAATAAGACCTGCAAGCAGTGCCACGCGTTGAGTGGAATCGAGTTGATGGATGCGGGACAGTTAGCCGAGTACGAGAAGCAGATTGATCCTGCTGGAACGTACAAGTCTTGTGGTGTCGCGAAAAGTTCCGGCGTGATGCCGAAGATCGAGCCGGCGCGGACTACGACCAGATGGTTGCCACATGCTCGATTCGATCACGATGCGCATCGTGGATTTTCGTGTGCGGGATGTCATGCCGCAGCGGTGACGAGCAAGGAATCGAGCGACGTGTTGCTGCCTGGGATTGAGAATTGTAAGACGTGCCATGCGCCAGGGCCGGATCATGCGGAGTCGCGATGTTTTGAATGCCATACCTATCATGATTGGGCAAAACGCAAGGAAATGAAGCCGAGTTATACGTTGCCGGGATTGAGCACGGGAGGACGATAAGTTAATTTTTCGATCGGCGCCACGAGATTACGGTGGGAAAAAACCCTCAAGATTTGTGGATCGTGCGGACTTGCCTGCGGCAAGCAGGCATGGGGCGCAGCAATGCTGCGCCCCCCTAAAAGGAAAGACGTTTAGTGGGCGGGTTCGGCTTTAGGAGTGTCGAGATACTTTACCAGGATTACTTCGTTGCCCTTCTCGCTGTAGAGCAGTTCGTCCACTAGCTTTCGGGCCATGAGAATGCCGAAGCCCCCGGGACGCAAGCCACGCTCTTCCCTGACAGACATGTGTTGAAACGGATCCTCTGGCGGATTAGTGACGGCTGCGTGTTTTAGTTCGCTGATGGAAAAGCCCTGGCCAGGATCCTTCACCCTGCACATCACCATGCGGCGAGTGCGAAGGTAAGAGATCTCGACGTGTTGAGAAGGATCGAAGTGGCCGCCATGTTCCATGGCATTGAGCAGAATTTCGCGGAAGGCGGTCGCTACTTCTTCGGTTTCGACATCAGGAAGATCGGAAGCTTCGCGGAAGAATTGAATCAGGCGATTGGCCGTTACCGTATCGCAGCGCACGCAGAGCCGCACCCAACTCGGCGTGGCGGAAAGAATCTCGATTCCGTCGTCCCAGTAAGGCTCTGTCATCGCCACGTGAATAATTTCGTTGAGCTTTTCCGTGGAGAACGGCCGAGCAAAATAGCTGAAGGCGCGTTCGCGGATGGCGGCAAGCACGTCGCCAGGAACAAATTCCTCAGTGAGGATAATCAGGCGAGTGTGTGGACGGACCAGGCGCAGGCGGCGAAGAAGGTCGACGTCTTCCTTGCCGGTGGTGCGTTCACCGGTGACGATGAGTTCGAAGGATTCTGCCTGAGCACGCTCGAGGGCCGATTTGTTGTCGGGAACAAATTCGAAGGCCCAGTGAGATTGATTGAAAATATCGGAAAGCAACTGGTCAAGCTCAGGAGTGGAGGAGACAACCAGAGCCCGCTGACCTTCGGGGACGGATGGCGGTTGCATGGGGAAGTCTCCATGGGAACGATTAGGATGGGATTTACGGAATTACCTGCTGGAGGTAAGACCGTGCCAAGTAGGATGCGGGAGAGGGGTGGCGAACGCAAGTGGGGAGAGGGGCTGGGACGAGGCGAGGTTTATTAGCGGCCCGAACGCAAGGCAAGAGAGAGACCGGGGAGAGAAGAGAAAAGGTTGCGCGAAATTTGTGGGTTAGACGGAGACGCTGGAGACAATGAAGAGGGGGTTGCCCTCGATGCTGGTGAATTGTGGACGAAGGCGCTGGGTATTGTAGTGTTCCTTGACGTTGACGATTTTCTTGGAGGCGGTTACCACGTCCAAGGGAACGTTGCCGTAGTGACCACCCTTCAAATTGACCAGGCGCCCGCTAATATTTTTCAGCAACAAATCCAGCGCGAGATTGCCAAAGGCCATCGGTGCAATGGAATCGATGGCGTCGGGATCGCCGCAACGGACCAGGTAACCTAGCTTTTGGGTGATTACATCGATCTTTTTGCCGTTGTTGAATTTGGGTGAGAGCTCTTTGACGCGCTCGGCAACGATTTCGCCAATGCCGCCGAGTTTCTTGTGGCCATACGCGTCGGCGGTTTCACCCTGAAAAATCATCTCGCCACCTTCGAACATGGCTCCCTCGGAGACAAGAACGATGGAGTAGCGGCTGGGATTTTTTCTGCGGTCAGCAACGAGAAGTTCGGTCAGTTGTTCAATATTGAATTTATATTCGGGAATGACGCAACGATTGGCAGCTCCGGCCAAGGTGGGAATCATCGCGGTAAAACCAGCGTAACGGCCGAAAACTTCGAGGACGAGAAACCGCTCATGAGAACCGGCGGACGTGCGCAAGCTGTTGACCATCTCGATGGTGCGGCTGACGCAAGTGCTCAGGCCAATGCAGTAATCAGTGCCCGGAACATCGTTGTCCATCGTTTTTGGAATGCCGATAACCTTGAATCCTTCTTTATGGAGGCGAACTCCGTAGCTGAGAGTGTCGTCACCCCCGATGGGGATAAGGGTATCGATGCCAAGGAAGGCCAGATTCTGCAGAACTTCGGGCGTGAGGTCATTCTTCTCCGCTGTGAATTTATCCTTGAGGTGATCTGGGACGTTGGATTTCGAGACACGACCGGGATTGGTGCGGGACGAATGGAGGAAAGTGCCGCCGGTGCGACCGGCACGATCGACAGTTTGCTCGTCGAGAGGAATGAAGTTGTCGGAGTTGTCGTAATCCTTCTCGCGAACCATATCCACGAGACCTGCCCAGCCGTGGCGAATGCCGATAACCTGATATCCCTCGTGTATTGCGCGCAGTGTGACGCCGCGGATGGCGGGGTTCAGGCCGGGGACGTCACCTCCGCCGGTCAGGATGCCGATCACGCCCTTCTTGGAATTCAATTTCTTTACATCGAGATTTGCCATGGTGCTCAAGTCGCCTCAGAGTGGAATTACGAACCAATGATTATCCATGCAGGAGGGAATTTTAGAAAGGGGCTAAGTTTTAGCCAAATTTGGGGTGGCCAGACTGGAACCGTGCAGCTTGTTTCGGAGGTCTCCAGTTTCAAAGTTCGATTCGGGTCCCCAGGACGGTAAGGAATTTCGCCAGCCATGCCGGATGCGCAGGCCAAGCGGGCCCAGTGACTAGATTGCCGTCGACGACCGCTTCGGTCACGGCTATGTCAGCAAAGGTGCCGCCGGCAGCGGTGACTTCCGGGCCGACGGCCGGGTAACAACTACATTGGCGACCCTTTAGAACACCAGCAGCGGCGAGGATTTGTGCGCCGTGGCAGATGGCGGCGATGGGCTTTTTTGCGGAGGCAAAATGACGAACGATCTCCAGTATGCGCGGATTCAGGCGCAAGTATTCCGGCGCCCGGCCGCCAGGAATGACGAGGGCGTCGTAGTCTTCGGCTTTGGCGTCATCGAAGGTGGCGTTTAGCGAGAAATTGTGGCCACGCTTTTCGGAGTAGGTTTGATCGCCTTCGAAATCGTGTATGGCGGTGCGGACCGATTCGCCGGACTTCTTGCCTGGACACACAGCATCCACCGTGTGACCGACCATCAAGAGGGCTTGGAACGGAACCATGACTTCGTAGTCTTCGACGTAGTCGCCGACCAGCATGAGGATTTTCTTTTTGGACATTGGGGTCTCCTGGAAGAATCAGGATAGCAAAGAAACGTTGGGGAATTTGTGTTGGGCGGAAAGAAGAACATACAGGCCGAAGAACTTTCACCACAGAGGACACAGAGAGCACAGAGGAAACCAAGAGGGCGGCCTAAAGCCGCCCCTACATCGGAAGGAAAGAAGGTTACAGAGATGCCGGAGCCGCAGTTACTTCGCTTGTGTCTTCGATGGTTAGCATGTCGGTGCGCGTTTTGTCCCATTCGCGGAGAGTTAAGCCGCGGGTGGTAAAGAAACGGCGGATTTTGACGGAATCCCAGCGCAGAACTTCCTCGAACACCGGGATCAGAACACTCATCGCATTGTCACTGAGAACGGTGCGCCGAGCTATGCGGGAAATAAATTTTGCCTCGGAAACGGCGATGGTGAGGCCATCGTGCTGATTGACGTGCATCATCACCGGCAAATCGGAACTGCCATCGCCCATATAGATGACGTGATCGTGGCTGATTCCCAGCGTCGCACGAATTTCCTCCAGTACGGTAATCTTGCCCCAGCCCGCAGTGGCTCGAACAATGGAATCCACTTCGCCGGTTGATTCGTTCCAACGAAAGCGCGTGCCGAAGATATGGTCTGGAGGAACAATTCCCTCCAGCGCCGATTGAATGATTTCCTGCGGCGCCGCCGAAATTACATAGAAGGAAACCTTGAAGCCGTCGGAAATGTTCTCGAGAGAACGCGCGAAAAGATCGACGTCGTGCTTCAAGCGGATGCGTTTGCCGGTTTGGATGAGGTCGTCGCGACGTACACGGCGGAAATCCGGGTCGTGAAGGATCAAATACGAGAGCTCCGCGCCCTGTTGGACGAGGTGAATGTCAGAGAGGCCTTTCACCTTGTTGTGAAAGTCGTGAAAGCCGATTAGCTCGCTCAGAACGACGCCGGAGTCGTTAAAGCTGAGGGTCTGGTCGAAATCGCTCGCCAGAAGATACTGCTTAACCATAGGGATAAAACTCCTTCCTTCTGTCCGCCGGTTGCGGACGCCGAACCGCGCTGGCGGCTCGGATACTCCCCACGCATACACGTTAACCCTGATTATAGGTGACGCCGCACGAATAATTTTGATGGGTGCTATGCGTGGAAATCGTGAACAGATTGTTAGCTTTCTATGAGATGCAGCGAAAGCGTAAAGAGTTAAGGGGAAAGAGGTTAAAAATATAAATGGGTTTGGAATGAGGTATTTACGGCGAACGAGAAACGAAAAATCGAATCGAAGAAAAAACGAAGACTATTGTGCCGAATTTCTCATCAATTGCAACAGACCTGCGTATTCATCTTCGCTGCTCTGCACCGCCTGAAAACCCATCGAGCTGAACTGCTCTGTCAATTGTTGGCGGAGCTCCGTAGTCTTCGCCGTCAGCACCAAGCTCTCGGGTCCCCAGCCGACGATCTCAATGTCCGCGGCGCGGCACAGGTTACGGACCTCCTCGAACCATGGTGGTTTGCTCATAAGGCCGAGAACCAGGCGCGAGCGCGGTCGAAGAGGGATGAAAGAGACGGAGACATCGTTGTTGAGTCGGGACGGTTGGCCGGCGCGTCCGTAACGGTGTAGGGCTGTTGGTTATGCAGGTACAGGCGCTGGATTTCGTCGCGATTGAGCGGGCGGGCGCCACGGCGGCCGAACACGGCGATTTGGTTGCCAGATTCGTCCACGGCACGATCGCGATCGACGCCTTTGGAGATGGCGAGAGCGGGCCCACTGGTACGCGCGGTGGCGATCAGCTTCGGCGTCGGGCGTGGACTGAAGCCCGAGAAATGCGCGGGATCGTCCGCGGGAGACAAAATTTGGAGAACGCGAAGGCCGTTCCTGCCATCGGCGACGAAGGCGAAGGCGCTGGCAGCCACCATTCCTACTTTTACATCGTTGACGTCATTGATCTGGCCATCGGCAGTAAAGAGCTGGTCTATTTTTGGTGCGGTGGGATTTTCGACGTCGATGATGGCGATGCCTTGCTTGCCGGCAGACACGTATGCGTAGGTGCGCGCGATGTAGATGTTGCGGGCATCAGCGAGGGGAATGAGCACGTTGGGGACTAATTTGGGTTGAGCGAGATCGGTGACGTCGAGGACTTTCATACCGTCACGATCGACGACGAATGCGTAACGGAACTGAACCGCGACTGCACGAGGATCGTTCAAGACGGGCGCGGAAATAGTGGCGGTGATTCTTGGGACCAAGGGATTATCGAGATTGACGACGACGAGGGATTTGTCCGTGAGCACGTAGGCGTAGGTGCCGGCGATCGTGATGCGGCGAGCGCCGGTAAGAACGCTGTCCGGGTTGAAGGCAAGAGCGCGCTTCAGGAAATTGTTGGAAGGATTGCCGTCGAGCAGCGTACCGACGCCGGGACTTTTGGATTTGACGTCCGGATTGCCAACGACGACGAGGCCTTCTTCTTTGTCTGCGACGTAAAGGAAACCGTAGAGCAAGTGAATGGGCTGCTCTTCGTTTTCCGGGACGCGAACGCGAAGGGGATCAACGGCCAGAGTTGAGGGAGAGGCCACAGCGGCGGCGTCTTTTGTCGGTAGATAAAAACGTTGACCGACTGGCGAGACGGGGGCAGTGGTGATGCGCTCGGAAAAGCCTTTGTTATCGACATTCGCGATGTCGTAGACGCGAAGGCCACCTTTTCCGGTAGCGGCGTACGCGTATTCGCCGCGGGCCTGGATGTCGAATACCGTGCCTTCGTGGTTCGCCACAGCCGCGAGTTGGCGTTTGTGCGCGACAAACTTTTTGTAATCATCCGGGTACGCGAGGCGATGAAGGTCGCTGCCATAGATGGCTTCGGGCTCGTCGTGCTCGGCAACGGCGATGGCTTCGAAACCTTTGTTGCCTGTAGCGACGTAGACGTAACGGCCCATGAAGTTCATGAAATTCGTGCCTTGCAAAAGCAGTTGCGCCATCCAGGCGTTGTTGTCGTTCGCTGCGGAGACGTGGCAATCGCTGCATTGCTTGGTTTCTTTCGCTCGTACGGTGTGCGGCACGAAGGTGCTGAAGGCCTGGCCGGAGAAACCTTCTGCAGAAACAGTTTGTTGTGTGTAGTACAGCCATTCGCGATTGGCGTTTTGCGAGCTGACGAGAACAGCGCAGGACGAGCGAGCGGGCGCGATGCGGTGGCCGGTGACCGTGCCGTCCACACCAAGGAAGTAGGCGTCATCGCGCAAGACCTGAAAATTGTAACTGGTGTAGTTGCGAGTCAAGAGGCCTTCGTTGTGGAGCATGGGACGGCGGACGTTTGCGGTCATTTGTAAGTGACAGCCAAAGCAGGTCGGCGTCCACGATGTGTGGCAGGCGTAGCAGGTCATCGAGGAGTTGCTGTGCGCGAGCGACGCGTCAGTGTCAGGAACTGAGGCGAGCGCGACTCCATCCTTATTCATGAGTTTCGCGCGATAGGAAAGCATGCTGAAGTGAGGATTACCTGGCGTGATGGAATCTTTCGTCTGGACAATTTCCCACTGCGTGTCTGGATTGGTCATGGAGCGCTGGACGAGTTTGTCTGCCTGCCACTCGAAACGCCGCAGCCCCCAGGGAGTGCGGAGAAGTTCGAGGCGATGGCCGCGAGGTTCTCCGGGGCGGGGGGCGTCTGGCGCTGCTGGACCTGAAGTGGTCAGCGTGGCGTGCTGACGAATGGTGCCGTGGCAATCGACGCAATCAATTTCCACCGCGGCGCGAGGCTCCGCGTAGATTTTGCCGTTGCCGTGATTGTCTTGAGCGAAGTGGCAATCGGCGCACTGCATACCTTTTTCGAGATGGATATCCGCGAGATGCACGGCTTTTTCAAAGCGCTGCGGATCGTTGAAGTCGATGGTGTTGCCGTCTTTGTCCAGCCAGTTCCCTTTCCGATCGTGGTTGTAGACGCCGCGGAAAATCCAGCCGTGACCGTGAAAATCAGCAAACTTCGTTGTTTTCAGCTGGGCGTTGAATTCCGGAGTTCCGGTTTGATTCAGGAATTTTGAGTCACCCCAGAGACCTCGAGCCGCCGCCGCTTCGGGATTGCTTAACGCCGTTTGATAGCGTTCTTCCTCGGAGGGATTGTGCTGTTTAGGCGGATACATTTTGTCGCCATCGATTTCGTTGTCCCACCAGGTGAGGCCGAAATAAGTGGTGACCATGTTGGTGCCCGGGTGGATGTGGCAAATCATGCATTGGCTGGACGGGATGGAGCGCGTGAAGACGTGGCGAATGGGATGGCCGGATTCGTTCTTAGGAATTGCGGGATCGGAAGTTGCGGCTTGGCCAAGATTTCCGAATGCGGCGTAGGGACCCGAGTGGGTGGGATCGTGGTCGTTCGCGTAGATTACGTGACACGCGGAGCAACCGCTGGCGCGATAGTCGCCGGGATGATCGTTTGTGCCCGGGAACGAAAGAATGGGATCGAGGAGGCGCGTTTTTTGCAGACCTAGGAAAACCGGGTCAGTGCGGAGTTCGGTTCCGAAACCGCGGTCACTTAACTGATCGTCGGGCTTGCCGGGAGATTCCTCGCTGAGCGGATTGCCGATTTCGCCCTTCTTCTCGCCGCCTCGTTCGAAAACGCGGAGCACGTTGCCAGGTTGAGAAGTTTCCCAGCGCAGGAGCGGTGTGAGTTCCGGGAGGACGCCTTTTGTGCGGGTCTCGTCCGGAGTTGGCGGAGGCACCGTGCGAATTCTCTGCGGGATGCCTTCGCGGGAGTAGCTTTCGCCGAAGCGCGCGTTTTTGTAAGGCATGCCTCCGTTGTTATAGAGCGCAGCGCCCCAGAGGAGACCTGCATGGGTCATCAAATTGTTGGAAACGGCGCGGGTTTCGCTACGATGACAGCCTGCGGTGCCGCAAGTTTCCGGCGCTACTCGGAGATCGCCAGGGTTCACAAATTTGACGTATTCCGCGGACTCCTTGAGCCATTTCACGTTGTAGCGTTCGGGAAGCGCGGAGCGATTTTTGAGGCTCGCATCGCGTGGCTGGACGTGAGCCTTTTCTTTGGCTGCCGCGTATTCAGGCGAAGTGGCGGAGGTACCGAGTGGCACTGAGATGTTTGCGAGGCCACCATGACAGTCAGTGCAGCCAAGATGCACGCCTTTGGACGGATGCATCGTAGGCTCGTCACCCGACGAATAAATGTGACAGGTGATGCAGCCTGCCGATTTTCGATCGGCTTCTTCCTGGGTTTGCCCACGAAACACCGGGGTAGTTGGATCCTGGGCGGAAGCGGAAAACTGCGGGGTGCGCGTGGCGATGAAGAGCAGCAGGAACATCGCAGCGCACGGCAAGAGCAAGACGAAGCGCTCTGCCCGCTGTTCAGAGCGAAACAGAGCTCGAAACGAAAGTGTAGAACGCTGCGGCAATTCTGAGTCCTCAGAAAGTAAATTTTGCCGAACCAAAAACCGAAAAAAGCGTGCGCCCGGTGTAAATGTCGCGAAATCCCTGGCCCGGCTGCAACATGGAAGCGCCGCCGGTAAGAATAATGTTCTCCGAGAGCGGCGGTCTATATTGCACGCCGACGCCAAAATCCTCTCCGATCGTGTGGCGAATCGGGGTCTCAAACAGGATGTATTCGAGCGGCTCCGTACGCATGAAACGCAAGAAATTGAAATTCACGAATCCCTTGAGTTTAGGAGTGATATCGATGTCGGCTCCAGCGTTGGCTAAAAAGATGCCCGGATTTACGAAGTTGGATTGGCCTTCTTCCTTGTTGGAGCGCATGTTGGGAAGCAGGCTGCCGTCGGTGGTCAGCGCAACGCCAGAGCCGGTCAAACGAATGGCCTCGCGATTCCAGAAACTGAACAAGCCTCCGGCAAAATTCGGTAGATCAATGATGGAATCGAAGCCGTTGGCGCGGCCGCTGCGTGGATCTGAATCGCCGGAAGCATAGAAAGTAGAGATGCGGTAGCGGATCCAATCACGATCGAGAGAAAGCTCGACGGCGGCCATCTGGGCGTTGACGGTAACGCGCCGGCCGGCGATGGGATTGAAGGTGTCTTCTCCAGCGGCTTCGTAGAACGCGTGGGTGAGATTCAAGCGCTTGATGTGACCGTTTCCCAGCCAACCAAAGTATCCGACGCGAATGCCGTGCGGGATGGGCCCGACGCCCTGATTGATGACGTTGCCAATGGGAGCAGGGCGAACCAGAAATCCGTTGTCGTCGTAGTGAACGCCGCCGTCATCCTTGTTCCATGCGCCTATAAATTCCGCAGTGTAGCCAGGAAAGAAAAAATCTTGAATGTAAATATTCGCAAGAACGACTTGCTGGTCACGGCTGTTGAAGGTGTTCAGGCCGCTATTGGTATTTTTCTCCAGAAAGTTAAAGTAGGCGGCGTTATATTCCAGGCGGTCGCTGTCCAAATTGCCAAAAATACGCAACCCCGGCTGTTCCTCTGTAAATAAGAACCCGCGAAAGTCCGCGTTGAACTCCTGAATTCCCGCGCGCACGGAAACGAAATCGTAATTGGGGCTTAAGTCGTGGAGTTTTACTTCAACGAAGGCTTCCTGCAAACCGGTGTGCGTGTCGAAGCGGGTAGTCCCGTCGCGAACGTCGGGGCCGACGATGCCGAGTTCGCGGACATCGAGGTAGTTGAGACTCACTTCGGGAGTAATGCGAATTCGCCAGTCTACTGGCTTGAACGAAGCGTCACCATGAAACAGATCAAAGCTGAAGCGGAACGTCTGATCGAGAAAAAACTGTTCGCCGTGGCCAAAGAATTCCGCGCTGCCAGGCTGCGCAGCGCTCACACCGCTAGGAGAAGGCACACGCCTGCCATCCAAGAATGTCACCATCGAGCCCGTGAAATTGAAAAAGACCTGTTGGCCGAATAGTTCGGGCCAGATGGGCACGTCACCTTTGAAGCGATTGCGGTTGAAGGGATCGTACCAGTGCGGCTTGGTGTAGAGATATTCGCCGGAGGGAGCGTAGCGACGGTAGTCCGGTTGTTCGAGCGCCCAGCGATTGGGAACGGTGTTGAAGACATCGGCGATCGGCGGAAGGACGTCTGGAGAAAGTTCGGCAATGTAGTTCGGATCGGAATCGAGGCGATGGCGGAATTCGCGATAGGTGCCGGCTGGCGCTGCGGCTTCCGCGGGGAGCGGCGGACCTAGTTCGGGCTGGCGCGGAAGCCGCGAGCGCGTCTCCACAGTGGATGAGGCCGCGAGGAGAATCTCGAGGGTCACGACTTCATTCGCGACGACGTCGAGCGAGGGAATTTTGAATGGTGCATGCGCGTCCGCTTCGACTGTGAATTCGTAGGTCCCAGGGTCGAGCGGAAAAATTCGGAAAGAGCCATCGCCACTGGTCGAGGAAGGAGGAAGCGATTGGCTGGTTTGAAGGTTGCGGAGCGTGAGGCGAGCACCGATTACCGGGCGTGTATCCGACTCCGAAATCTTCTCGCGAACGGTGCCATCGACTGCGCCGGTAGTCAACGCTTGTTGGCGTGGGATCCTCTTGGGCGGACCCGGCTCCTGTGATACGGTGGCGGCGGGCGGAGCTTGTGCGTGCGTGTTGCCGACGCAAAGAGAGGCAAGGCACACCGACAGCGAAGCACAAACTCTGAACGCGAATAGCTTGGAGAGAGGGTGCATGCGCCTGGGACGCCGGGACCAATAATCGATGTAAAGGCTCCGTCAAATAAACAGGAAATGCCTCCGCTCGGCAAGCATTTTCTAGGCGCGACGGGAAGAGTTCATTACGGCGCGTTCGGGTAAGAGTTAGGGTCACCGATTCGACTCACGCCGGCGGAATGAAATTTGTATGAGCAGCGCTACCTATATCATGGGCCGAACCGATCGACCCATGGAACACATCCTTCGCAAACCAGTGGAATCGAGGCGCGCTTATCAGCAGCGGCGCAAAGCGATCGTTTTTGGAATCGTGTTGGCATTGGGAATTACGGCCGCGCTGGTGGTGCTCCTGGCAGGTTGCGGGGGAGGGAGTAGCGCCGGCACGAGTACGAGCGGAGCGACGACCGTGACGCCCGCCGCGGCTATTGGTGCTCCCTTAAGTGCCGCGGAAGTTCAAACGCTGGTGGAAACGGCGGCGAGCGCCGCTAACGATGATCGAATGGTGATTGCGGTCGTCGACCGGCGAGGCGACGTGCTGGCTGTCTATCGCAAGATGTCTGCCGGCACGACCGATATCGGGAACTACGGCGCGACGGTGGATGTACATGATTTGGCGGTTTCCCTGGCTCGAACCGCCGCGTACTTCAGCAACGATCAAGCGCCGCTTTCTTCGCGGACGGTGCGTTTCATCAGCGGGATTCATTTTCCGCCCGGCGTAGCGAACGCCCCTACCGCGGACCTTTACGGAATCGAGAATACAAATCGCGGATGCTCGCTCTCCACGAATTTTCTTCCGGGACAAACTATTGATCCGTCGACCGCGCTGGTCGGCGGAGGGCCGGGCCTCGGCATCGCGACGGGCAAGGCAGATCTGCTGGATGGCGATCCCAATGCCGTGAACCCAGGCGGGGTGCCGATTTTTCGAGGCGCTACTGTTGTGGGGGGAATCGGGATTGCTGGAATCGATCACGACACGGCGGAATATGCGGGATTCTCTGCCGTCGCAGCAAGTGGATTTTTGCCTCCTATTGCACAGTTGCCGCCGGGCGTCGTGTTTATCGGGGGAATTGCGCTGCCATTTGTGAACCAGACAACTGCGCCCGCGGGGGTAACTGCTGGGACGGCCGACGGAAACTATTACCTCACGTACACGCCAACGGACAGCGTCGGTCAACCGCCAGAGGGTGATTTGGTTGGACCGAACCCCGGAAGCCAATTGACAGCGGCGGAAGTGAAACAGATTCTCGACAACGCGGAGGCAACAGCGAACACCACGCGTGCCGTGATTCGTTTGCCGATTGGGCAGCGGGCCAAGATGGTGATTGCCGTGGCTGACCTCGATGGCACGATTATCGGATTGCGGAGAATGCACGATTCGACCATTTTCAGCATTGATGTGGCCGCCAGCAAAGCGCGCAACATGATTTATTTCAACGGCAGTTCGCGGACGGCCGCCGATTTAAATCAGGTGCCGATGGGCACTGCGGTTACCAACCGGACGATTAGTTTTGGCGCGCAGCCATTGTTTCCGCCGGGGATCAATGGTTCGCAGTTGGGGCCGTTCTACAATTTGTTCACGAATGACACTGCCCATCCTTGTTCGCAAGGCTTCCAAGCACCGGGTGTGAACCAGAGCGGAATTGTTTTTTTTCCCGGCAGCGTGGGTTTATATAAAAACGGAGTGTTGGTGGGCGGCTTGGGCGTCAGCGGTGATGGCGTGGATCAGGACGACTATGTGACCTCTGGCGGGATGGTTGGTTATGAGGCGCCTGCACCGATTCGCGCGGACCAGATTGTTATCGAGAATGTGCGATTGCCGTATTTGAAGTTTCCGAGGAATCCGACAGATTAGGAATCGTTGACGGCTCTGTTTCTGGCAGAAGGCATTGGAACCCAAGCCCGCCTCAGAAGGCGGCCGCTACACAAGCAAGACAATCCAAGAGGATGGTGTAGCGCTTAGTGGGTTGCCGTGCGCCTCTGCGTTGATTTGTGGCGACTGCGTTTCTTTGGCTTGGTGAAGGAAGCGAGCGCTCGCGTGTATTGCGCCATTACTTTGGGATTGGCTCTGTTGTAGACGAACTGCCCCTCTCGTTTGCACTCGATCAGGCCAGCATCGGAAAGAATTTTCAGGTGATGGGAGATGGTGGCTGGTGTGACGCCCCGCAGGGAAACCAGTTCGCCGCAGTTCATGGAGACCGATGAGCTGATAGCTTCGAAAATGAGAAGGCGGGTTTCATCCGCAAGTGCCTTGGAAATACGCTCAATCAGTTCACGGTCCATTAGCACCATTGTAACGAATCGTATCCACAGCCGCCAGCGTCGTGATTCTGCGCCAGAATTGGATGTAACCGTTAATTTAGACACTCATCTAATTATCGAAGTCACACAAATGACATTCAGCCCACATTTGGGCAATGGAGAAGATTATGAAGAGACTCGAAGGAAAAGTAGCGGTAATTACCGGTGGCAACAGCGGCATTGGACTTGCAACCGCACAGCGGTTTTTGGAAGAAGGAGCACGAGTGGCGATTTCGGGCAGGAGCCAGAAGACCCTCGACGAGGCCGTCAAGAGCCTGGGAAACGGAATTCTGGCAGTGCGGGCGGACACGGCAAAACTTGAAGACACCGACCGCTTTCTTAAGGCCGCGGTGCAGAAATTCGGAAAGATCGACGTTCTGTTTGTGAATGCCGGTGTGGCAAAGTTTGGGCCGGTAGCGGACACCTCCGAGACCATTTTCGATGAGCAATTCGACATCAACGTAAAAGGCGCGTATTACACCATTCAGAAAGCGTTGCCGCACCTGAACGATGGCGCCTCCATCATCCTGAACACCAGCGTGGCTGGCACATCCGGTCAACCCAACACCAGCGCGTACTCAGCGACCAAAGCAGCGCTGCGATCCTTTGCACGGACGGCTGCTGCGGAGTTGGCTTCGCGAAATATTCGAGTGAATGCTGTTGCTCCCGGACCAATTGTTACGCCGATTTTCGGCCGCACCGGTTTGCCGAAGGAAGCCGTGGACGAATTTGCCAAACACATCGTCAGTCAGGTTCCGCTGGGGCGTTTCGGGCAACCCGAGGAAGTCGCGGGAGTCGTAGCGTTCCTTGCTTCGAAGGACGCTTCGTATGTGACGGGCGTGGAACTTCATGTGGATGGAGGAATGGGCAACCTCTAAGAATTCGGATAACGAGGTTCAACAAAGGCGCTCGGGAGAAACTTCCTGAGCGCTTTCTATTTTGCGTTCGATTATTTTGCGCCCGATTATTTTGTAGAAGAGGGATCGGGCGTGGAAGCTACGTTTGCGTCGAGAAACCATTTGTGCTGCTGGTCGCCGGGAGCGTAGCAGTTGCCATCGGGGGCATAGGTCGCGCGACAATGCTCGGTGCGCTCTTTACGCATGGGGGTTTGGGCGTACTGCCAGACCGCAGCGAAGTCGGTGCCACTGGTGGAAGGGCTGGCAGGAGTTTTCGGAAAAGTGCAGCCTGGTGAAGGCGGACAGCTGTCGTTGAATACCCAGTAGACAATTTTAGTTGAACCGGCGTGCGATTGAATGTCTTGCGCGCTCGTGATCCGCACGCCGTGGCCCTCGTCCACCGGAATGCCGGAGCAGTAGACCCCCGCGCGGAACCCGTTTGCAGCAAGACTCTCAAACCAAGTCTGGAGATAGGTCTGGTAGGTTGCAGGAAGGCGGCCACCTTCTTCGACGTCCAAGAAAATGACTGTGCCAGCCGGAAAACCTTCTTGAGCAGCGAGTTTCGAGGCGCGTTGCGCGTCGAGGATGCCCTTCGCCCGCGCGACTTGCATACTCTTAACCTCGCGAGATTCAAGTGCATTGAAAAGCACCACGAAACCAAAGCCTTGGTGCTCGAGCAGTTTTCGTTTGCCTGTCCAGGAACTGCTTTTTTCGCCCGGCGGGGCGCTCAACCAGTAGCTTGCAAACGAGAAAGTCTTTTTCAGAAGTGGGAGCGCGTCGTCACCGGGATAGGCGTTGAGATCGAATCCGAGATAGGAAACGGCTATCGAGTCTGGCTTCTGCGTAGCAGCCGAAATACAAAAGATAACGACGAGAAGGAGCAGGGTCAGAGAAGAAATGTGGATTGCGGCCTTCACAGAATCTCCGATACGCGCCGAGATACCTTGACGAGGCAAATCAGCCTTCGCGCAGTTTGTGACCGGACAGGTTGCCGAGACCATCGTACGCAGCATATTTGTACATTTCGCTTAGCGTCGGGTAGTTGAAAACTTGTTCGATGAACTCGTCGATGGAAAGGCCGTTGTCCAACACCATCATGCCCACGTGAATCAGTTCGGTTGCGGACTCGCCAATCATGCCGACGCCCAAAAGTTTGCGATTGCTGGGCGCAAAGATAAGTTTCAGCAAACCGGTGACATCGCCGACAATGTGGCCACGAGCGTTATTCGCATAGCTGGCTCTTCCCACACAATACTCAATTCCCTTCTCCTTGCACGATTCCTCGCTTTCACCCGCAGCGGATATTTCCGGGATGGTGTAGATACCCATGGGCAATAGCGAGGCCACGCGCTGCTTGTACTTCAAGCCAAATGCGTGACATACGGCAACGCGGCCCTGCTCCATCGAGGTGGAAGCGAGCGCGGGAAAACCAATCACGTCGCCTGCTGCGTAAATGTGCGGAACCACCGTGCAGTAATTTTCGTCGACGCCGATATAGCCCTTGTCATTAATCGAGAGTCCCGCTTTCTCGAGTGCCAGACCATCGACTGCGGCGCGGCGGCCCGCGGCGAAAAGTGTCGCTTCCGTTTCCAGCGTTTTACCGCTTTTCATGGAAAGCCGAGCGAAATTCGCGGTGTTCTCCACTTTTACAGGGCGCTCATTGAACCATAGGCTCATCCCGGAAGTGAGAAAGCGGTCACGCAAGATGTTGGAAATCTCGGCGTCCAGAAACGGGAGCAAGCGATCGCGGCCATCCACTAAAGTGACATTGACACCGAGGGCCCTGAAGATCGAGGCGTACTCACAACCGATGACGCCGCCGCCAATAACGGAAAGACTTTTGGGAATTCGTTTCATCTGCAGGAAAGTGTCGGAATCAAAAGTGTGGATGTCGTCGAAGGAAATCTCCTGGGGACGGTGTGGCTTGGAGCCGGTCGACAAAAGAATGACTTCGCCGCGAAGCCGACGGGGTCCCGAGGTTCCGGTAACAGTTATCGTGTGCGGATCTTCGAACGCAGCCTGCCCGGGAACCAGTTCAATGCCGTGGAGGCGCAGATTCTTGAGAATGCGCAGGCGTTCCATTTCCACCACTTCGCGTTCGTGGTGCATGAAGTCCTGAACGGTCAGATTGTCCTTCAGTGAATAGTCAATTCCGTACAAGCCGCGTTGTTTCAGGCCGGAGAAATAAAGAGCGGATTCGCGAAGCGTTTTGCTGGGCACCGTGCCGGTATTGATGCAGCTTCCACCTACCACCGGAGCGCGTTCGACAATGGCCACGCGTTTGCCGAAATAGGCGGCTTGCGCGCCGGCCTTTTCCCCCGCGGGACCGCAACCGATGACTAGCAGATCAAAAGAATCCGGCGAGGACACAGCCACCTCCTGGAGTTAACGACGGACGGCAAGACAATTCTTCCGTGCAGTGATGAACTTTGCGAAATGGTAGCAGGTTTTTCAAAGGGCGTAGCTTGTAGATCGGTGTGCCGGTGTCTTATTCATTGGCGCAGTGGGTGTCTAGTGCTGGGGAGCGGTGCTAAAGCCGCGAAGGGCTTCGAGACGAGCACGCGCATCGACGAAGTTAGGCGCGAGTTGCAACGCCGCCTGATATGCGCCGGCGGCGCGATCAAGGTCGTGGGTCACTTCATACGAGCGGCCAAGCCAGAATAGAGCCAATGGAGACGGCGCGAGGCTCGCAGCGTGGGAAAAATCGGCGGTAGCGGCGGTGAAATTGGAAGACTGAAACTCCGCGGTGCCGCGAGCGATGTAGCTGTTCTGTTTGGCAGGATTAAGCGAGATTGCGGTATTCAGTTCGGTAATCGCCAGAGGGAAATTCTGCAAGCCGAGATAGATGATTCCGAGATTGTTGTGCGCCTGGGCGGCTTCGAAGGCGTCCGGCGAGACCGCAATCGCCTGCCGGTATTGTGTGGCAGCATCGATTAATTGGTTTTGCTGTTGAAAAAGAATGCCTAGATTGTAGTGAGCTGAAGCGAGATCGGGCGCAAATTGGACTGCCGCAAGAAAATGAGGCAATGCAGCTTGAGACTGGCCGGCTTCGACAAGCGCGGCGCCGAGATTGTTTTCTGCAATGCCGTTGCGGCTGGTTACTTCGAGAGCGTGGGTGAACAGCGTGATGCTGTTGTTCCAGTAGCCGATTTGTTTTCGCGTGAGATAACAAAATGGAAGAAGAAGGATCAGAAAAGCGATGACTAAAATTTGCGGGTTCCATCGGCGTTCCTTGGCCAGATCGGAAATTAACCAAACGACAGCGACGAAAATTCCGATGAGGGGCAAATAGGCATAGCGATCTCCCATGCCTTGGCGGCCCGATTGAACGAGGCCGATCATTGGAAACGCGGTTCCCAGATACCAGAGCCAGCCAACTACGAGATATTTCCGGCGGCGATTTGCATATACGAGGACCGATATTCCGACGATGACCGCAGCGGCCAGCAGAACTTTCCAGGCAGCGAGGGAATTTTCCGGATGCGGATAGAAAACCGCTAGCCGGGTGGGCCAGATGGCTTTACCGAGATATGCAGCGTAGGAAAAGATGACGTTCTTCACTCTCCACGCTAGAGGCATGGCCGCGGTGAGGGCCTTTTCTTTGCGATGAATTTCAAGGGTCAGCCAACCGGCGCCAGCAGACATCAGAAACACGGGAATTTTTTCCAGTAGTAAGCGAAGAAGCGAAGTTCTCGCGGAAGATGTGTCGTCGTTGCCGGCGGAACTTGGAAAGCGGCTTAAAGGCCAATAGTCCAGAAGAAGCATGGCGAAGGGCAAAGTTATGATCATGACTTTGGACATGAGCGCACACAAGAAGAGAACGGCCACGGCCAGATAACGGACCAACGAGGGACGTTTCGCGTACCATGCGTAAGCAATCAGGGTGAGGAACATGAAAAAGACGGAGAGGACGGCTTTGCGTTCGGCGACCCATGCAAAGGATTCGACGTTGATGGGGTGCACGGCGAACAAGGCGGCGACCGCGGCGCTCGGCCACGGCCTGCCGGTCATGACAAGCAAGAAAATAAACAGAAGAACGACATCGCAGGTCTGAAGGAGAACACTGTTGGCATGATGCCCCCGCGGCTGCAGTCCGAACAACTGAATATCGAGCATGTGCGAGATCCACGTAAGCGGGTGCCAGTTCGCTGCTGGATTGTCTGTGCCAAAAGCCCAATGGATATTTTCCGCAGTCACGCCTTGCAAGACATGGGCGTTGGCGGTGACGTAATCGGGGTCGTCGTAATTGACGAAGCCGTTGTTCAATGCCGGTAAGTAGAGCAGCAAAGCGCCGAGGGCCAAGGAAAGCGCGATAAGTACGGACAAGCGGAGGTTACTTCGCTCGTCGGGAGCCGCGGTAGAGGATTCTGCTGCGGGCTTCGCGGACTCTTCGAGACTAGCTGTCACGGTTGCACCGACCTCAGACGATTCCGTAGCGGAACCGCACAGAGTTTCGACCGAAATCGCGAATGGACGGCCAGCCGATTGTTGGCGTAAAGGCGCACGAATAAGGCTCGTTTCGATTATAAGGACAGGCATTTGCCGGACAAGTTTGCTTCCGTGATCTGAGACGTAATTGCCAACGGAGCGCATGGAAGAATATTTCCGTAACCCGACGGCAGAACCGACCCGGGCTCGGAGTCAGGCCAGATCTCTCAGGGTTGGAAGTGAAGACGGAAGATCGGGTTCCGTTTGAGCAAACGCTTTCTAGCAAGTGGCTCTACCCCATCAAACACGAGGGACGGTCAACGCAAAAAACAGCCTGACCTGCCTGATTCCCGCGGCGATAAGGTTCTCCGACTTAGCTTGAGCAATCGTTTTCACAAAGTGAATCGGCGGACTCTGTAAATGTGCTATCCTTCGCGGCGATTGCGGCTACGGCCGAGTAAACCGGAGGGGTTGACGCATGACTTCGATCGCGCGGCGACTTTTTTTGCAGCAGTCACTTACCGTTGGTGGGGCGTGCACGGCAGAATTGGCGTTCGGCCGATTCTTGCCGGCGCAGACGGCATCTTCTGCCCCGGCGGGTGCGGCACGAATTTATCTGGATACAAAGCGAACGATAGCCCCGATCGACCGCAATCTTTTCGGATCTTTTCTGGAGCACCTGGGCAGGGCGATCTACGAAGGAATTTATGACCCAGGCTCAAAGCTGTCCGACTCAAATGGATTTCGAAAGGATGTGATCGAAGAAGTCCGCGCGCTCGGGGTACCCATAATTCGCTATCCGGGTGGCAATTTTGTTTCCGGATATAACTGGCTGGACGGCGTCGGACCTAAACAGGATCGCCCGAGGGTTTTAGATAAGGCGTGGAATGCAATCAACAGCAATCAATTTGGCACCGATGAATTCATGATGTGGTGCAAGGCGGTCGGCACCAAACCGTTGATGGGACTTAATCTGGGCACCGGAACAGCGGAACAAGCGGCGGCGCTGGTGGAATATTGCAACGTGGAGAAAGGAACCCGTTGGAGTGAACTGCGCCGCAAGAACGGAATTGCCGCGCCGTATAAAGTACAGAATTGGTGTCTGGGCAATGAGATGGATGGTCCCTGGCAAATCGGGCATATGACCGCGACAGAATATGGATACAAGGCTGCGGATGCGGCGCGGCAAATGCGCTACGTCGACCCAACATTGACACTAGTGGCCTGCGGATCGAGCGGTCCGCTTATGCCTACGTATCTGGCGTGGGATCGCGAGGTTTTGGAGCAGTGCTACGAATATGTGGATGCACTCTCGTTGCATCGCTACATCGGAAATACTCAAGAAGAGACCGGCGGCGACAGCTCGAAATACCTGGCAATGAATTTGACCATGGACCGACAGATTGCGGAAACGGTTGCGGTTTGCGATTACGTCCGCGGTCGCAAGCGCTCGCCGAAAAAGCTGTGGCTTTCTTTTGACGAATGGAATGTCTGGTATCGCGCGAGAACCGGAGACGCCGTTAACGGACGTGAACAGGAAGCGCCGCATCTCCTGGAAGAGGTGTACAACCTGGAGGACGCACTGCTTGTGGGCGGAATTATCAACACGCTGCTGCGAAACGCCGATCGCGTGAAACTGGCTTGCCTCGCGCAACTAGTGAATGTGATTGCGCCGATCATGACAAATGCGAACGGACTCTTCCGACAGACAATCTATTACCCATACAGCTGGGGTCTGCAAATGGCGAGAGGTGACGTTCTGAATCTCCTCACGGAATCACCCACTTACGAAGTCTCCGGAATCGGAACGGTTCCGTATCTGGATGTGACCGGAACGTTCTCGAAAGAGAATGGAAACGTGTGTCTGTTTATTTTGAACCGCGATCTTTCGAATGCTCACGAAGTGGATGTGGTTTGGGAAGGTGCGCCGCCAGCGCGCATTCTGACGTCAACGGTGCTCACCGGCAGCGACTTGAAAGCCGCGAATGGTTTCGATTCGCCGAAGCGCGTGGCTCCGCAAGATTTGACGAAGCCAGTCACGTCTGGTGGGCACACAAAATTCGAGGTACCCGCGCGTTCGTACACGGTGATCCAGTGGGGCGCCTAATTGGGGGACAGGCGTTATGGATTGATCAGTTCGCTTGATTAGCCAGAGTAATTAGCGCGGGCATGACATCACCGAATTGGGTATCTTCGGGCCGGCCAAACGCGAAATACACTTTCCGATAGAGCGCGTACAGCGAATCGTAGATTTCTTGTGACTTAGGCTCGGGAATGAAGACCGCGTGGTCAGGGCAGATCTTGTCCTGGGCTTCTTCCACGGTCTTGAAGGTGCCGGCCGCGAGGAATGCAAATATCGCGGAGCCTAGACTGACGACGCTTTTGGCCGGCACGAGAACTGGCCTGCCGAGAACGTTGGCGTAAATTTGATTGAGCACGTTGTTTTTCTGCGGAATACCCCCCGCATTGATCACTCGTTTGATGTGCACGCCGTGTTCGGCCATGCGGTCCAGGATGATGCGGGTATGAAACGCGGTGCCTTCGATCGCGGCAAACAATTCGTCCTGCGCGGTACTCTGCAGATTCCAGCCGAAAGTAATTCCGCGCAAATTCGGGTTCACCAACACCGTGCGATCTCCGTTGTCCCAGGTCATGCGAAGTAAACCAGTTTGCCCCGCACGATATTGCTCAAGCCCCTGACTCAACGTCGCGACGTCCGTTCCTGCACGGGTGGCAATGGCGCTAAAAATATCTCCCACGGCTGACAAGCCTGCTTCGATTCCGGTGCGTTGCGGATGCACGCTTCCCTGCACCACCCCGCAGACGCCCGGCACCAGATTCACTGACGGCGTGATGCCAATGATGCACGTCGAAGTGCCGACGACGTTGACCATGTCCTCCGTGCGGCAACCTGCGCCGATGGCGTCCCAATGAGCGTCGAACGCACCCACGGGTATGGGAATTCCCGCTTTCAATCCAAGCTTTTCAGCCCATTGCGCAGAGAGCCGGCCCGCAATTTTGTCCGAAGTGGCGTATTCGCCCTGAAGTTTTTCTCTAACACCTTTCAGCAAAGGATCAACTTTAACGAGGAATTCCTCGGGTGGAAGGCCGCCTAGGTCCGGGTTCCACAACCATTTGTGACCCATGGCACAAACGCTGCGCTTCGCCTGTCGGGGGTCGGTGATTCCGCAGAGCGTGGCCGCGACCATATCGCAATGTTCGAACGCGGACGCAAACTCGGCGCGCTTGGTCGGGTTGTGGCGAAGCCAGTGCAGCAACTTCGAGAAACCCCACTCGGACGAATACACGCCACCGCACCATTCGATAGCTTGAAGCCCTTCGCGGTGGGCCGCTTCGGTAATCTCCGCGGCTTCCGCTTTTGCGCGGTGATCGCACCAAAGATAGTATTCATCGAGCGGTTGAAGATTTTTATCGACGGGAATAACCGAGGAGCCAGTAGTGTCCACGGCCAGCGCTTGCACCTGATCACCGGAGATCTGCG
>Ga0070765_100000305_pt1 | contig 29348 bp, 26 predicted proteins | sample HubBroMetageWFT5_FD_71516 | JGI IMG/M metagenome (GOLD analysis project Ga0070765, IMG submission 71516) | Warmed and freeze-thawed soil microbial communities from the Hubbard Brook experimental Forest, New Hampshire - Hubbard Brook CCASE Soil... | ecosystem: Environmental > Terrestrial > Soil... | reverse complement strand
CTTTGTAAACCATTCAAAAGAATGGCGGGGACGACGGGACTCGAACCCGCGGCCTCTGCCGTGACAGGGCAGCGTTCTAACCAACTGAACTACGTCCCCACTTGTTTTTCACACGGTCAGGGCCAAACCCGCATGTTTACTGTCTGCTTTTGCTGGCAATCGTTTCGCCTGCTTCAATCCGTTCCACCGAATATAACCAGGTTTCGCTACGAAATGGACGGTAAATGGGCAGTATGAAAAACCACCCAGAAACCTTCCGCAGGCTATCGCGACTTCGAGCATCTGTCCATGCTCTGTGATGAATTGTAGCAGACCGAATTCAGATCAGTACAGGTTCTGTACGAATGTGGTGTGCTTGAGGAGCATGTTCTGCACAGATGGCAACTGCGCTCGGAACTTGCAGCGTCGATTCTCGTTAGGGCAGGAGCGGCTGACAAGTAATTTGGACCGTTCGCCGGGAAAAGACCGCGTTTCGGGGAACATGGACAAGAGGTCAAGAACTGGCTCCGCACGGTCCAGTTGTTGCGGAATTTCGAATCGCCGTTCAAGCGCTACATGAAACTTGGCTTCGGCGGCGCGCATACTGATTCGAGCCAGCGACTCATGTACACTTCGGCGTGAGCTTCACCGCAGTGATGTCGGGCTCCGACCGCGCTGACGGTTTCAGAATTCCCCCTGTGCACAGTAAGCTCGGACCCTGCGATTTCTGCCACTGCACGTTCTCTTCTAAGAACGACCGCCAGAAACAGTGATGTAGTAAAACGTTTTGCGGAATCAGCCTGGGTAGGCACGCTACCCAGCGATGGCACGCATCCATTGATCGACACGATGACGTCACTCGGACAGCCCCACCGAGTCTTCCAGTATCGAACAACTTTCGAATCCGTCCCAGGAACCTTTATGAGTCCACTTGTTAACTCTATCGGCGCATTCGCGGTAACGGGGAGCGGGTGACGGCCAATCCAAGAATTGTTAGGGTTCGGAAGTCGGCTGGAGGGAATCCCCGGGGGAATTCCCCCAGAATCGCCGGATTGGCTTCAAAGGTCTCGGTTGGGGCTATAATGGCGGCCACAGAGTGTGCCTTATTTTTGGATTAGAGGGGGTGCCCCCCGGGCAAGAAAGGAGGTCCCATGTTGAAGCTGCTCAGTATCATCAGGTCTGACGAAGGCCAAGACATTGCAGAGTACGCGGTGATGTTAGCGGTGATCCTGGTTCTCGTAGTTGGTACCATACGGCTCATTGGCTCCAATGCCAATAATGTTTTCTCCAATGCCGCCAGTTCGATTCAGTAAATCCGGCATTGGTGCTGACGAGGATTGGCGTGACCGGCAGGAATGCGAGCAGTGCCTTTCGCAACAGCCAGTTCCTTTAATGACGTGCCCGAATGAGCAACGAGCACGCTCGTAGTCGGTCGCTGCTGTATTCCATGGCGGGGACCGACTTCAGGCCGATGACCGCTCCCAAGGACGGGCGGATCATCTACCGTGACTATGCCGACACCTCACGCCCCAGTGCGGCGGATTAACACGTGCACCGTGCCGCATGTCCCTGATACAGTGGTCAGCGGGTGAGGAGCCCACGCCGATGGACACTAATGTGATGATCATGTTTGCATCTGTGTTGTGCACGATGACCGCACTCAGCTTTATGGAACTGCGCCGCATCCGCAAGAAGCTGGAATCGAAGCCGGAATCCAAGTAGGGGAACTCCGAACCACTCCGGGACTCCGCAACCAGATCTGGCATGCGGGTCGCACGAGGGCACAAACCTGTCCTGTTGATGGGGAGTTGAGGGCTGCGCATTTGTGCCGGTGGTTTTTCCTATGCGCCAGGTGATTTTGCTTCCCCGCCTCTGTTCACAATCAACGCGGCCGCCTTCTGGAGTGGGTGCTTCCCGCCCGCGGTAATGAACGCATCTTCACGGTGAGTGCGCCGTGGTACCCGAACCAAGCTGGCGCTGTCAGAATGCCATCTTTACAGCGAATTGAATGATTCTGGGCTGAGCCGTTCCGTAGGTATTGGAGGATGACGACCCCGCCATTCCAGTAATCTCTCCGTAGGTGGCCCCGATGTCGGCGAGGTTACCGTCCGGCCTTCCGAAATTGACATTGTTGAATGCATTGAAGAACTCTGCTCTGAATTCAAGCGAGAGCCGCTCGTTGATCTTGGTATTCTTAATCGCAGCCAGATCGGCATCGAAATATCTTGGTCCGCGGAGAATATTCTTTCCCGTATCGCCGAAGGTCCCTATCGCGTTGGGCACGAATGCGCTGGTGTTAAACCATTCCTGCACCTCTGAGGCATGGGAACGGCCACCGCCCAGAACGGCTTGCTGAACACTCGATACGGCAAGATCGGCGCGATCCCCTAACATGCCGCTCAAAGAGTTGTCGGCGCCGCTGAAGATGGAGAACGGAAATCCAGTCTGCCAGCCGGCGCTTGCGGAGAATTCCCATCCATTCGCAATTTTGTCGACTGCTTTAGGCAGGCCGACATGCGGAACCATGTACTCGCCATTGATTTTGAAAGTCTTGGCCAGATCGTCATCCGAGGGGCCGTAATCGAAATAGCGGCCGCAACTGCAACTGTTGGTCAAATAAGGTGACCCGCCTGCCGGGGCGAAATCGTCCAACTCCTTGGCCCAGGTAAAGTTGGTCAGGAAAGAAAAGCCGTGTGTCATGCGCTTCTCGAGCGTTATCTGGGCGGCGTTGTAGTTGCTGTCGACTCCGGAATTGATCGAACCGATCGATCCATACGCAGGATACAGAGGGACTTCCTGCTGAAGAGCCGGATCCCAATGATTAGGGTTCAATTGGAGCAGGCCGCTTTCCTGGTCGCCCGTGCCGCTCAGATGGTGTCCATTATTGCCCACATAGGCGACGCGCAACATCCAGTCCTGTTTGAATCCGCGCTCCGCCGTCAGGTTCCAGGACAGCACCATGGGTAAGCGGAAGTGGCGGTCAAATATCTGACTGAAAGAGATGCCCGAAGTCGGGAAAATTGCGTTACTCGGGCTTGGATTCGTAGGACCAAACTCCCCTGGAAACAGGTTCGTGGTTCCCGAACTTCCATATGGATCCGCCAGGGTCACCAAAGGGGATCCTGGACTGGAACCTACGTTAATAATGGGAGCAAATGGAGGGACGCCCACCACGTCCTCGAACGCAACCGTGTTCGGGGCTTCGTAGTAATACCCGGTTCCGCCCCGGATGCTGGTGTTGCCATCTTTTGTAATCCGATAGGCAAAGCCCAGCCGCGGTCCAAAGTTTTTCGCATTGTTATAAATGGAAGAGGCCGGGCATCCAGGATCATGATTCTTTCCACCAAACAGCAATCCCACGGGGGCCGTCGGAAATCGCTGGGACTGTGCTCCGGGCACAAAGCATCCGACTCGCCCTTCGCTATCCGTATACGGGAAGAAAGGATCCCAGCGAAGTCCGGCGCTTAACAACAGCCGTGAGGTAGCTTTCCAGTTGTCTTGCACGAAGAGGCTTTCTCTGTATCCCGTAAAATTCAGGTAGAGTCCCCCGCCTTGCGTAAACGACGACACAGCGCCCAGTTCGAAATCTGCCAGAGGATTGCCGGTTAGATTCTCAAAGTCGAAAACTCCGCTTTCCTGGTACTGATTTCCCATGGGCAGGCGAACCCGCAGAACTTCGCCGCCGAATTGCACTTCGTGCTTTCCCTTCATCCAGGTGGCAATTTCACGCAACGATTGATCGCCGCGATTCCATACCCCATAAGGCGTTCCCGGCAGTGTGAAGGCCCCGCCCCCGCTCACGGTCACATTCAAAACAGCGGCATCACCCCCTCCACGATTTTGGGGCACAGCTATGTTCACTCCGGCATCTGCCATGCTGAAAGGAGCCGAAGACAGGGTTGTGCCGTTCTCGCTGTTATAGCCGAAGAAACTGCTCAACAAGAAGGTATGGGAGATCGTATAGATATCGACCACGCTGATGTTCTTGAGAACGAGATGTTCAGCGTCGCCTCTGAGTTCCAGCAGGTTCGAGGCAGGCGGAGTAAACACCGGGTCCGTATAACTCATCTGAAAATAATGACCGCTCAGATGATGCTTCCCGAGGTTTAAGTCCACCTTGGCTAAATATTCATCGGTGTTTTGAGCATCCGGTCCACCGTTAAAGTTAAGTTGATCGTTGGGTCCGCTCGGGAGCGGGATCTGGTTCAGAATATAGGTGGCGACAGGGCTAACCGGAATCTGATTATTAAGGTAGTTTGCCCCTGTAGCCGGATTTACCAACTGCGTACCCGGAAGCAGATCGGAAAAGTCTCCTGTGCGTTCAGTTGCATCCGGAACCGTTGCAATCTGGCCATTTTGAGCTGTGCGGAACCGTGTCCCCTGATAGCTCCCGAAATAAAACAGGCGGTTCTTAATAATCGGGCCGCCGACGCTCCCTCCGAATTGATTCTGCTTGAGCGGATTGACAAGTCCCCCGGAAAAATAATTGCTGGCATCCAGCGCGGAGTTCTGCAGAAATTCAAATACATCTCCGTGAATCTCGTCCGTCCCCGATTTTGTGACGACGTTGACCACGCCTCCGATCGCGTTGCCGTAGTTGGCGCTCATATTGCCTGTCACCAGATTGAATTCCTGGATGGCGTCGGGATTCGGAAAAGGTACATTGGTATTGATGTAGGTGTCGTTGGCATCGACGCCATCCAACAAGTAGTTGACCCCGTTAGCTCCACCTCCATTCACCTTGGCGTACTGCTCTGTGGGAAAGACACCTCCCTCACAGTTCGCAGCGCAATAGTTGGCGGTCACGTTGGTGGTTCCCGCCGCAAGAAACACCAGTTCCTGCACGTCGCGGCCGTTCAACGGTAAGTCGCTGATTTCTTTTTGATCGATCAACTGACCGACCGTAGCGGAGTCCGTGGTAACCAGCGACGAATTTGCGATCACAACCACCTGTTGCGCAACCAGACCCACCTGCAGTTGGACGTTGAGGCTGGCCGCCTGATCGACGGATAACACAATCCCCTTCTGAACATACCGGGTATAGCCGGCCATCGAAACCGTGATCTGATAGGTGCCTACAGGGAGGCTGGGAAACAGATACTGCCCGGCCGATGTGCTATTTGTGGTCTTGGTATATCCCGTCGCCAGATCTTGAACGATAACGGTCGCTCCCGCCACGACTGCGCCTGACGGATCGGTGACGATCCCGCTGAGCCGCGCCGTCGTGAACTGGGCCCACACCGGCATCGTCGCGCCCAGAAGCAGAATGAGTCCGAGGACAAAACATCTTGGCCGACGCGCCCGCAACAGGTTTCGACGAACTCTTTTCATAGGCTACCCTCTCGTGGCATCCGAATCTGCTTGCGTTTCAGATCGCTTTGGTCACTGGCTTTCGTTTTAGGCTTGAGGAGCAACATTTCGGCAAATCACGCTCACCACCCGCCGGTGGAAAGATCCGTTCCGCGCGTTCCTCAATTTCGAACTAACTCTGCCAACTTTCCCGCGTGTGTTTTGCACTTGACACTTTAGGATTGCGCGAATGTACCGACAGTCTGCTCGTTTGTCAATTGTTTTGTTCGTTTCTGATCGATTCGTATTGCGGCAAGCGTCGATGAACGCGACGTGCGGCAAGGCGGGATCGCGAGCTTTAGGCGTAAATCCTCACATTTTGAACCACCCGGCTAATGGCGCCATTGGGACTGGGCCCGTCCGGCGTCAAGTTCCAGTGCAAGGAGAAGAATAACCCCAGCAACTGGCCGAACATGATGTCCACTGGCGGACGACAATCATCCGGCACCGGGGTGTGAATTTCGGGCGAAAGATAACGCTCTGCGAGACCATCCAACGGCAGCTCTGAATACCCGCCCACTGCGATCTGAGTTTTCACCAAACCCTTCTTCCTGAGTTCCTGCAACAGATCTCTCTCGTAGTGGGAAACCGTTTCATCGCTGGAAAGAAAAGCAACCAGTAGCGTGGTTTTGTCGAGAGCTGCCATGGGACCGTGTCGCAGTCCCATGGCCGATTCCGACATCGTCAGCACTTTGCCCGCGGTCAGCTCTAGTACCTTCAACGCAGATTCAACGGCCACGCCCTCGAGCGCGCCCGACCCGAGAAAACAGACCCTGGCATAGGGTTCTGCCGCAAGCGCAGCCGCGGCGTCAGCGGCGCGCGGGAGGAAAGTCTTTCCTGCTTCTACCAGCCGGCTGAGGACTGCTTCGTATTGCGGGAGACTATGAACATGAGCCATGCACTGGCCGAATACGACCATATTCGAGAATGAACTGGTCATGGCCAGACCCCGGTCGTTCACAGCATCGTCTAGAGTGACGGTAAACGCCTGGCTCTTGCCAGCGGCGCAACGAATCATGCGTCCTGCCGCGTTACACGACACGATGATGTGATGTATCTCCGGATGATTCACCAGAGCTTTTTCCAGGACAGACACACCCTCCGGGCTATCGCCGGACCGGGAGAACGAAATCCAGACGTAGCGCTGCCCCGGGACCAGCCACTCTTCCCCGTGGGTCAGGAGACTGGTACTGGGAATTGCAATGACTTCACATTTCCAGAGCCGCCGGAGGACGTTCGCCAGACTTCTGCCGATGTAGTCGGAAGTGCCCGCGCCGATAAGAAAAACAGTTGGTTTCGGCCGCGCCCGATCGGTGAATCCGGCCTTCGCCAGAAACTCCGCAAACCCCGTGCGGTGTTTCTGAAACAGAGAGAATGTTGCTTCCCAGGTGGCAGGTTGCTGTGCAATTTCAGCCGGAGTGTACAAAAGACCGCGTTTGATCTTCTCTTCTCTCGAAAGATCAAGAAGCTTAGCAAGAGCATTCACGGTTACAAGACTCCTTTGCGAACTCCGTCGGAGCACGGTTGACTAAGACCGCCGAGCTTCCGGAACAGTCAGCTCCTGATCAAAGAAACGAACTGCCACCATACGCGCGGCCCGTGTAGCGTCGACGGCGGCTCTCCCGGTGGTTTCGGGAGCGCTTTCGACTCCTTACGATTATAGATATTTACTTGCGTTTGGCGGGGAAAGTCAAGAGCAAAATCTCTGGGTTCCGGACGGTCCAGAGACTGCGTTGCATGGTTTCCCCCTCATTGGAGTGATCGCTCGACTCGAAAGCGGGTTTGGGTAGAACAAGACTTCCCTTTTAACCTCGAAAACGGCAACCTCGAATCGATCATGCCTGTCTTGGAAACTCTAGGGAAGGATTGCCTTGATTCCCGTGATCTCACAAAAATCGACTAACGCAGGGTATAGCTCTTCGCCGTAGCCCAGGCATGCATATTCATTGGTCCAATGCTGGAGCAACACGTCGATGTCACAGTGCGCGGTCACGAAACCGTGGGGCCAGAACGGGATGCCGCATTCGTTGAGCCGTTTTTCTATCTGATCAGGTGCGGGCTCGAAAATGCTGGCTCGGGCGATGACCATTTGAAACTCACCGTTCACTCTGCCCAGGCGGGCCAACACTCCTTCTCCCACTTTGCAGATCAACTTTACCGAGAGGCCGCCCGCTTCGCCTTCAGTCGGGATCCCGTGTTCCGAGAAGCCGGCCGGACCCAGCTTGCTTGCCAAGGAAGGTGGACAAGCGCCATCCCCGATGATCTTGATTTCTTTTGTTTTCTTGTCAATGTGCTGCAAATCGCCGTAATACACCCTCTCCTTGCTCAATTTGGTGAGCAGGAGAACAGTTAAAGCAGTGTTGAAGTCGCCCAGGGTAGAAGTGCCAACTCCATCCTCAAGCATCATGCTCTGAGCAAAGCAAGTTGCAGAATAATCGCCGGCCAGACCAGGGAAGGACTGAATCGTATAGAAGTCAAACTTTTCCTTCGCGACAACCTGTTTTAGGGCGAGGTATAAACGCATCGAACGCTCGGCCACAGCGTTTCGATCCGGTTGCTTGCCAAACAGCTGCTTCAGCCTTGGCTGCAGGTCATTCAGTGCGCTGGGAGAGATCCCTTCAGCGGCCTGCTTCAACTCGGTTGTGTCGCGGGAATCGATATCGATGCCAAACATTCTCATCCATTGGGAAGGATCGGCGGCGCCACAGGTTTGCCCCATCCCTCGCCCCCCAAATGTGCCAATCGTAGACATATTCAAGAAGCCTTTCAGATGGGAAGCTTGAGCGTAGCTGACAATCTTGCTGACAGTGTCTTGTTCCTCCAGACTTCCGTATACAAATTTGTGTGGAACACCGATTTCAAGCAAACCGCCGTGCAGCACCAATCCGCCAACGGGCCGCCAGCCCTGAGAGCCGGGGTGAGTCCACAGCAACAAGCCTTTGCCGCTTGCCGAATAATCGCGAACCGCGCCGACCAGGTGCGCCGCCCAAACCCAAGTCCCGGAAAACAGGACGACCGCATCGATGGCATCGTCGCACTTCATCTTCTTGAACGCGGCCCGAGCCTCTTCTTTGCTGGCGACAACCATGCCATGCTCAATAACTTTCAGACCCGCCACAGCCAGTGCACTCTTGGCGCGCTGGACCAATGCATCATCAATGAATGCGGTACCCATTGGGTCTTTTAGACCATCTTTGTGAACTCCGAACACTATGAATCCGATTGTGGCTTGTATCACTGTTCCTCCTGTTGGCATGTTGAGCTTTCAATGCTTGGAATCGCGGTGAGCGCTGAACGCAAACAACGGTATTGTTTGGCTTGTACCGCGTAGGCTGCCGCGACCGCAGTGTCGGTTGATACCAGAGAAACATCGCGGACAACGAGTTCCACAGCTTCTCGCAAGCTCCCGTATTCTCCCGATGCGACTCCGGCGAGTATGGCTCCGCCCAGACACACTGCCTCCGGACACTCCATTACATGCAGCCGCCGTCCCGATAAAGCAGCCCGCAACTGGAGACCCAGGGCCGAACGCGAGCCCCCGCCCGTGACGTAAATCTCCCGAAACTCTCCCACCGCGTTTGCCAAAATGTCGATCGTCTGTGACAGTTCACAGGCGATCCCTTCGAGAATGCCTTTGTAAATCTGGCTGCGCGTAGTGTTCGCGCTCAATCCGGAGATAATGCCACGTGCATGCGGGTTGAAGTCAGGATTGCAGGTACCGATCAAATTAGGAGTGATGCAAAGACCGGTTGGGCCCGCTGCTGCTTCTCGTTCCAGTGTCGCGTAGTGGATGGACTCCGCGTAAGACGGATCGCCGCCCTGCGCGAAAACGCCTTCCCCGTGTGCCTCTCCGTACAACAGATCGTGGAACCACTTGATCATGATTCCCGATGGAAAATAGGCCAGCGTGACGAACTTGTCGGGAACCACGTGACAATAAGAGTTGAGCGAAGCCGCCAGCGCCGCATCCGTTAACCTGGGCTGATCGGAAGCCGCCAATAGACATTCGTAAGTACCCATCGAGTCAGCCACACGCCCCGAACCGATAGCGCCCACTCCCAATGCACCGCTTGGTTGATCATGCCCTCCCATCACAACCATGGTTCCCGGTGAGAGACCGAGTTGACTCCCAGCGGCCGCATCTAATTTTCCTGCCACCGTTCCAGCAGGTACGGGAGTGGGCAGGCATTCGGCCTTTATTTCCGTGGCGGCAAGAATTTCTTCGGACCAGCGTCGCTGCCTTATATCAAATGCCAGATAGCGGGAGGCCAGGGAGTAATCGATATAGGCTGGTAGTCCCAATCGCGAAAGAACATAGCCAATCACACTAAGGAAGCGAACCGAAGAAGCAAAAACGTCCGGCCGGTGCCTGCGCAGCCAAAGCAATTTTGGAACCGGATACATGGGATGAGCGACCAGGCCGGTGATTTCAAAAAGTTGCTTTCTTCCGAATGTTCTTTCGAGCCATACCGTTTCTTCCGTCGCTCGATTGTCCTGGTTCAGAATGGCTGGAGCAATTGCCTCATTGCGCCCGTTTACCGGCACAAAAGTTTCGCCGTGCGAATTCAGGCACAGCGCTCGGACAGGATCGGAGAGATCCTTGGATACTGCTTGTGAACAGTGGCACACCGCCCGCCAAAAGCGGTCGGGATTCATCTCTGCGTGCGAAGGAGTGGGAAATTCGGGTGTGTACGCGACGGCGTGCTGAGCCAGTATCTCACCTGTCGCTGCAAATATCACCGCCTTGCATCGACTCGAACCGATATCAATGGCAAGCAAACTCATGATGGTTTTCGATTGCCGCTTGCTTTACCCGAAAGGTGTTTCGTCCAAGCTGTCGAGACATGTTACGACGCATCCAAGGCAAGTCATCGCGTCGCGCGAGTGATTACCGGCACGCTTCATAAGAATTTGTCCGCCACGACGGAAAGCTTCCGGCCACGAGCTCCGGACTCGACAACATCAATCTTTCCCTTGGCAACGGAGACGCTCGCTACACCACGAAATGTCTCTGGCGCCTCGAACAACAGAATCAGAATCCTGACTTGAGTCCTGGATTTGGCCGGAAGCCAGCGATACGTTGGTTCGCCGAATAGCGGACCTTGCTCGATGGTCTGTCTCCGCGGAATCGCAAACGGAGTTGTGCTGAACTCCAGCCCCCGGCAGAACGTTTTTTTATGCCACGGTGCTTGGGTTCGATTGTATCGTTCTTCCCAATTGCCGACCCAGGGGAAGTCTGCCCGTCGAAATGCATAGACGACCAGAAGCTTCAGGCGCGGGTTACATGCCGCGATGAAACCAATCTCAAGCTCCGGATTCAGCAATTGCGCGGTGTAATGTCCGAACCGCAGCGCCAGCATAGTGCGCAGGTTCATCCGCTTGCGATCTCTAGTCGGTGCGTTGGGCCAGGTAAACTCGGCATCCGGCTGAAGAGAAAATCGAGGGCTGTAGCTTGCTGGACAAACTTTCGCGCGCGTTGCTGGCATGTCGAACCAGGTGGCCTCCGCTTCCAGAAACGGCGGCCCGAAAGTGACATGTTCGTTCCACGAAATGGGCCGATCGTAACGGCTGAGGTTAACCGCCTCTTCTTCGCAATAAATCACCGGATTTACGCGGTCAAGGGTCAGGCTCCTGCTGAAACTGATTTGAGCTTCGGGAAGCGTCACACCGTATTGCAACTGTGGCTTCGGCGACTGGACTTGCTTCTGGATGCCCCACTTCAGCGCGGGCGCTTCGCCGTGAGTAGTGAGACCCGCCGCCGTCTCTTCTAGCGAAGGCGGCCCGAAGTGATCAAAGCTGAGGCTATGTCCCGCAATACCGGCGAGTAACCTGCCATCCGGTGGAGGCCCGTACTTGCTTTTATGTTTCGCAGTTGTGTACTTGAATGGATCGATCGTCTCCCACGGCGGTCGCCAGAGCGGGTTCACTCCGGAACATGCATTCAGATTCAACTCGCAGATATGCCCTCCGCCCTCGAGAACTGAGACATGTCCCCAATCTGCCTGCAGGCGGAATCCGGAGCGGCCGTCCATCACATTCTGCTTGCGCCAAGCCGCCCGCTCCTGGGGACCCGATCTCGTCATCGCGTGATCGCTTGAAATTCTGCCGTCGCCGCTCCGTCAAGAGCAGCCCGTGCCTGTTGAAGAAATGTGCTCATGTTGTCGGCTTGGAAAACATTGCGGCCAAAGAAAACACCAGCTGCTCCCGCGGCCGCAACGTCACGGACCACATCGAGCGCGTGTTTGTCCGAGGCATGACGGCTTCCGCCAAGCACCAGGATTGGTATGGGACATCTTTTCACCACCGAACGCATGGAGGCTACATCCCCGCTGTAATCCGTCTTAACAGCATCCGCGCCCAGCTCGGCTGCCATGCGAGTGTGGAGGTTCAGCCACTTGGGATCGCCTGGATTCTGCACATCCTTCCCCCGTGCAAGAGATTCCACAATCAGCGGGATTCCAACCCGCTCACATTCGCGGGCGACTTCCGCGTTGCGCGTGATTTCCTTCATCTCGAACTCGGCATCACCCGTACCTACAACAAGATAGGTGAGAACAGCGTCTGCGCCGTGTCGTAGCGCTTCCTCGGGGCGTGCCAGAATCGAGCTGTGCAGCGCGCCGCTTCCCTTTTGCCCAATCGCAGTCCAAACCGTAGTCCAATCCAGCCGGGCAATTAGAGCCGGCATTGGACCGAGTATGGTCGAGTTCGCGAATTGGCGCATGAGCCCCAGGTTCAGCAGCAACGCATCGACCTTGGCTTGGGCAAATTGGTGAATCTTTCCTAAGGGATCTTCCGTTCCAGGAATCGGCCCCAGGACCAGAGCATGATCGAAAGCCACCACCAGGGCTCGGCGTTCCGAGCCTCCGAGCACACGATTCAAACGGATCTTCTTGCCGCAATCGCTCACAGTTCCCTCACGTCTACCTTGAAGTCGAGCGGACTCAAATTATCCCGCACCTGAGCGATTGTCAACCTATTTGTCCCAATCTGTTCATTTGCGCCGCGCCTTACGCGTTCCTTGCAACTCCGCAACAATTACTTCGACGCCAGCCTTGCGCAGGCCTTTGATGTATTTTTGATCGGTGCCGGAATCGGTTACGAGGATATCGATGTCCCCCACGGGGCCGACGTAGGCAAAGCTCTGAGTACCAAACTTACTGTGATCCGCCAATGCGATCTTGGTCTTCGCAGCTCTCGTGATCATCTTCTTGATCTGTGCCTCTGCGTGGTTCGCAGTAGAGACTCCGTACGAGAGATCGATTGAACTCACTCCCAGAATCGCTTTGTCCAATCGAATCTCGGAGAGCGCACGCTGGGCCCATTCGCCGGAAAAGTAGAACGTGCCCTTTTGAAGATCGCCGCCGGTACATAGGACGGTCACTCCTGAGCTTCTTTGCAACTGGCAAACGATCGTGGGCGAGTTTGTCACTACAGTCAGCCGATTCCGCTGGCTCAAGCCACAGGCAAGTTCGTACACCGTGGTGCTTCCCTCAAGAAAGACAGTCTCGCCATCCAGCACCAGATGTTCAGCCGCGCGCGCAATCGCATGCTTCTCACTGCTGTGGCTATGCGATAACGTCTCATACGAAGGTTGGAAGTTGGTGCTGGACATGCGGGAAACCGCCCCTCCATGAGAACGGACGAGTACGCCATCTTGCTCCAAGGCCGCCAAGTCTCGCCTTACAGTCGCCGCGGTTACTCCAAGAGCCGCACAAAGATCGGAAGCGGTTACGGTGCGTTGACTGGAAAGTATCTCTCGAATTCGAAATCTACGCTCTTCTGCGAGCATGACGTTTGCGCTCTCCAGGCACGGTGAAGGCTGCCTCCTCCCGTGCAGATTGTGGTCTCCCCGGCACCAATTGTATTGAGGTGTGGACGATTTGTATCGTGAAAAGTGCATATCCCTGGACCAGATCGATCAGAAACAGACATGATGGTTGACAAACGAGCACCGTATCGGTAAATTCGCGCAGTCGTGAGGCGTCAGGTTATGGGATCTGGTTCTATGCGGAATTGTTGCGATCCAGCCTGCAACCCTGCAATCGCGCCTGCCCATCGCAATGACGACTGAAACGCACTCCCACCTGACGCGCGGCTTCGGCTTGCTTCACGCCACGGCCCTGAATATGGCCAACATGGTCGGGATCGGGCCTTTCATCACTATCCCGCTATTGATGGCTTCCATGGGCGGGCCACAATCCATGCTGGGCTGGCTGACGGGTGCGCTCATTGTAATTTCCGACGGTCTGATATGGAGCGAACTCGGGGCGGCGTTGCCCGGCTCTGGCGGCAGCTACCATTTTCTTCGCGAGGCGTATGGCCATCAAAGCTGGGGCCGCCTGATGGCCTTTCTCTTCATCTGGCAATTCGTCCTGAGCGGGCCCTTGGAAATCGCTTCCGGGATGATCGGATTCGGAAATTATTCTACCTATCTATGGCCTGGATTGAGTGGCCGAGGCCAGCAATACGTGGCCGTTGCCGCAGGCCTTGCAGCTGTGTTCCTGTTGTGCCGGCAGATTACATTCTTGACCAAAGTCACCCTCACTCTTTGGATGGGCACGGTACTTGCGATGGTGGCGATCATCGTCGCCGGGTTTCCTCACTTCAATGCTCACAGAGCGTTCGATTTTCCTCCAGGAGCGATGGGGTTTAATCGTGGATTTGTGCTCGGCCTGGGCAGCGCTACTCTGATCGCGGTGTACAACTATCTTGGATATTACGATGTGTGCTACATCGGTGACGAAGTGCGAAATCCCTCATACGTGGTGCCGCGCTCCATTCTGTATTCGCTCGCGGTGTGCTGTGTCGGATATTTGGCGCTGCATCTCGCCTTGATCGGAGTGGTGCCCTGGCGGGAAGCAATTCACTCGAACTTCATCGTTTCTGACTTCATGGAGCGCCTTTACGGCAGGGGTGCTGCGATCGGTGTGACAATTTTGATCCTCTGGTCCGCGTTTGGTTCCGTGTTCGCGCTCCTTCTGGGGTATTCGCGAATTCCTTATGCGGCGGCCATCGACGGCTATTTTTTTCGTCCGTTTGCTCAACTGCATCCCACGAAGAACTATCCTCGAGTTTCTCTGTTGGTTCTTGGCGGCGTATCGATTGCTGCCGCGTTCCTTAAACTTGATCAACTGGTCAGCGCCTTGATCACCACCAGAATTCTGGTGCAGTTTCTGGGGCAGCTATTTGCCATTCCACTCTTGCGCCGAAAGCTTCCGGACAGCGCGAGGCCGTACAAGATGTGGTTTTATCCCGTCCCCATTGTCATTGCTTTCTTTGGATGGGCATATGTTTTTCTAACGTCGGGCTGGCTTTACATCGAGATCGGCTTATTGACGCTACTAACCGGCGTCCTGGTTTTCTTCGTCTGGGCGAAGTGGAAAACTACTTGGCCGTTCAATAGTGAAAGGAATTCATGACTGGACATGCTTATTGTAGGCTTTGGCTCCCGAAACAATTGGTCGACAGAATCCATGCGGTCCGGATCGTTTGCCTCTTGACAGCCTGCGTGCTGATCCTAGGGGAAGGCAGTCTAGGCTCTTCCGCCCCGGCTAAGGCTTCTCAGGTAGTTGCTTCCATCGAGGGCCTGTCCGTGGTCGTCGAGCCAAGCGACGGCACATATGAGATCCAAACAGGAAAGGGCGGACGCAGCATTATTCACGCGAGAGTAGCGGCGGAGATCGGCCATCAATGGGTCAGATCGACGGATTATCCGAAGCATGAGATATCTCAATCGACGTTTGAGGATGCTCTGGGACACGGCAAGACAATTACACTGACTTCGTCCGGACTTTCGAACTTCCCTGACCTTGCGTATACATTACAAATCTATGCGGGGAGAGGTTTTGGTGTCATCAAGGCTGAGGTGCAAAATCACACCGGCAATCCAGTGTCAATTCAAAGCATCCGAACCGTCGAGGCCCTCGGAAACCAAATTATCGATCTCGGTGGCGCGCAGAAAACCGACCGAGTTCTCTCGGACAGCTTCAGCGAGGACTGGCCGCCGTTACAGATTTACAATTTAGGAAAAGCTCCTCTGGGAATGCACCGGGCGGTCGGCAGCCAACTTATCTACAACCGGGAAAGCAACGAGAGCTTGTTCTTGGGCGCTCTCACGTCCAACCGCTTCCTCACCATCATTCATTTGCAAGCCCAGTCATCACCCGATGGCTCCGGCATCGTTTCCTACACGGTCGATTCAACTGGAACGACTGAGATACAGGCAACCGACCCCGAATCCGAGCTACGAGAAGGGCCTGCGGAAAATCTGATTGAATTAAGCATCCCTCTGGCCGCAGGCGAATCAATCTCTTCAGAACGTGTGATGGTTGCCGCCGGAGGAGACTATCACTCACAACTTGATAACTATGGCGCGGCGATTCGAGAGCTGCATCACAGTCGCGTGAGCGCAGACAACATGCTTGGATGGTGGAGCTGGACGGCCTTCTACACAAAGATCACCCAGGGCGCTGCGCTCACCAACGCTCAATGGCTGGCCGAGCACCTGAAGACGCTCGGCTACGATTATTTTCATATCGACCTGGGTTACGAATATTCTCGCAGTGAATATGCGACGCCCAATGCCTCCCAATTCCCCCGTGGCATGTGGGACATTACTCACCGCGTCGGCCGATTGGGCTTGAAGGTTGGAGTTTGGACAGCACCCTTTGACGTGGGCGAACGAGCCTGGATATATGAGCACCATAAAGATTGGCTGGTACATAACGCACGTGGCGAGCCGATTTCGATTGGAAAAGCCGAGGAGTCGAAGGACGAACGGCTGTTCGTCTTAGACGTTACTCATCCTGACGCCCAGGAATATCTTCGACAAACCTATCGCACGCTGGTCCGGGAATGGGGCGTGCGCTATATCAAGCTCGACTTCATGGACAATACGGCAATCGAGGGCCATTACCATCGCCCAAACACAACGGCACTTGAAGCACAGCGACTCGGGCTTGAGATTATCCGCAAGGCGGTCGGCGAGGACGTGCTCCTCGACAAAGATGGAAGTCCGATGCTGAATCCGGTTGGCTTGGTTGATGAAGGCCGCCTATCCCAGGATACAGGTCATGCGTTTCTCCGCAGCAAGGAAGCCGCGCCGGGCATTGCGGCGCGTTATTACATGCATCGCAACTTCTTCATCGCTGACCCGGACGCTTTCACCGTTTCGCGGCAACTGCTTGAAGAGCGCACCATTCAAGCTCCACTTACTTTGAATGAGGCCCAGGTCTCCATCGCATTAGCGGCGGTTTCCGGAGGAATGTTCGAAATTGGCGACGACCTCCCAACCCTGGGGAGTGACCCGGAACGCGTGGCGTTGGTCAAGAATCCTGACTTGCTTGCTATGGCAAAACTTGGACAGGCCGCTTTGCCTCTGGATCTCCTGACTTATGCAGATACGGATGAGCAGCCGAGCGTCTTTATTCTGCGCGAAGACCAGCGCCAATCGATTTTGGGAGTTTTTAACTGGACGGAGCAGCCGAGTTCCCACGCTTTCACTTTTTCCGATTTAAAGCTTCCCGCAGGGCACTCGTACGAAGTATTTGACACGCTCGCGCAAGATCTGCCGATAGCGATGGACCACGAAACAATCCGCCTGGGCAATCAGCCGGCGCACTCGGTCAAGCTGATCAAAATCATTGATACTTCGATCCCGATGGCCGCGCCTTCGATTCGCTTTCGAGTATCCCCTCAAGCGAAAATCGGCGAGGAGCTTGACTTTTCCAGCATAGCGTCGAAAGAGGGAGTTCCTGCACTCGCCTATCACTGGGATTTCGGCGATGGAGTGATCGCCGATGGTGCAATCCTCACTCACGCATATACCGCCGCCGGAAATTACACGGTGCGGTTCACGGCCGAGGGCCTAGAGGGCAAATCCGCAGAAAAGACATTTTCAATCGTGGTCAGCGGACCGCTAAATATTCCGTCTGCCCGGCGTTACTCCGAACCACGCGAATAGGTTCGCGAAACCTGGGGCTCAGCCGCCAAGGCGGCACAGGGAGCAGGTAGTGGAACTCATCAGCCCAACCGCGCGTAGAGTTGAAAAGGCGCCCAGTAAAAAGGGTGGTGGAACTCACTGCTACGCAGCAGGGATAGTTTGGCGGCACGCAGAGCTGCATCCGGACTCGCGCCCTTGTCCAGTTCGTCGTAAAACTTGTCCATGAGTTGCTCGGTGGAAGCGTCCGTCGCTTCCCACAAAGCAGCGATCACGTTGTGGGCGCCGGCTCTCAGGAAAGCCCACGAGAGTCCGACCAGGCCTTCGCCCGAGTACGAACGCTCGCCAGCGCTGTAACATGCGGAGATCGTGACCAGGTCAGCCCGCAAGGGATGGCGAATGATGTCGCGAGCATAGAGCTTGAACGAGTCGTCTTCGGCGCTGCTTTTCGACAGCACAATCGCGGAGTCGAGCGGACTCAGCCGGCTGGCGGTTCCATGAGCGACAAAATGGATATAGGAAAACCCTTCTGGGCTGCTGGCCAGATACGCCGACGGCGTGGCATCCTTCCGCGTAAGAATCTTCTGTCCCGCCGCCGGAAAATGTCTGGCCACGCTTTCCATCTGGGCCGCGGCTTTCGAGAGCTCGGGATACTTATCGTTCGGCGCGACGCTGTTACCGATGATCAGCAGGGTCCGATCGCGTTCCTTCTTGCCCGCGCGCGCCGCGCCCAATATCCGTAGCGAGCTGGCATTCGCAATCGTTATGTCTTCGATCCAATAGTGCAACTTCGGTCGGTACGGCTTTGGCCCGGGAACAAGAAGAGTTTCGAAATTCAGGTTATTCAGGCTGCCGTCAGGGATAACGAAAACCTTTGCGTCCTTTTTCAACAAGTCTTGTGCCGGCGCAACCAGGATGTCATAGAGGGATTGGCCATCTGCGCCGGCCGCTGCGAGAACGTCCTGTGGCCCACTGAGAGCCTTGCGATATTGTTGTACGGCCGCGTCGATTTTCGAGCCGGGAGGCAGTGTAAACAAGCTGGTCTTCTGCGGCGTGATCGCCCATAAATACGACTGCTTCTCGCCCAGCCAATAAAAAAGAACCGTGCCTCTGGCTTGGCGGACGATTTGCTGGGGGTTCAGTGGCGGCACCCCGGAGGAAACTCCCTTTGCCAGCAACCCCAATCCTTCGGCTAAAGTGCGGGCGCGGCTGTAGTCAGCCCACTGCAGGGCCGTATTCGTTTTTCCGTGGGTTACTAGAAAATGAACGTAGTCGTCGTAGATGCGCGAAGCGTTGTTAGAAAAGGGAAGCTTCGATTCATTGCTCTGCAGTGATGATCGAGCTGTTTTGAAAGTGGACAGCGCAGCCCGATATTCACGATCGGCCGCATCTGGGCGACCCTCTTCCTCATACACTTGCGCGAGCGCATGTTCGGCCCGCCACTTCAGCGAGGCATTCGCGGTTGCGTCCCGATCGACCTCGCGCAATCTGCGCTCCGCTTCCGCCTCCTCGTGCGCGCGGGCCGCAACCAGCCCCTTGACCAAAATCGGGTAGAGTTCATCCTGCCGGTTGTTGTCGGCCCGTGCCACGGCAATGGCTTGGTCTGAGTACTTGCGTGCATCTTCCAGTTCGCCGCTCTCTACCGATACAAGAGCCAACGCCCTCCAGGCATTGTAGATATCTTCTCTGCCATTGATCGCGGTAGCGAGATCAAGAGCTTTCAGGTAAGACTCTTTGGCGCGCGCAAGATCGCCAAGCTCCGCGTATACATATCCGGCGTTAGTGATGCAGGACAACTGATCGATGACGTCGCCAGCTTGAATCGCACGTTTCTCGGCGTCGAGGGACAACTCTAGTGATTTTTCGGAGTCACCTAAGTTATAGTAAGCCCAACCAAGGTTACCCAGCGCCTTTGTCGCGATGGTCCCTGCACCCATGGCCAATGAGGTTCGATACGCGGCATCCGTCCAATCAACAGCCTCGTCAAAATGTTGTTCCGAAAGCGCACCTAATCCAAGATTAAGAAGAGCGGTCGCCTCTAAGAATTGATCGCCATGGAGGCGGGCGAAAGCCACGGTCTGTTCAAAAAGATGCTTCGCCCTCGCAGGTTGCCCTTGCTGCAAGAGCAAGATGCCACGAGCCCGGAGGACTTCTCCACACGCTATTTCTTGCACAGCGATACACCGAGCCTCTGCCCGGCTAAGATTCTGTTCGGCTTCAGCAAATTGGTGCAGCCGCGCGTGCGCTGCACCTTTGAGGGTCAAGACCTCGATGATCGAATCTTTAGTATCCGGGAGGCTTGGCTCGGCGTCGAGGAGACTCAACACCTGCGAGTACATGCCACGCAGCAGTAGGGCTTCCGCTTCTAGGATTCGAAACTTTCTCGCCCACTCCGGGCTCGAAGCCAGGGATTGTTGGTAGCCTTGTTCCGCTTGGACCTGGGCACGAATCAGATCGCCGCGCCTAAGCGTCTGCTGCGCCCGCTGAAAGGAGACCTGCGGACTAAGTCGGCGACTGCAACCGGGCCCGCAGGTCAGTGCAAGTAGAAAGGCTCCAAAAGCTATGGGTAGCTTTGGCCGTTCGTTTTTGTGGTGGCAACTACCAACGACCCGGTGCCAACGCAGCCCAGACGCATGTTTAGCATGCTTAGAGCGAAGTAATTGCTGTCCTTTGTCTCCGGCGGAGAACCAGCTTGTGGCACGTCCGAAAAGCCACCGTAGCCGGGCTCGAGTCCGACCTCCACTTCGGCCAGGGACACAGTTCCAAAGTCCGGGATGAAGATGACGTTCCCGAAGGTCAAGACTCCGGGAATCGGAATCGGCCCGATACTTTTGACCAGTGAGCATTGCAACTTAGAATCGCCGTTCCGCGCTGCTTTCGCGCCCCCATTGGCAAGTTTCTTGAGAGTGTCGATGTGCGCGATCTTGGCATCGTACTGTTTCTCCAGACTTTCCGGAAGACCCTTGGCATCGGCGATGTTATCGAGTTGACGCTGGACGCGATCGAGGAATCCGAGGTCTTGAAGATACGGCCTGTCGCCTTCAGGCCTTTTGCCACAAATCCCGAGATCAAGTTCCACCTCGACAGGGTATCCTCCGACGCGCAAGTTTTCGAAGCGCGTGCCTAAGAACGTGACTTTCGGAACATGGCCGTCGATCAGGGCATGCTCGGTGGAAACCTGCGCTACCATGCGATCGGCCGTGATGACTTCGAACACGTTCAGCCCTTCGATCACCGACGTCGACAGCGTCACCCAGCCGGAATGATCGTTGCCCCAGAGATCCTTTTTGTCCTTGAGTTGGCTGCCGGACACTCGACTGTGGCCCGCCTTAAACGAAACCAGGCCTTCCAGAGTGGTTTCCCCCACCGCCTCTGTGATGTGGCCTTCGCGGCGGGTCTTCTCTAGTACAACGCGCCCATGCTCACCGATCGGCTGCTTGATGGGATGTTCCAGGTGGCCACTGAGTACGTGGGCTTCGGCGTGATAAATGTGGAACGATTCCGGGACGGGGTTCGTTTCCACAGGCGGTTTCGGATTTGCGGCCATGTTGTTAGCTCCTCTCGTTTGAGCTCATTTCTGAATTTGCAATTCAAATGAGGCCCGATGAGCTTCCTTAGGTTCGCCAGCAGAGGTAATGCCGTGCACCGCCAGAGTATAACTGCCGGCTTCCAGATTCGCTCCCGGCACCTTAACTGTCGTCCATTGATCTTGCACCGAGGACAAGGGAATCGGAAGCGACCATTCCAGCTTTCCGGAGGGATTATATAACTCTGCTGTGTAATAGGAATAGCCGCCACCGGGCAGGCCTCCCACAGAAAGCGTAAAGCCTTCCCCCGGACGCGTCAGAATCACAGACCCATCAGACCCGTAGGTATCGAGATGCACCGACGCAAATGGCACGACCTGCGGGCTGTTCAAGGCCTGCTGCATTTGCGGATACGTAACCAGGTTCTGGTACCCGATTACCGCCAGCAACAAGGCCATCACAGGCGCGGCAAAAGCCGGACGCAACCACGCCAACCATCCCGGTCTTGCCATGACCGGAGCAGGCACGGCGATGCCCGCGGACACTGGTCCAGACTTTTCCGCTAACACAACCTTGCTCTGTTCCACGAACAAAGCTCCGGCGCGGACGTCGAGAGCGCAATTCGGGCAGTCGAAAAAATGCTCTTCAAATTCTTGACGTGCCTCGGAATCAAGTTCGCCGAGCAGATACCGTTCCGTCATTTTTTGAAGAACCACCACGTCGTGGTCCATTGCTTGAATGCTCCCTCGTAATATAGTGACTGGGGACGCTCTAGCGTTTCACCGCCGTCAGGCCGAAGTAAACTCCGGCCCGTCATCTCCCATATCCTTTAAATACAATGACTTAAACGATTGCTTGGCGCGATGCAGCAGCACCCGCAGATAATCCCGGTCAACCCCGAAGTCACGGCACACTGCGTCTTTGTCCCGCTCCTCGAGGAAAACCTCGCGTAGCAACCGCCGGTCCTTCTCTGAAAGTTGTTCCAGGATGTCCCGCACTTTCTTTTCCGTCTCTTTGACCGCAAGGACGCCGAGCAGATCGGTTCCTTTGGCAGGAAAGTCCTGCTGTTTCTCATCGTCCAGAGAATCAAGACGGGATCCAGCCCTGTAATGCTCAAGCAAGACGTTGTTGCAAATGGAGTTCACGAACGAACCCAAGCGCTCCGGTTGCAGGATTTTTCCATCGCGCAGAGCCACAAAAAATCGAGCAAAAGTTTCCTGGCGGACGTCCTCGATTGCATCCGGTGACTTCAGGCGCGACCGCAGCTTGATCTGGATCAAGGCGCTGAAATACGCGCCAAAGTGTTCTTGAGCGCGGTAGTCTCCGGCTCGCAGACGCTCGAGGTAAGACCGGTCAAAGGATTGAAATTGCAAGGACCTGCCCCGCAGACCCTGAAGTGGCAAACAGTGTAGCACTTGGGGAGGCGAAGCGTGGCCTTTTTCCGGGCTCAGTGCAGGCAGGGATGCGAGTTTCAGAGCGATACATCTGCTATGCACACGGTTTACGGGCGGGATGGAGCGAGAAGGACGCATTGGAAATGGCGTAATTCCTTTGAACTTGGGGTAGACGGATCCCTCATTTGAGAAGAAAGGCATCAAAAAAGTGCCGGAGTCGCTTCCCCCGTCGTCTCCGGCACTTTCAAGGGATCCCAGCCGAGTGGTTGCTAAGTTGGGGTCCTAAACTGTGGTGCAATCGCCTTACAGCGCGACATTTCCCACTTATCGGTATGGTGTCGCGACCCGCCGGATCGTTTCACTGCTTTATTGATATTTTTGGATATTTAACGGATCAGGTATCTGGATGGCTGATTAAGTCCTTTCGAAGCTTGAACGTGGAACTACTGTAGCTTCGAGTGCTCCGCTTTCGGTTGTTCCAAAATTGGAAACCGGGGCGGCGTCTTTCCAGTGCGTACGGGCCACGACTTTACGATTTCGCAGACGCCAAGATCGAGCTTACAATGCGGTTCATGGCCAAAAAAACAGAAATGAGCAGTTCGTCACTCTGGATCTTCGCGATTGTCTTGTTAGCGCTTACCGCATGGATGTACTTCAAGAAGTAGGCCCTAAGGATTATGCGCACATAGGGCAATCACTGTAGCGTCTTGGAGAAACCACGTATCCACAAATTCCACGGGGATGGAAGTTTCTGCACGGACGAGTTTAGCCGCAACTCTCATATGAGTTTGATTGTGTCTGACAGAGCACGATGTTAGGCGTCGGCAACAGTTTGGCATCGAGTTTGCACTCCATGACAACGGTTTGGTCGCACAAACCTTGAACTACAAAGTCATATCTTGGAGGCAAGGAAGATGAAACGGATTCTGATTGTTATTGCAATGCTGGGATTGGCCAGCTTCGGACTCAACCTGTCGGCCCAACAGACGCCAGCGCAAAGCCAAGCCGGCACTGCGCAGCAACAACAAGTGGATGCACAGGGCCAGCAGTCCGCGAAAAGCTTTGAAGGTAAGATCACGAAGGCGGGCGATAAGCTCGTTTTACAGGACACCTCAACACAAACCGCTTACCAGTTGGATGATCAGGACAAGGCTAAGCAGTTTGAAGGACAGAGCGTGAAGATCACAGCCACGATGGACCCAACTACGAATATTCTCCATGTCGTTGACATCACGCCTTCGGAGAGCAAATAGGCCCGGGACACAAAGCCATCAACAAGGTTTTGTAGAAAAGCCTGCTGTGATTGCCTACGGCAGGCTTTTCAGCTTTTTTCGCCGTAGGTTTCCGTAGTTTCCTGTCTTGGTCAACAGCACCCGGCGCCGCGGCACAGTTAAGCTGTGACCACGGAGGTTACTGAGATTGTTTTCCCATTCAGTCTACCGCTAATCCTGACGCGCCTTCCTGCTGCTCGCTTCAGCACAGCCACATCGCCCTCGAGCAAATAGATCATCTCGCCGTCGACGAGAACGAACTGCTCCCCTCCGCGCACGCACACCAGGGCACAGTTAGCGGCCGTCTCGCCGATCGCGGCAGAATGCTTGGCGCCGCACTTCGTGTCTGTGATCATGCCCTCATAAGTCTGCAGCCGGATAGCGGATGGCAGCCTGGGCTGGCCTGGTTCCGGCTCCTCGGCGGTTACACCCGCAAACGCGCCCGGCGCGGCAACCCCCAATGCCAAGGCGCACGCGATGGCGCCGACGAATGCAACAGTTTCAATCCAGAAGCGCGCCCTTATCGAAGCGAGGGAGCTATGAGCCAGGATTTCTCGCATCGCTCCTTCTTCCGCTTGTCCCTTTGTGAGCATTTAGGAGACAAGCTCAATGCTGATGATGTGGAGGCTTTTGCCGTTCGCATCCAGAGTGCCGCCGACTATTACCTGTTTACCCTCGTACTGTTTCGCCTTGTCTTGGTCGTCAAGTTGATACGTGCTATTACTCGATACCTTCAAGACGTATCGGGTGCCGTCCTTCATGATCGTGCCGGTGAACATTTGCGCCGCTGGTTGCAGCTGCTGAGCCTGCGGGTTCGCCGGTTGTTGCCCCTCCTGGTCTGGCTGCTGCTGTATTGGCCGATCGGGTGGCGGCAGCGGCTGCGGCACTGGCTGCGGTTTCTGCAGTTGCGACCATGCAATCAGTTGAGGCCCAAGAATGTCAGATGGGAGCACAGGATTCGGCTGGCTGTGAAGATCTTGCGCCAACATGAGCGGGACGGTCCCTGATAGAAAAACCAACGTGGCTAAGAAGCTGGTCTCTCGTTTCATACAAACCTCCGAAAGACGAAGCGGCCAACAATACATACGCAATTGGCGTGCCATCGCAGATCATTGATTGCATTGGATTGCATAGCTTCCGGGACGCAGAGAAGGGATCGTAAGTGAAAATCTTGCATCCTCTCTCTGCGCGTTTTTACATAACCAGAACGGCTCGTCCATACATCGTTGGCCGTAACACCCCTGGGGCTTAGTTTCCTTTGCAGGGGCGACCGCCGGCTTGGCAGCTCGGGTGAGTGTCAGGGGAGTTTTTCTTGAACAGATACATGATTTACAGTATGGCCACGAACGTCCTGTTTTATTACCCTACGGTCCTACTGACAAACGCCCCCATCGGGCAGGTGCTGGTTCGCAGGGGAACTAGCACCTGCTTTCTTCTTTAACAGATTCGGACCTCAGGCAGTTACAGCACGTGGAATCACGAAATACACACTGAACGGGATTCGGCCACTCATACTTCACCGCTAATCTGGTTCACACAAGAACTCAAAAAGGAGGCATCATGCTTTACTGGACGTTACTGTTCCTTGTGTTCGCCCTGATCGCCGGAGTTTTGGGCTTCACCGGCATCGCAATTGCGGCTGCGGGTATCGCGAAGTTGCTATTTGTCATTTTTCTGGTGTTTTTTGTGGCATCACTCATCACTCATCTCGCGCGCCGAGGCAGCGGTATCTAGGCCAGCACTTCGTACAGGAGAGCTGAGGGAATCCTCCAGGCCGGTGGTAACTCGATGCCGGCCAAAAACCTGCCGCCATCGCCGCCAGAATCCCTCCCAACCTTTGCAATCTCTCGCCGCAACTAAGTTCTGCATGGCGATAAATTTCGAAGGCGTGGGAAGGCCCACGTCTTCTCAGGAGGAAGCTTTTATGGCAGACGATATGGAGAAGAAGGGTCAGCAGGGTGGACAATTCGAACAAGGCCAGCAAGGCGCTCAACGCGGACAGCAGGGCGGCCAACCCCAACAGAGCGGTCAGTCCGGCCAATACCAGCCGAAGAAGGGCGGCAAAGCTCAGAACGAAAACGAAGATGAAAATCAGAGCCGCGACCGCCAGCGCCGCGCTTCCTAGTTTCTCCTTTCGATGCAATAATCACTGATGTCTTGGAAGTCCCGGCTTTGAAAGCCGGGACTTCCTTTTATCGAGAATTAGGAATCGCGCCCTTGACTGCAGATTTTGAAGACTGAACGTCTTCGAGGAAAACAATGGCAACCAAAAAACAAACAGTTAGGCAGGAACCTCTTCTGAACACCGTCGCCCGCCAACTGGGACACGCGGCCGGCACACTCACCAGGGTGACCCAGGAATTAACGCAGAACCTTTCCGCGCTCCCCGAAAAAGTTACTGAGAAGGTGCGCGAGGCTGCCACCATCAGCCAGCCCGCGGCGCGCTCAAAGACTCGTATTCTGCGCGCCAAGAAGAAGATTTCCCCCGCCGCTCGGGCGCACGGGATCACGATGAAGAGTACGACCCGGCCAGAAGCAGACAAGAAGCGAAAGTCAGCGAGACACAAATCGCCTCGACGCAGACCGGCGGCATAGAGCAAGCGCCAGAACTCTTTGCTGCGGTGCCGATATGACCCGACAGGCCTACAACAGCCCACTCTGACAAATAAGGAGCCGACTGCTGCTCAACCAGGGCCACACAGTATTGCAAGCGAGGAGAGGTCATTTTACAGTGCGGAGAGTACAGAAAGTTGAGTCCTCTCCAATGGCATACAAGATTGCAGGACACCAGATTGAAGCCCAACGCCCTCCGTCTGCGGAGGATCTGCGGCGTGTATTTGAGACCGCCGTATGCGAGATTCATCAGGCTGATCTCGCTGCCCAGAAGAGGCTGCAGTATCGGACCCCCATCGTTCAGCGCGCAAGAATCCTGGGGATTTCCCAGGCCGGCGCGGAAAAACGTGCGTTGTCTGACGCGGCTCGAGCCCTAGCTCAGTTGTGGAAGGTTTGAGTGATGTCCGCTCGCAGGAGGGGCTGCCGTCAGCTTCCCTCAAATCCTCGGGCACTGTATGCCACTTCGTTATGCCACTCCATGCGAGTTGAGGAAAGACAGGAATTACGGGGCCTCAAGTTTCTGAGGCCCCGGAAAATATGAAGTGCAGGGTAGAGGCGTCTGGCAATCACAAGTGAGCCCGCACCGTGACAACTAGCTCACCTTGCGCTGTGTGTGAACATCTTCGCCGTTTTCCGTTTCACCTGAATCATCAAAGGATTTGGTTTTCTTGTTCGCCATAGCCTTGTCTGTCGCCCTTCTTCCCGCATTTTTCGCTTTGCCCCAGGCGTTCTGCACCTTCCCCTCGACTTGTTTCAAGGCTCCATGTACTTGTTTCTCGGCGTCCCCGGTCCATTCGCCCGCCTGGCGCTCGATGCGACCGGCAACGTCTTTGACCTTGCCTTTCACTTGATCTTTATTCATGACTATTCCTCCTGGATTTTGGTCGGGTCTCACCGGCATCGCTCTCCGCGCTACCGGTCTGTTAACTCAGAGTGCTGGGCTTCGGCCTTGGATCAGGCGGATCAAAACCGCAATCACTGCCAAGACCAGCAGGATATGAATAAATCCGCCCAGCGTATACGAGCTGACCATACCCAACAGCCAGAGGATCAAGAGCAACATCGCTATAGTCCAGAGCATTGGCATTCCTTTCCTGGAAGCTGTGTGCGTGCTAAACCCACTGCTCCGGAGTGTATGCGGAACGGCGCTGCTGCAGGTATCCTGTAAACTCCCTAGCGAAGCCTCAATCTAGCTTTACTTGCGGCGAATTCCACGCTGACGCCATAGAGACATGGTCGTCCTCAATAGATCTGGACGATTCCATTCCGCACCGCATAGATGGTAAGGGCCGCGACCGAATGCAGATCAAGCTTGCGCATCAGGTTGGTTCGGTGGGTTTCCGCTGTTTTTACACTGAGGCTGAGGGCCGTGGCCACTTCCTTGGTGGTCTTTCCCTCGGCGACAAGCTGAATTACTTCCCGCTCCCGCGGCGTTAGAATAAGTTGTCCGGAAACGTAGCTCGCGTCGTGCGGACGCAGGTAACCGTCGAGCATCATCTGCGCCACTCTTGAAGTGAAGAATGTTCTCCCGTACTGCAAAGCCTCCACCGCAGCCACCAGGTCGCGGCCGGCGTCGGACTTCAGTAAGAAGCCGCGCGCTCCGGCGGCCAGCACTTCCCGCACCACTTGCTCTGAATCATGTACAGTCAGGATCAGAATGCGAGCTTTAGGCGTCATTCCCAGGATCTGTCGCGCCGCGTCCAGCCCGTTCAGGTTCGGCATTCCGATATCCAGCAAGAAAATATCCGGTCTCATCGTGCTGGCATACTCGACGGCTTCGCGGCCGTCTCGGGCCTCACCACAAACCTCCCATCCTGCATGGTCTCCGAGCAGGGAGCGAATGCCTTTTCTCGCCACCTCGTGATCGTCCGCGATAAGGATTCGAAGCACGCTCAAGCTTCACCTCCTGGAAAAGCAGAACAAGTATTGCCGATACGATTTTGGCTGGGACCACTCCATAACTGAGAACAGTGCGGTCACCGCCCGCGCAGATTGCAACACGTCCGCACGCAACGTTGCCCTGGCGCACGAAGCGCGTGCGCTCCCTCAATCTACGGGTGAACGTCACTCAATGAGCACGGAGATTGCCAAATCTGTAATTCTTTGAATTTCAATGTTTTAACTTAAGAACCCGGAGAGCGATGGGATGTAAGTTTTTCTCACTGGCGCGAGGGGCATGACGCTGTAGCGGGCCAATTATCACGATGTGCAATCGGATCTCTGCGAGCCGGCTCAGAACGGCTTTGCGGGAACGCGATTCAATTGTTCTCCCCTGGACCCGCGTACCCCAGATTCAGCAAGCTCACGATGGGCGCTCACTAAGCGACGCGGGCTCGGATACTCAGGCCACAGTAGTCTCTGCCGTGCCCCGGAGTTGCGGCGGCATCTGGATCTGGATGATGTTGTTCTTGATCGCGTACACGACCAGATCGCGGATGGAATGCAGGCTGAGCTTCCGCATGATGTTGCTGCGATGTGTTTCCACGGTCTTGGTGCTCAAGTTCAGCAGCGAAGCCACTTCCTTGGAACTCTTCCCCTCCGCGAGAAGCTGAGTGACTTCACGTTCGCGGGCGGTCAGGGTCGGCAAAGCCGGCGGCTCGTTGCGCGATATGGCGTGTCCCTTTTCCAGAAAGCCCGCCAACACCAGATCGTTTACCCGTGGCGTGAAAAACATCCGCTTGCTTTGCAATGCTTCGACCGCCGACACCAGATCGCGCGCGGCATCGGATTTCAGCACAAAGCCGCGTGCACCGGCATCGAGAGCCTCACGGATAACCTGATCGGAATCGGTGATGGTTAGAACGATGACTTTGAATTGCGGGTCATGCTGCAGTAACTGTCGCGTGGTGTCCAAGCCATTGAGATATGGCATGCCTACGTCCACGATTACGACGTCCGGCTTCAACTGCTTGGCCATCTCAATCGCCTCCCGGCCATCGGATGCCTCCCCGCACACTTCCCACCCCTCGTGTTTCTGGAGAAGCGCACACAAGCCTCGACGTACGATTTCGTGATCGTCAGCTAGCAGGATACGTAGTTTCATCATTCCTCCCAGGCAGAACCTCAGAGAGACTTGACCTTGTCAGCCGGCCCATATTCAGCTGAAGCATGTGGACTTCGTGCCAGTGCCGTAAAGACCCGATGCTGACTCACCGCCTCCACGGCCTCCAATAGATCGCGGGCGGCATTCGACTTCACAACATACCCTCTTGCTCCAGCGTCCAGAGCTTCACGCATCATCTGCGGAGAGTCATGTTGGGTAACGAACAAAACCTCG
>Ga0070765_100000302_pt1 | contig 29540 bp, 34 predicted proteins | sample HubBroMetageWFT5_FD_71516 | JGI IMG/M metagenome (GOLD analysis project Ga0070765, IMG submission 71516) | Warmed and freeze-thawed soil microbial communities from the Hubbard Brook experimental Forest, New Hampshire - Hubbard Brook CCASE Soil... | ecosystem: Environmental > Terrestrial > Soil... | reverse complement strand
GGCGGGAGCACACGCCGTACGCCGGGACCCGGAGTTGGGGCGTTTTTACCGCCGCAAATTAAACCAAAAAGGGTTCGGGAAGGCGAGCGTGGCCGTGGCTCGCAAACTCGGGATCCGACTACGGACTGCCGATTGTGATGAACTATGCGGTGATGAACGAGTATGCCGTGGACAAGGCCGGTCCTCAATTCAAGGCACCGTTCAACCCAGATCAAAAACGAAGCTCGCGTCTTTACTTACGAAGATACTGCGATTATCACGCCCAATAGCGACACGCCTTACTCGATACTCTGGTTGGATCTGCGGGCGGAGCCGATGGTACTCTCGGTCCCAGCAGTCGAAAAGAAACGCTATTACTCGGTGATGCTCTGCGACGGCAATACCTACAACTTCGGCTACATCGGCAGCCGCGCCACGGGGAACGAGCCGGGCGACTATCTCGTCGTCGGCCCTGATTGGAAAGGCGGTACGCCTGCGGGGATCAAGAAGGTCTTTTCATCGACGACGCCATTTGCGCTCGCCGCCTATCGGACTCAACTCTTCAATTCTGGAGACATGCCGAACGTTGTGAAAGTTCAGGCCGGATACAAGGTGCAACCGCTTTCGACGTTCCTCAAACAACCCTCGCCCTCAGCGGCGCCAACGGTTAGTTTTCTACCAGCTACCACCGCTGGGATTAAGGATCATTTCTTTGAGTATCTGGACGCCGCACTCCAGTTTGTCCCATCTTCGCCGGATTCAACGGAGGTGCGTGCAAAACTCGCAAGCATCGGAGTCGGGCCGGGAAAGACTTTTGACTTCAAAGACCTTTCCGTTGAGCACAAGGCCGCCGCGTTGCTCGGCATGAAACAGGGCGACGACAAAGTGGACAATTGGCTGGCCAATGGATTGAAAATCGTCAACGGCTGGAAAATCGGTTCATTCTTTGGCGATCGCGATTTTTACAAAGGTGATTGGCTCATGCGCGCCGCCGCTGCTAAAGGGGGTATCTACGGGAACGACGCTGTCGAAGCCACATACCCCTATACGCGCACTGATGCGGCTGGTGAGACGCTTGACGGCAGCAAGCACAACTACACGATCACCTTCCCTGCCGGGCAGCAACCACCGGTAAACGCCTTCTGGTCCGTGACGATGTATGACGGTAAGAGCCAGTTCCTGATCAAAAACCCGATTAACCGGTACCTAATTAATTCGCCGATGTTGCCCGGCATGAAGAAGAATGCCGACGGATCGCTCACCCTCTATATTCAGAAGGACTCCCCTGTCAAAGCCAAGGAAGCTAACTGGTTGCCCGCGCCGAATGACACCATCTACTTGGTGATACGCCTGTACTGGCCCAAGGAGACGCCGCCTTCGATCCTACCGGCTGGCAGTGGAACTTGGCAGCCACCAGCCGTTGTTCAAAACAAGTGACGGGACACAGAGGTTGAGTCTTAGGCCACTCGGTTTGGTTTCCTTTAGAACCTTCTTCAATGTGGTGTCTGACAAGGTCCTGGCCAACTCTTTACGACGCGCAATACTACCGTCGCCCCCGCAGCGACGAGCTTCTATCGCAAAACATCCCGGTTTTCATCCAGATGTTTAATACCATTCGCGTGCTGCTTTGGACATTGATTGCGTTAGGTGCCCTGATTCTGACGCGCGTATGGAGGTAGCACGACGTGGCTCCCGCACTTCCTTCTCGCTCGCACACGGAGCTTCGCCGCCGACCTGAATGATCTGGACAGTGATGTCGTTCGGGCCTTGTGGAATGCCCCGTTTGCACCGTTCGCATTTGCATTCCTCGCCGTCGTTTGTGATGTGCATGTGGACTTCGGGGCTTTTGCGCCTCTCTTCAAGCTGCAGCATTGCGGCGGTCCATGCGGGCGTGCCGGGCGGGAAATCCCAAGGACCGATTTCATTAGCTGTTGGCTTCACCGTTCATCAGCTCCCCTTGCGTCCACCACGCAGGGGGCTTCCCATCGCGCAGCCACGCTTGAGATTCTTCTGGTGTTAGGCGCTCGTATGCGTCTCTGAGAGCAGCGCTCCCGAGGTCGATAGTCTGCCGCGCTTTGCCCTCGGCGCGGTCGGCAAGCTCGCTCGCAGCGCGGATGTCACCAGCTAGGGCCATACCAGCGAGCTTTTCGGCAATCGCCCGCGCAAAGGTGCGGCCAGTTGGGTCTCCGGGCACCGGCTCGCCCAACACGTCGCGGCACGCATCAATGAGCGGTGTTCTCTTGGGGCGTCCGCCAGGGTTGCCGCTTTGTCCCGGCTTCCAGCGCGTTGCGTAATCCGGGCGAACCGGCTCCACAGATTGCTTCAGGTTTTTCGTCATGCTTCCTCCTCGCGAGTGCGGTGTAGTGGTTTTTGTAGTGACCCTACGAGCATCCGGCCACACCACGGCACAACCACGCACACCCTCAAACACCTTGAAAATCTTGGGTTTTCGCTATAGGGATTGAATCGATAAGGCTTAGTCGGGGCATTCCTCTTGCCTTGGGCGCAGGAGGCCCCCGGTTCAAATCCGGGCGCCCCGACCATCATTTTCAACGCGTTGTAGTCCCCCAATTTTCATCGAGCTGATTTCTGCAGGGAAATAGCTTTCTCGAACAGGAGGGAATCCGGGAGGAGGTTGAGGCCGTCGTCATCAAGCGGGTGCTGGCTTGGCAGTTAGAACAGGCCATGCAGGAGCAGCAGAAGACGAAACAAGCGATGGCGAAGCTGCTCCACACTAGCAGATCACAACTGGATCGTTTGCTCGATCCTCAGAACGTCTCGGTAACACTTGATACCATCACTCGTGCAGCCAAGATACTTGGTAAGCGGGTCATCTTTCGCGTGGCAGACGCGAAGACCAAGCGAGCGTAGTGCGCGCCTGCATGTCGATCACCGTCAAGAAATCCGCTTCCTTTTTGAATTGAGAAGAAATCAGCGGTCTCTTCTGCAAAATGCCCAAATTCGTCTATGCTTCATTCTCGACCTTTTCGGTTCGCGATTCAGGCATGGAGGGCGGGCGTGTTTTGGAGAGACGGCATGATTGAAGCGGCAAAGAGTCTGTTCCTCATCCTCAGTGCACTGTTTCCCATCGTCGATCCGCTGGGAGGAAGCCCCATCTTCCTGGCGATGACCAGGGAATATTCGGCGAGCACGCGGAGAGAATTGTCCTGGCGAATTGCCATGAACAGTTTTTTCTTGCTGGTCGGGTCCTACTTCATCGGCTCGCACATCCTCTCCTTCTTTGGAATTTCCATCCCGGTGGTCCAAGTAGGAGGAGGATTGATTGTCACCGCAACCGGTTGGAACCTGCTGCGGCAAGGCAACGACGATGACCAGAGAGACGTAAAGCGCAAGATTCAGCCCAAGGATCCGTTTCAAAACGCGTTTTATCCCTTGACCTTGCCGCTGACGGTAGGCCCTGGCTCAATTTCCGTGGCCATCACGCTCGGGGCAAATGCCCCGCGTCATGAGGGGCTGAATCCTTGGACCATCCTGGCCGCAATCGTCGGGTCAGTTCTGCTGGCAATCAGCATCTATCTTTGCTACGGGTTCGCGGATCGTCTGGGACGCGCGGTAGGCCAGACGGGCATGACCGTAATCGTTCAACTCACATCATTTTTGCTAGTGTGTATTGGAGTGCAGATCCTGTGGAATGGAGCCAGCGCGCTGCTGTCGTCGCTGCCGGTGCACCCGCACTGAGCCTCGCGAGGTTGGGCATTTTTGAATTGTCTCAACGCCTATTTTGAATCGGATTTGCTGGCTGATCGCCGCTTGTCTGACTTCAGGAACGTTCCTTGCTGAAGCTCGCTGAACGCCTCGCGCAGCTGTTCCTGGTTGTTCATCACAATTGGCCCGTACCACGCGACCGGCTCTTCCAAAGGTTTGCCGGAAACGAGCAGGAAGCGAATCCCGTCGGGCCCGGCTTGCACAACCACTTCGTCACCGCTGTCGAAGAGCACCAGCGAGCGGTCACCGGCTTCTTTAGGCGGCGCAGTGTCCAGCCAGCCCACCGATTCGGTCGGCACCGCCAGCGGTCCGGACGCATTGCAAAATTTTCCCGAGCCCGCAAAAACATACGCAAAAGCGTGCCTGGTTACTTCCACCGGTAGAGACTTGCGTCTCCCGGGAGGAACCGACACGTCAATGTAAACAGGATCCGCCGCAATTCCGACAATCGGCCCTTTCTTTCCCCAAAAAGTGCCGCAGACGACGCGAGCGCGAGTGCCATCGTCCTCGATAATGTCTGGAATCTCCGGCGCCTTCACCTCCTGGTAACGCGGCTCGGTCATTTTGAGCGACGCGGGAAGATTGGCCCACAACTGAAAGCCGTGCATCCGGCCTTCCGCATCGCCTTTGGGCATTTCCTGGTGGATGATCCCGCGGCCTGCGGTCATCCACTGAATGTCGCCGGCAGCGATGGCGCCGTGGTTGCCGATGCTGTCGCCGTGCTCGACGGTTCCCGCGAGAACGTACGTAATCGTCTCGATGCCGCGGTGCGGATGCCACGGGAAGCCCGCCAGATAATCCTCGGGAACGTCGTTGCGGAAATCGTCCAGCAGGAGAAACGGGTCGAAATCGGATGTGTTGTGAAAGCCAAACGCACGGCGCAAGTGAACACCCGCGCCTTCGATGGTCGGCTGTGACGTGATGAGTCGCTTGACGGGACGTATGGACATAAGAACCTCCTGCAGAACAATTTCAGCTATTTCCAAATACCGGCACCGCGGCGCCGTGAATCACTTTCGCGCTATCGCTGCATAGGAACACGATCACCTGCGCAATGTCTTCCGCCTTCGGCCACTTCGCAAAATCTGCCTTGGGCATTGCCTTCCGGTTCGCCTCAGTATCAATGATGCTGGGAAGAACCGAGTTGGCACGGATTCCGGTGCCCTTCAAGTCTTCGGCAAGAGAATCCATCATGGCAACGGCCGCCGCTTTGGAAGCCGCATAAGCTGCCGCGCCGGCGCCGTGATCAATCGCAGCCTTGGCCGCGACGTTTACAATCGCTCCGCTGCCTTGCTTCAGCATCGCCCTTACCGCGGCTCGCGACAGCGCATAACCCGAGCGCAAGTTTAACGCCAGCATTTGGTCGAAGACCTCCGTATCCAGTTCCCACAATTTCACACCACCCACGTACCCACCAACAGTGTTCACCATGGCGTCGAGCCTTCCATGCCGCGAAACAATTCCCTCGACGAGTTTACTCACATCCGTTTCATTGGTGACGTCGACCTCGCAACCTTCGAGCTGCGAAGCGTTGCCGGAAGCAGCTGCATTCTTCAGCGCATCGAGCTCTTCCTTCTTTCTATAAGTGACCACGACGCGCGCGCCTTCTTCCAGAAACGCCAAACTTACCGCGCGTCCTAATCCGCCCGTACCTCCGGCGACCAATACCACTTTGCCTGCTGAAGTCATGTCGGATTTCATCTGTCTATCCTACCAGTCGAAACGCAGCGCCAGCTTCGCTTTCGCCTCTCCCGCCGCCATTTGGCTGTACGCCTCAACAGCTTTCTCAAACGGAACCATCTCGATCGCAGGCGGTTTCAGCGCTCCCGCTTCGAAACCGTGGTTGAGCTCGGCGGCAATTTCTGCGATCTCTCGAAGCGTTAAGCCGTAACTGTCTACTCCGAACAGCCGGGAGAAATTATGGTAGAAGTCGGTGAGGTTGAAACTGACGCGCGAATCTCCCCTGCTGACGATATTTGCCTGTCGTCCCCTGAAGCCAAGCGATCGCAATGCCGGTTCGAACATGGAACCACCTACGGTATCGAATGCCGCATCGACTCCCTTTTCCGCCGTCAGTTGCATCACCCTTTCCCGAAGATCTTCGGTCTTGGTATTTACGACCGCCTCGGCACCGGGAATCGGATCGGATTTGAGGTCCGCGCCAATCACCCGCGCCCCTTTCCAATTCGCAATCTGTGTGCCTGCCTGCCCCACCGCGCCCGCGGCACCAACAATGAGAATCGTTTCACCGGCTTGGATTTCCAGCGCGCTCACTACGGATGCCCAAGCCGTAATGTAGGGAACCCCGATCGTCGCTGCCTGCTCCATACTCAGGGGCTTCGGTTTGGGCGACACCGCCTCTACCGCAACCGTGACATATTCCGCGTGAGATCCATCGCGATCGATACCCAGGTTCGGAGAACTCCCCCAGACCTCTTTTCCTTCGAGCTTTTTCCCTTTTACAACAATTCCTGCAAAGTCCCGCCCGGGGGTTCGCGGCAAAGTTGTGTGCTTGAAGCGTCCTGAGACGTTCGCGACATCGCTGGGATTGATCGACGCAGCCTTCACGTGAACAAGTACTTCGCCCTCGCCCGGCTCCGGGATCGGGGCCTCTTCGATGCGCAGCACCGACGGCGGTCCAAATGCCTCAAAGCGCAACGCCATCATCATCTTCGTATTCATAGTTCTCCCATCCGCGAACAGGACCCAAACGAAGGATTAGTGAGGAATCCAGGTAGGATGATGCGTGAACAGGCCGTTGACGAAACCCATTTGGTAAACGATGAACAGACCGAAGACAAGGCTCACGATTCCCGACGCCAGTCCCAAACCGCGATTCAGCCGAGCGAACCGGCTTTCAGAGAACTTAAACGGCAGCGCCAGCGCCGCGGTAATCAGCATCATTCCGGCGACGGTGCCAATCCCAAAAACCAGAAGATAGACGACGGCCCACGATGGAACACGGATCGTTGTGAGCACCAACAGCGCGACCGCTGCCGATCCAGCGAGGCCATGCACTATGCCTACGGCCAGCGGTCGGACGATTTGATACAGCCCGAGCCGGCCAAACGTGCGATCCATCCAGCCCACCGGCGTCGCTTCCTCCGCGTGCCCATGCTTTTCTGGCGCATGACCGTGAGCATGCGTATGAACAAAATCTCCGTGACCATGCGGATGCGAGTGTCCGCCGGATTGCAAGGGTGTAATGGTCTCCGTAATCCAGCGCATGATCCCCGACAAATTCAGAATGCCCAGAAGAATCAGCATCAGGCCAACCGAAAATTCCATCGTCAGGCCAAGTCTGGGCGGAATCACCACTCCGAAAAGAATGATGGCCGAGCCAACCAGCAGAATCGTGAATGTGTGACCCAGCCCCCACAGAGCGCCGATCAGCGCCGCGTGCCGGATGCTTCGCTGCCGGCTGACGATCGTGGTCACAGCAATAACGTGGTCCGGGTCGGTCGCGTGGCGCATGCCTAGAAAAAACCCGAGCGCCATAATGGAGACAAGAGAGATCATCTGTTGTTGCTATTTGTGCGCGACTGCGGCGTCACGAGCACGTGTGCGCTTGCGTTCCAGAAATTCCAGGTACTCCTCCATGCCTTCGCCGGTCTTCGCGGACAATTTTAGAATTTCCATGCCCGGCCGCACTGCCTGAATGTTTCGCCTGGCGGCGGCTTCGTCAAATTCTACTGCAGAAGCGAGGTCCAATTTAGTGATTATGGCAACGTCCGCACTGTTGAAGATTGTCGGATACTTGAGCGGCTTGTCTTCCCCCTCCGTTACCGAGAGCAGCATAAAACGCAGATCCTCGCCAAGATCATAAGACGAAGGACAAACCAGATTCCCGACATTTTCAATGAATAGAAAATCCAGTTTACCGAGATCCCAATCGGCCAAAGCGTTCTGCACCATGGCTGCTTCCAGATGGCAGACTGTGCCGGTAATGATTTGCTTCACCGGCGCCTGGCTGCGCGCCAAACGAGCGGCGTCATTTTCGGTGGCAAGGTCACCCACCAGCGCCGCGACCTTGTACCGGGAATGCAGAGCCGTCAGAGTTTTCTCCAGAAACGCCGTCTTTCCCGAGCCGGGACTGGAAACCAGGCTGACCGCCAGCACGCCCGCTTCGCGGAAACGCTCGCGCAACCCGCGCGCGATGACGTCGTTTTGCTTGAGCACATTTTTTCGAACTTCCACCAAACGCGGTTCGGCGCTCATTCTGCGATCTCCAGTGCAAACACTTCCAACTCTTTTCCATGAACTACATCGGCAGTCGGCGTGCCACACTCCGGGCAGGCGAACCATTGAATCGAAGTAACCAGTCGGGTGGTTTCGCACTTCGGGCAAAAGACCTCGACGGGAATTTCTTCGATCAAAAGTTGCGACCCTTCCAGCGGGGTGGACTCGCAGGCCATCTCGTAGGAAGAAAGCAGCGCTTCCTTCACTACCCCGGAAAGTCTTCCCAGCCGCAGGTGTACCACTTGCACCTTAGCTCCCCCGTGGCGCGCCGATTCTTCCTCAGCCATCTCCACGATGCTCATCGCGATCGAAAGTTCATGCATGCGTTTCCTCTTGGATCTTTTGTGCGCGCTCGACGCGTGTACCCGGCTTCGCAAAAGCTGTCAGCGCGGCTTGCCCGAGACTGATTCCGCCATCATTCGCCGGCACCACGTTATTTGTCCATATCCGCAGACACTCCGGTTCCAAGAGGCTCTTCAGGTCGTGCAATAGCAATTCGTTCTGAAAGACGCCGCCGCAGAGTACCACCGTATCGATATCTTGGTCGCGTGCCAGAGTTGTTATGGCAGCGTGCAGCCCTTCCGAAATCCCGCGCTGAAATGCACGCGCAATCTCCGTTATGTCGCGGCCACAAATCCGGTCGCGGATAATACCTTGCAGCACCGGTCGAAAATCCAGTTCATCACCGGCAAAAGGAAATGGATATCCAGGCGTCTCGGAGGCCCTTTTCGCAAGACGCTCCAGCCACATCGCAGCTTGCCCTTCGAAAGTGGTCTCTCGGGTAAACCCGAGCAACGCCGCCGCCGTATCAAAAAGGCGGCCTATCGAAGAAGTGTCGAAGCAGCGAACTTTGGTGTTCACAAGTTTTAGCGCGTCCAAATAGCGCGACGGAAACGAGAATGGCGGAGCGGTCATGTCCGGCAGATCGTTTAGCTGAGCGAGAAAACCCGCAGCCGCCTGAACCGGATGCGAGGCAGCCGCATCGCCGCCGGGTAGCGCAGCGCCGCGCAGATGTGTAGCGCGCTCAAAACCTTCGCGGATGCTACCCGAGAAAATCTCGCCGCCCCAGATGGTGCCATCGTCGCCATAGCCGGTACCGTCGAAGCTGACTCCGATGACGTGCTGGTCCCACACGCCGCGCTCCGCAAGAACGGATGCGATGTGCGCGCGATGATGCTGCACTGCGCAGTGCTCGGCAGCCGCTAGCGTTAAAGCATGCAGTGTGGAAACGTATTGGGGATGCGCGTCGTGAACGACCAACAAATCACGGGTGTCAATTTCATACATCGCAAGCAAATCCCGAATCGTCTCTTGGAACGCACGCAAACATTCGTAATGATCCAGGTCGCCAATATGCTGGCTGACAAATGCCTGGCCGTCCACGACAAGCGTGATGGTGTTCTTGAGATCCGCGCCAACAGCGAGGATTGGGCGCCCGGCTGGAAGCTTCGCCGCGACGGCACCGGGAGCGTATCCTCGAGCACGTCGCAACACCGCCGGTCCGAACACACCGGCGCGAGCAACGGAATCATCCACGCGACGCGCGATAGGCCGCTCGCCAATCAGAAAACCATCCGCGATGCCCGCAAGTTTCCCTGCCGCGTCTTCGTCTTGATACGCGATTGGCTCGCTGGAACGGTTCGCGCTGGTCATCACCAGGATTTCGGGCGCACCCGCTGCAAAGAGCAAATGGTGAAGCGGCGTATACGGCAGCATCACGCCCAATTCGTCATTCTCCGGCGAGACTCCTGTAAATTCGACCTTTGCCGGCGCAAGCACGATCGGCCGGGCGACCGACGTCATCAAGCTTTCCGCCTCCGCCGTTAACTCAACCAAGCCGCGAGCAACTTCCAGATTCTTCGCCATCAACGCGAACGGCTTTTCCTTGCGAAATTTCCTGGTGCGCAGTACGGAAACAGCCTCGCCATTTTTCGCGTCGCAGGCCAAGTGATAGCCGCCGAGCCCCTTCACCGCCACAATTTTTCCAGAGCGAAGATAGTTCACCGTCGCGCGAACTGATTCTTCATCACCGCGTACAACCTCATCGCCCGCGCGGAAATAATGCTGTGGACCACACGCCGGACACGCGACAGGCTGCGCGTGAAACCGCCGGTTCGCGGGATCGTGATACTCAGCGGCACAAAACTCGTCGAGAGCCCAATCCGCCATCGTGGTGTTGGACCGGTCGTAAGGCAGGCCGCGAATCACGCTATAACGCGGCCCGCAATTCGTACAATTTATATAGGGATAGTGATGCCGTCGATCCAGCGGATCGACAAGTTCCCGCAGGCAATCGTTACACACCGGCAAATCCGGCGAGATGCGAACCGTGGGTTGCTCTTCGCCGTTGCTTTGGCGAATCGTAAAATCCACAAAGCCCGCAACTCCTGCAGGCTCGACGCAAACTTCCTCAATCGCCGCGGTCTTTGGTGGCCGCGCATTCATCTCATCCAGGAACGATCGAAGCGCTTCCTCCTCGCCTTCGAGGTGAACGGCAACTCCGTCCTCCCCGTTCAACACCCAGCCCTTCAAGCCATGCGCGCTAGCGAGTCTGTACACAAACGGCCGGAAACCCACTCCCTGAACCACGCCGCGTATCTTGATGGAGTAAGCCCCGGTCATCACTTTATTTCCCGGCGACAATACAGCCGCGACCCTGCCATCCGGTTTGAATCACCTTACCGTCTTCGACAAGCAGAGGCACCGTATAAGGTGCATGCGCAATCTGCCGCAATTTCTCTCGCGCCTCGGCGTCCGTTTCCACGTCGTACTCCGTGAACTCGCTTCCCTTCCAATCCAGCCACTCGCGCATCTCTTCGGTATACGGGCAACCCGCCGTGCCGTACAGCTCCAGGTTAGGCATGACCCAAGCCCTCCAGCGTTTCGCGAATGAGATGGTAAATCGATGCTTGCACTTCCTGGATTCGCGGAATGTAGTCCGAACGAACGATCAGTGGAGAATCCGCCAATCCACGCCGTAAAACTTCGCCGCCGTCGTAACCCAGCAGTGCAATCGTCAGCAAATTCCGTTTTCGCGCTTCTTCCAGCGCCATCACAATATTTTTCGAGCCACCGCTTGTGGAAATCCCAATGGCCACGTCATTAGGCCGCGCCTGCGCAATCAGTTGCCGCTGAAAAATCAACTCGGTGCCGACATCGTTGGCGATCGCGGAAATATTCGCGGGCTCCATGGAAAGAGAAACTGCCGGGATGGGCCGGTATCCCGCGGGAGGCATCACGCAGTCGATGGCCCAGTCGTTCGCATCCGTCGCGGAACCGCCATTTCCAAAAATAATGAGCTTACCGCCGCGAGCAATCCGTTCGTTGATGGCCACCGCCGCGTTGCCAATTTTCTCGGCTTCTTCACTGGCCACTTGCTCCCGCAGGCGCGCATCATCGCGCACCTTCATCCGGATCGATGCCGCAGCTTCCGCGACCACGTCGAAAGTTTCCTGCTTATTCTTGCCAAGGAATGGATAGAGAAAGCCGGCCTCGCCAACATCGTGACCCAGTTCGCGGTGCTCGAAGAAAACGTGCACCGTCTCCCAAAGCGTGTGATACAGAACTTCCACCAATTCCTGATGGATGAAGGGATCCTGCGTGGCGGCAGCAGTGAAATACGAACCTTCCGCGCCGGGCAGCGCGAACGTCATCGCACGGCGTTTGCGCGCGGCGTCCAACGCGGTCCACACTTCAGAATCGCCTTCAGGCGGACCAAAACCTATCACCATATCGTCCGCTTGCACCAACGTTTTCAGCCAAGGCTCAAACGCCAAGGAAAGATCGAGTGCAGGCAGAGCGCGCTTTCCAACAATGACCGGATGCACGAATTCCACGGACACGTGCTGCGCATCCGTTGCGTATGGCCCGCGCCCAAAAGCTAACAATCGTCCGCCGCGAAGAAACCGTTCGGACATTTCTCGGCATGCCTCCGCCAATCGCGGCGCTTCCCGGGCGAAAAAATACTCCATCGCCTGGTTGCGCGCCAGCAACCGCTGTTCGATCTGCGTGGTCAATTCCAAGGCCGTCGCCATTTTCTATCCTAAGAAAGTCGCGCCCTAACAAAATCGCATGGCAGCCTAGCAAATCCGCGGCAACGGATCGCCCACCAGCATGTCCACTATGCGGCTTCCGCCATACAACGCGGTCACCAGCACGCAACTCGCCGGTTGCTCGCGCACTTCGCCAATCAGCGCCGCTTCTTCGCCGCCAGGAGTGGCGCGCAGAGTCTCCAGGGCCCGCTCCGCATGCTCGGAAGAAACAATCGCAAGGAATTGTCCTTCGTTAGCGATATGCAACGGATCGAGACCCAAAAGCTCGCAAGCCCCGCGTACGGAATCGCGAATCGGAATCTTTTCTTCGAACAAAACAATTCCGTGGCCGCAGTCTCGTGCCAGTTCATTCAACGAAGTGGCAACGCCGCCTCTCGTGGGATCGCGCATCCACCGCACGCCCGCGCCCGCCGCTTGCACCAGCTTGTCGACAAGCGGAAAAACTGAGCGCGTATCCGATCGCAAGTCGGCTTCCAGATCGAGATCGCCGCGCGCCAGCAAAATCGTAATCCCGTGATCCCCGATCGGACCGGAAAGCAAAACCTTGTCGCCGTTCTGAACCGATTGCGGCGAGATCTCCACTCCCGTAAGCAGGCGGCCAATTCCAGTGGTCGAGATGTACATCTTGTCCGCCGCTCCGTGCTCCACCACTTTCGTGTCGCCACCCGCGATGCGTACGCCGGCTTTTTCCGCAGCCTCGCCCATCGCGCGAACCTCCGCTTCCAGAATTTCCGTGGGCAACCCGGCTTCCAATACGAAGGTGACGACAATCGCCTCGGCTCGTGCTCCGGACACCGCGAGATCGTTCACCGTGCCATTGATCGCCAGCTCGCCGATGGAACCACCAGGAAAACGCAGCGGCTTCACCACAAAACTATCCGTGGTCATCGCAATTCGTGTGCCATTTATCTGGATGTGCGCAGCATCGCCCAGAGGGCCCGGGGACGCGCCAAAAAGAAGCGGGGCAAATAATCCTTCGACTAGCCTTCGGCTGGCTTTCCCGCCGGCGCCATGCGCCATTTCGATCTGCGGTTCGCGGAACCTGATCTTTGCAGCAGGCGTAGCCATGGAGTCCTCATTCGCGTGAAGCCGTTCAAACCGCCATCGAGCTGGCGATGGTAACAGGTTTGCGATGCTCGTAGTTATAGTAGGCCGCGCAGGAACCTTCCGACGAAACCATCAGCGCGCCCACCGGCTGCTCCGGCGTGCATTCGCGCCCAAAAAGTTTGCACTGCGCGGGTTTCAACACACCTTTCAACACTTCGCCGCATTGCGCGGCCTTCGGATCCGTGACGCGCACGCCCGGAACGATAAAACGCTGCTCCGAATCCCACTCCGCGTAGCTCGCGCGGATTTTCAGCGCCGATTGCGAGATGAATCCCAGTCCGCGCCATTCGAAATACGGCCGCAACTCAAAAACTTCCGCCATGGCACGAAGCGCCGCGCTGTTCCCTTCCCACGGAACCACACGCTTGTATTGATTCTCGACCTTCGCTTCGCCATTACGAAGCTGCCGCAGCAGCATTACGATGGATTGCAGAATATCCAGCGGCTCGAACCCGGACACCACCACCGGCTTGCCTTCGTCCTTGGCAATCCAGTCGTACGGCCGGCAACCAATCACCGTGGAGACGTGTCCTGGTCCCACAAAGCCATCCAAACGCATATCCGGCGAATCCAGAATCGCGCGGATCGCGGGAATGATGGTGACGTGATTGCAAAACACCGAGAAATTACGCAAGCCTTCCGCTTTTGCGCGCACCAGCGTCAGCGCAGTCGATGGCGCGGTGGTCTCGAACCCAATCGCGAAGAACATCACATGCTTTTCGGGATTGTTGCGCGCCAGCTTCAGCGCATCCGAGGGCGAATAAACGATGCGCACGTCCATCCCACGCGCTTTGTATTCCAACGGGCTTCCGTGTGTTCCCGGCACGCGCATCATGTCCCCGAACGCCGCAAAAATAAAATTGGGTTCGGCAGCCAGCGCGAGGCCGTCGTCGATCCTGCCCATCGGCAGGACGCACACCGGACAACCCGGCCCGTGAATCAGCTCCACATTCTCCGGCAACAAATCCTTCAACCCGAAGCGGTAAATCGCGTGGGTATGCCCGCCGCAAACTTCCATGATGCGATAGTGCTGCTTGGGATCCGCAAGCTTGCGAATCTCTTCACCCGCCTTGCTGATCAGTTCCGGCGACCGGAATTCATCCACGTATTTCATTGCTTCCACCCTTTGCCGTAATCCTCTGGTGGATCTTCTTCCAATCCATAGCCGCGCACTTCTTCCATGGCCGCTGCCGTCTCGCCCAGCATGGTCAGTGTCCGCATTTGATCCGCAGCGTCCGCTTCGCTGATCTTGCTCATCGCGAAGCCAACGTGAATCAGCACCCAATCCCCGGGGACCGGCGGCGCATCCTGTAAAAGTCCCAAATCTACTTTGCGGCGCACGCCGACCACATCAACCAGCGCGAGATTCGCGTTCTCGGCATCCAGCTCGACGATCTTCCCAGGTATAGCTAGGCACACGGTGCGGCTCCACTAACCACGAGTCCACTGCAACTGACAGCTTCCAGCTCTACTCCTGCCTGCTCGCCACCAACTCGAAATGAAATTTCAGCTCGTCCTTCAACTTCAACGCTCCACCCGCGAACGAAACCGGCTTGATTCCGTAGTCCGACTGGCGAAGCGTGAAATCGCCGGAGATCCGCATCATGTTCCCCATGTTCGTGATGCGGGCATCCAAGGGAAGACTCTGCGTGACCCCATGAAACGCAAGATCGCCGACCACGTGAGCGCTGAGCAAATCTCCGCCCAGATTCTGGACCGTTACCTGCTTGCTCTCAAATGTCGCGGTCGGATAGGTCGCCGATTCCAAAACCTGCTCGTACATCGCCTGTTCGAGTTTCTTGCGATCGTCGCCCTTCATTTCGTCGGTGACTTCCATCGCGTTCGTGCGCACCTTGACGCGGACAAACGCTTTGTCGTAGGTGTCGGGGACAAACTGAATCTCCCCGTCGTAGTCCCGCATCCCGATGGTGGGATTGTGACCAAACGCGGAGAGCATCCCAGTGGCAAAGGCTTGCACAGTAAACCGGCTTCCACCTGGATCAATCGTATATTTCACCGGTTCAAGTCCCCTTTGCGTAGCGGCAGTTTCCATTCTTTAGATCCTTGCCATCAAATCCGTCATTCGTTGACGATGATGTGAATGCAATCGCGCCCCCTACATGGAACGGAGGCGGAAATATTTCTCGATATCTGGCAGCGCCGTCGTAGCAATATTGCCCAACCCCGCCTGCCCGAGATAACGCCGTATGGTCGGGTTGGAAAGCACCAGCCCAGCGCCAAAAATTATCAACGCAACGCCCCCAAGCATGTACAAGGTTTCCTTGTCGGTACCGCCATTTCCGTTCGTTTCATCTCGATGCATGATTTCGACAGCCATGGGACTCTCCTTTGCGGACTGAAAATCACTTCATTTTCCTGCAGGCCATTCTCCTGCGAGAACTCGTGTCACAAGTGAAGCAACCAGCTTCACGGCTTCATCGACAGCAGCGGCGACAGGCTCGCTGAGTCCCATCTGACCTTCTTCCGGCCCGAGCGTCGCGGGAACGCAGCCGACCAACAGAATGCGCTTCAATTGCCCGCCCATGCCCGCCGCCATCCGTAGAACGTTCACCGGATTCATGGCGTGAGCGTCGACAGCGCCAGCGTGCGGTCCACCCTGATTCAATTCCGCCAGGTCCGGCTCCACGACAAACAGTGAGCCGGGTTCGCCTTCACCAGGATATGCATCGATGAGAATTGTCGTTTCGTAGCCTTCCATCAGCGCATATGCGAGGTCGAAGCCGCGAATCCCAAAATCCGTTACGCGCACTCCGGCCGGAAATGACTGCGTGGCGAGCCGATTCGCAACTTCCACGCCAAACGCGTCGTCGGCAAGAAAAATATTGCCGATTCCCGCGATCAGAATCTTTTTCGTGTCCGCCGATCTGGTTTCATCGCCATCGCCAACTGGTTCAATTTCCGTCGGCGCAAAGAAAAAGCGATGACCCGGCTGGCGCATCAATCCGATATCGCGGCCGGGATCATCGTCGACCACCACGCATACATGCAGATTGCCTTCGTAGTCCTGCTCAATGGATTCGATAGCAGCTATCTTTCCCGACAGCGCGATATCGAAGACATCGCCGCCCGCGCGAGGGCGCAATTTGACGCGATCGCCGCGGCGCACCAGCACTCCGCCAATTTCGAGCGACTCCACCGGGTTCTTGTCTTCCAGGAGCTGCCATTCCCATTCGTTCATGGCGTCTCCCCTTTGGCCGCGCGCAATCCGCGTAACGCCCCGTGGAGTTTCATCCACTGCTCGTCCGGCATCGCTTCGGTTCGCTCCAAAATTCTTCGTGCGCGATCATCGGACTGCCGCATTTCCTGCTTTTCGTCATCGGTCAAGGTCATAATGCGCAGCGAAAGAATCTCGTCAATCTCCGCGCCGTCGAACAAATCGCCGGGGCTTTCCGAAGCAATTTCCGGATAGTCGTAGAGAATTATCGGCGAGGAAAGCATGGTGTCTCGTTCGCCGTTCTCGCCCACGAGAACCGGCCAGGTGCCCACGTTTTGGCAGGTAAGGGCGAAATTGCGGTATGCGTCGGGTGGATCGACCAGGGAAACGAAATTCCCGCCGCGCGCTTCCAGAATGGTGTGAGCCGAAACCAGCGAACGCGCCAATGCCTGTTCGCGGCTTCCGGGACGGACATCCTCAAACCGAGTGGTGTTCGAAATGCGTACCGAAAGCTTGTACAGACCTTCTTCCACGCACTCTGCCACAAGCTCAATCATTCCGGCGATACTCGATTTGTCTCGCAATATGATTCCCGCGATGCTTCCACTCTCATCACGAATCGCTTCGCGCTCTTGTTTCGCAGACAGCCGGAAAGGCCACCGCATCGGCTGGACCGCAAGCGTGGAAAGATTGAACTCCGTGACTTCGATGACTTCTTCCACCGCCTCTTGCCACGGCTGAAAAATCCTGCCGCCGGCTTCTAACCTGTCAACAATTTCCAGGTTCGCTTCGGCAATCTTGGACAGTTCACTCACCGGCCTCGAAAGCCTTGCGATCGAACGCGTAACCATGCGCAAAAATCGCACCGTGACCGCGCATTGCGTCACGTCATTCCCTTCCACCAGACATTCCGTCTGCATTGTCCAGGCATCCGTGCCGCGCTGCGCTTCGCTGTAAGTACGCGGATACACGACCCCAAAATTGAATCTCTGTTGGTTTTTCACAGCGGAGGGCCGGTAAGGGTAAAGCATGTAGCCCTCGTAGAGAACGGCTTTCACGATTCCGTCCACGAGCGCGGCGTTCATGAGCGCACCGTTTCCGAAAGCGCATCCAAAGCTCTCTCGATCGCTTCTTCCCACGTCGGAATTCCTTCGCGAACTTTAAATTGATAGAGCCTTTCGAAGACGTCTTTTCTCAACGCCAGCCACGCAGAGTTCGGATAATAAACGTCCATCAAGTCTTTCCAGACTTTCACCGGCAAGCGATATTTCGCCTCTTTTTCCCAGGAGATCGGCGCTACCTGCAGCGGTCCGTCTTCGCCCTGATAAAACACAGTTCCGCTAAACTGGAAGCACAGCGGCAAGTCTCCACTGGTCACGCCGTGAAAATACTTTGTCGCGGCAACGTTGAAGTCGAACGTGCACGGAACCTGGATGTCTGCCAGCACGCTGCCGATGAAGCGCGGCACCACCACGCTGGCGTGCGTCCACAACATGTTTCGCAGCGTCTGTCCCCAGCGGTCCGGCTCGCCAAAAAGATCGCTTAAGCGACTTTGTTCGTTGGCGTCGTACTTCCGGCGGGTCACTTCCAACTGGATCTGCGCCCGCAGCGCAACCGTGTGAACAATCTCTTCGGCTGGACTGTTCGTGATGCGCACCTTGAACGCCAGCAACGGTGCGGCCGCATGTTGAATCACTTCGGCGCCCTCGATCGTTAGCTGTAGATCAGGCATGCGCGCCCTCCGGTTTGTAACCGGCTCGCTTCTTCAACGCCGCAAAAAACGCGCTTATCTCGCGCCAAACTTCGGTGCCACCGGAAAGCCCGCGCCAGTGCGCGCGAATCAGCCCGACGAGTTTGTAGCACTCATCAATCGGAACCAGATAATACTCCGCGGGAGCCGCGCCGTGAACGTGCCCAACGCGATTCACCAGCAACGCCGTTACATCCGGCTCCATCTGGTTCAGCACTGGATTCGCTTCTACTATGTCGTTCCAGGTATCCAGCGCAAGCAGCGATTCGGTGGGTCCCGCCGGACTCGGATACAGCGCAATCATCTTTCCGTGCGGCGTGCTGTGGAAGAAAAATGCCATTTCAATGGGGACCATCAATCCGTCCCATTGAGCGTCGCTAAGTTGAAAATCCTGCAGGAACAAAACCCGGCGAGGCACGCGCTTGAACTTGGCGCCGTTCTGCCCCTCGAAAAGAATCGCGCACGCCCCGCAAGCACACACTAACTTGCGATTCGCGGGTTCCACCAGATGTTCATGCTCGGGAGGGAGTTCACGGCTGCACATTTCGCAGCGCTCTACCGGACTACGCTTGCGCGCAAACTGACGAAGCACCGCGAACGCGCTTTCCTCCTGACGTGGAAGCGCCGGAGCCATGTTAGTCACCGCCCCGTTCTGATAGTTGTTCTGATTGTCGTGCCGGTCGTGCACTGAGAGACGCAGACATGCTCAGGCCGTTGGCGAGTTGCGCCACGGAAACGAATCCAGAGCCGGTCAGCGCCGCACCGGTTTGTTCCACAACAATCGAAGTGGCATCCGGCGCAGCATCTTGCAAAGCCGCTTCCAGCGTGGCCTTCAGCGTCGCGGCCGTTGAGCCACAACCGCCGCCGCTGGGCTTTACGTGAAGCCTTACCGTCACTGCGCCTTCTTCATTAATGGAGATCAACTCCGCCTTGGCAGCGTGCGGTTCCAGGTTCGAGCGCAACTTTTCCAACGCGCGCGTGACCCGCGCATTCAAATTTTCGGGGTGCAATCCATAGAGCAGCAACAAGCAGCTCACCAGTTCATCGCGTCCGCATTTCCGGATGATCGATTCGCCGGCCTCGCCAGAATTCGCGGCGATCTCAAGAATGCGCTCGATCCCCGCTCCATGCAGGGCCATCAGCGATTCCATCAGTTCTCTGGCCATGGCGCGTGCATTCGGATCGGTGGCCGATTCCAGTTGCTCGACGATTTCACCGATGCGTTGTACGCGCTTCTGAAACGCTGTGTCCGGCACCGTTAGTCTCCTTTAGAGACAAAGAAAGCGGGTAGCTGCCTTGGAAGAAAGTAAACTCTTAGACTCCGCCCGAATCTAAACAGTCCAACCCTCGTCCGCGCGACCACCCGCTTGTTTCGGCTACAGAGAGCTTCAAGAATGTTGGCCAAACATCGGCGAGTGGTGCGTCTCCAGAACCTTGCCGTTGCCAAGGTACATGTGTACACCGCAAGGCAGGCAGGGGTCAAAGCTTCTCACCGCGCGCATGATGTCTATCCCCTTGAACTTGTCTGGACCGTTTTCTTCGAAAATCGGCGTGTTCTGCACCGCATCTTCGTACGGGCCCGGCGTTCCATAAACGTCCCGCGGATTTGCGTTCCACGGCGTCGGCGGATACGGATGGTAGTTTGCAATCTTCCCGTCGCGAATCACGACGTGGTGCGACAGCACCCCGCGCACCGCTTCGTGAAAGCCGCAACCTATGGCCTCCTGCGGCACGGTAAACTCCGTCCAGGTGCGAGTCCTTCCCGCGTGCAGTTCCGCCATAGCCTGCTCCATGAAGTGCAGCGCAGCGCAAGCTGCATACACCTGAAAATACGTACGGGCGCGGTCGCGTTCGATGGCATTGCTCCACTTGGGAACCTTCCATTCGAACTCAACTTCAGGCAGCGAGGTCGTCTTCGGCAGATACATCTTCACGCTGGTTCCGGTCGATTTCACGTAGCCAAAATCCACCAGCCCAGCCAGCGCCGTCGCCCAAAGCCGCGCAATCGGTCCGCCGCCGGTGTCGATGGCGAGATGATCGCCGGTTCTCTTGTCCAACCAGCGCGGCGACATCACCCACGTATATTTGCCCGCAAAATCGCGCTTCTGCGGTCGAGGAATCGTGGTCTGATTCCACGGATGGTTCTGATCGACCGGATTGCCAAGCGGATCGGTCTTCACGAACTTTTCCGAGTTCTCCCATCCGTCGTAATACGAACTGCCCAGCAGAATACGGATGTTCAGGTTGATGTCCACCAGATCCGTAGTCACCAGCTTGCCATCCACGACGATACCGGGCGTTACGTACATGGCCCGGCCCCATTCGGTCATCTTCTTGTAGGAGTAATCGCAAACCGCGGGGTTATTGAATGAGCCCCAACATCCCAGCAATATGCGGCGCCGGCCTACTTCTTCGTAGCCAGGCAGCGCTTCGTAGAAGAAATCGAACAAGTCGTCGTGCAGCGGCACAACCTTCTTCATGAACTCCACGTACTTCATCAAGCGCACAAGATAGTCGGTGAACAACTGCACCGTCGGAACGGTCCCCACACCGCCCGGATAGAGCGTCGAAGGATGTACGTGCCTCCCTTCCATCAGGCAGAACATTTCCCGTGTCATGCGGCTCATCTGCAAGGCTTCGCGATAGAACGAGCCCACAAACGGATTCAGCGCCTTCATGATGTCCGCAATGGTTTTGAACCCATGCAGCTTCGCGCCGGCCGCTTCCTTCTTCTCCGCCTTCGCCCACACCGACGGATTCGTTTCCTTTACCATCTGCTCGCAGAAATCCACGCCAACTAGGTTGTCCTGGAAAATGTTGTGGTCGAACATGTACTCGGCTGCTTCGCCGAGGTTGACGATCCATTCCGCAATCGCCGGCGGGCGAACGCCAAACGCCATATTCTGCGCATAGGTTGCGCAGGTGGCGTGATTGTCGCCGCAGATTCCGCAGATGCGGCTGGTGATGAAATGTGCGTCCCGCGGATCCTTACCCTTCATGAAAATGCTATAGCCGCGAAAGATCGAAGAAGTGCTGTGACACTCGGCAACCTGACGGTTGTCAAAATCGATCTTCGTGAAGATTCCCAGGCTCCCAACGATTCGAGTGATGGGATCCCAATTCATCTCCACCAATTTCCTTGAACCGGTCGGCGTTCCTTTTGCAGCTGTAGTCATCGTTCCCATGTCTCAGCTCCTTTTCTCTTAGTACGCCCCGGGTCTATAGCCAGTAGTCAGCTCTGGACGAGAGTGCCGCCACTTTGGTTCCTTGTTTACGGTTTCATTGGTGAATGCGCGCAAAGACCGGATGGTCTTGCCGTAGAGGCTGACGGCGGCCGTGGAAATCTTTCCGCCCGGCGGTTCATCCATGAAGGGCATGAACTTGTCGGGGAAGCCCGGCATGGTGCAGCCGATGCAGATTCCGCCGACGTTCGGGCACCCACCGATCCCTGCCATCCAGCCGCGCTTGGGCACGTTGCAGTTGACCACCGGTCCCCAGCAGCCGAGCTTCACGATGCACTTCGGCGAGCCGTAGACCTCGGCGAAATCGCCCTGCTCGTAATAGCCGGCGCGGTCGCAGCCATCGTGTACCGTCCTGCCAAAGAGCCAGGTCGGCCGCAATTGATCATCCAGCGGGATCATCGGCGCCAAGCCGGCAACCTGATAAAGAAGGTAAAGCACCGTTTCCATGAAGTTGTCCGGCTGCACCGGGCAACCAGGAACGTTCACAATGGGCAGTCCGGCTTTGGACTTCCAATTCCATCCCAGGTAATCCGCTAAACCCATGGCGCCCGTCGGATTACCCGACATGGCGTGAATGCCGCCATAGGTGGCGCACGTTCCGCAAGCAACCACGGCCAATGCCTTTGGCGCTATGCGGTCAATCCATTCATTCGTAGTAATAGGTTGTCCGGTCTTCGGGTTGGTGCCCAGCGCCGCCCAGTACCCTTCCTTCTTGATCTTCTCGTTGGGAATCGAGCCCTCTACAACCAAAACGAAGGGATCCAGCCTCCCCGCCTCGGCCTCGTACCAAAACTTCAGAAAGTCGGCGCCGTTTTCGTAAGCCAGCACGGGGTTGTGCAGATGCACTTTAGGCAAACCCGGAATTGCGCCCAGCAATACATCCTCAATACTCGGTTGCATAGCGGCCGTCACAGAGACCGAATCGCCGTCGCAACCAAGTCCGGCGGTAATCCACAGGATGTGGACATCAGTTACGGGAGATGGCCTTTGAGTTTTTCGTCCGTAAGGAACTGCGTCTGGTGCCATAATTTAGCTCCCTTCGCCCTACTGCTTGTCCCAGAAATGTGCCTTTGCGTGAAGACGTCCCGGAGTGGGCAGCGACAAGCCTTCAACAAAAGACGGCGTGACGCTTTCGGAACAAATCACTATCAGTTATTTCGATGGAAAGAATTACCGTGACGCACGCTACCGTACAATCAGGCGTAAGCGGTATTTGTTATAGGGGAGGGTCGGTTCGGTGCATCGGGGATTCCCCGATGTGGAAATTATGCGGAAAAAACTGAAGAAGCGGGCCTAGTACCCACCTTTCTCGTTCACTGTCCATTCAATTGCATGTTGCAAGAGTTCGCGCGCGTTTCGAAGCGACAGTTTTTCCTTAATGTGAGCCTGGTAAGACTCGATCGTCTTCACGCTGAGGTGCAATTCATCCGCAATCTGCCGTGTGCCATGTCCTTCGCCAATCAGCCGGAAAACTTCCAGCTCGCGATCCGTAAGATTCACCAGCGGTGATTTCTTGGCCGACGACGCGCCCCGCACATACTGCTGTAACATGGTATTGGTCAGCCGGTCGCTCAAATAAACGTCGCCCTGGAGAATGCGCCGGATGGCAACGAGAACTTTCTCTGTGGCTTCCTGCTTCATGATGTAGCCATTCGCGCCTGCTCGCATGGCTCGTTCTGCGTAGATGGATTCATCATGCATGGAGAGAATCAACACCGGAAGACTCGCTGTTTTCATGCGAACTTCCTTCAGCACATCGAGACCGTCTGGGCCGCTGAGAGAAATGTCCAGCACCACAATGTCCGGTTGCAGCGCGGCGATAGCCTGAAACGCGGAATGCGCTCCGTCAGCTTCTCCACAAACCACCAGATCCGCTTCGCGGCCAATAAGCAACGCCAGCCCTTGCCGCACGATCGGGTGATCGTCGACCAACAACACTTTGCACTTCTTCGTTTGAGTCATTAAGAGAGGCTTGGTCGCCATGGTGCGCCGCTCCTATTCAATACCTCGGATGGGAAACATGCAAGTAACCGTTATTCCGCCGCTATCGTTGGGCTGCACCTTTAACGAACCGCCAATCATGTCCGCGCGGTAATTCATGATGCTCAGGCCAACTCCGGGCTGGCTCGTCGGCTTCTTGGGGAATCCAGTGCCGTCGTCTTGAATGGTCAGTATGGCGGTCCCGCTTTTTCCCGTGAGACTGATGACAATATTCCTGGATTTTCCATGGCGTATCGCGTTATTCACCGCTTCTTGCGCGATTCGATACAGATGCGTGGCGGCATTCGCCTCGTGAATATAAACAGGTTTATCGCATAGGAAACTGGTACGAATTTGAAATAGAACCTCTACCTCGTTAGCCCATTTTCTCAACGCCGACATAAGTCCCTGTGGCTCCGCGGCCACCGGATGCAAACCCCGCGCAAGTTGTCGCGTATTGTCGATTGCTTCATTCACCATTTTCACGATCTTGGCGGCTTCCTCAGCCTCGGGTAACGATTTGTCGGAGAGTTTCTCTTCCAGAACCTTGCTCATGAACGCGATGCCCGTCAGGTGTTGTCCCAATCCATCGTGCAAATCCTGGGCGATGCGCCGCTGTTCCCGCGCGCTTATTTCCAGAATCGTTTCCTCAAGACCTTTTCGTTCCGTGATATCGAAGCCTACGCCATGAATAAACCACGGGCGCCCATCGGGACGCCGGATCATCTTGGCTTCACACTGGAACCACAACACCCTTCCATCGCGGGCAATCACGCGATAAGCGGATCGCAATGTCTTCCCGGACAGAAACATTTCCGCCGCTTCCACGCTCCAGCGCATTTTGTCGTCCGGGTGAATGCGGCTGTACCACCGCACTGGGTCTTCCAGCCATTCGCTTTGCGAAAAGCCCAGCGAAGTCTCAATCTGCGGGCTTACGTACGCTTCTCCTATCCCTTTATCGAAATACGCCATGAACACGACGGCGGGAATTTGATCCAGAAGCGCGCGATACTTCGCTTCCATGTTGAGCAGGGGCACTTCGGAACCTGTTGCAACGTCGCTGGATTCGGCAGGCAAATTCGCAACTAAAGATTGCTGCTGCAAGAAAACTTCCGCCAGTTCCTCCAAGGCCCTCTCTGCCTCGGTCACACTAACCGTTTGATTGTCGGTCTCGGGTGTCGCGCGTTCGAATCCCCAATTGTTTTCCGAGAGAAAATTTGGCGCCATTCGCCACCTCTTTCGCTACCGAAGCGGCCTACTGAACTAGATTCCACCGCTGTCGGTCGGTGTTGCCCCGACCGCTCTTTCAATTCTTGAATTTCCTTCTTTTGTAGGGACCGCCTTCGGAGGCGGTCCGCCAATTTAACCGACACTCAAAACGATTGTGCGTAGTGTCTTGCATTCCTTTTCGCCCTCACTGATCCGTCCGTCGTCTCCACGCCGGCTCCTTATTCAACGACGCCTGCGTGAACCGCCGCAATGCGTGAATCGCCCGCCCATACGTCATCACCGCACTAGAAGAGAGCAGCGAACCCGGCGGCTGATTCATGAACGGCATGAACTTGTCTGGGAACCCTGGCATCGTACATCCGATGCATATCCCGCCAACATTTGGACACCCTCCAATTCCATTCATCCAGCCGCGCTTCCCAACGTTGCACTGCACCACCGGTCCCCAGCAACCCAACTTTACGATACACGTCGGCGCTCCATACTCTTCGGCGAACTGTGCTTGCTCATAATATCCGCCGCGGTCGCAGCCCTCGTGAACCGTGGAACCAAACAGCCAAGTCGGGCGCAAGGTATCATCCAGCGGAATCATCGGCGCTCGTCCCGCCGCCATATTCAGCAAATACAAGAGCACTTCCGTAAAATTGTCCGGCTGGACAGGGCATCCGGGAACGCAAACGATAGGAATGTCCGCGCTGGTTTTCCAATTCCAGCCCAGATAATCCGGAAGCCCCATACAGCCGGTTGGATTCCCTTCCATCGCATGGATGCCGCCATACGTCGCGCACGTTCCTGCCGCGACTACGGCCCAGGCGTTCGGCGCCAATTTGTCGATCCAGTCGCAAGTGGTAATCGGCTGCCCGCTTATGGGATCCGTGCCGAATGTCGCCCAATATCCCTCGGCTTTGTTTTTTTCGTTCGGGATCGAGCCTTCCACCACCAGAATGAATGGAGCGAGCCTGCCTTCGGCGGCATCTCGAAAATAGCGCACGAATTCGTCGCCGTTTTCGTACGCCAGAAAGGGATTGTGAAATCTGATTTTGGGAGTCCACGGAAATGCCCCCAGCACAAGATCTTCAATGCTGGGCTGCGTCGCCGCGGTAACGGCAATCGTATCGCCGTCGCAACCAAGGCCGGCGGTCATCCACAGGATGTCTATCTCTGCAATCGGCGCGAGGTCCCGGCGGCGGCTCTCGCTCCTGGATGCGTCTGGTGTCATTTTGGGTCTTGCCAAGAAACTGCGGACGCGAGCTAAATAGCTGACCCAAGCATCAGATACTTAATGTCCCACGCACCGCTGTTGCGACGCGCGGATTCTAACCAATTCCAATGCTTTCCGCTATGTGTGATAGTTTTCGCGAGAGGATTCGAGAGACGGCTGGAAGAGTCGAGCGTGTGGAGAGTTGTACTTTTAGACTGCGCCACGCCCAGAGCAATCCCGTTGAACTGAACGCGAAATTGAAGGCTGCTGGACCCTCGACGAAAGCAGCCGGGACACTTACATGGATCTGATTTTCATGTAGCGGACAACGTCCGGAATCATCACAATCGTAACAATCACAACTCCCGCTAGAACAACGCCGCCAATAATCATTCCTACGTGCATGATGGTTACCTCACTTCGCCTGCATCTTCGCGCAACCGACTTGCCCCAACTATACATGGAATCCCTGACCGCACGGGGTTTAATAACGGAGTGCAACCATTAGAGTTTCATGATCTTGCGGTTGTACAGGCTTTGAAGTGCGGCGGCTCGCCGCCGCTTTACGGTTGCGGCACCAAAGCAACACGCAAATCTCTAGACGTGAGCCGGGCACAGCGCCACACTCTCGCCCACTGCCACCCATCCATTGCGTAATTCTCTCGTTCTGCGATAGTTTGTCTGAGAATTCGATGCTCCGTGTGGACGAGCGCGTCCTTCGGCGGTGCGGTGCTTGCCGCTGCTTTACATTCGAGGAGAATCCTTCATGGTCAAGCTGTTAGCAATCTCGCTCATCCTGGCTTTAACAGTTGCGCTCAACGCGGACTCACACGCGGGTGCATCGTCACCCGCAGGAATGCTCCTGGTAATGAATAAAGGTGATCGCACTCTTGGAGTCATAGACCCGGCGACACTTCGCAACGTCGAAAACATCGCCATCGCGGGAGTCACCGGTCACGAGGTTGCCGCGGCGCCCGGCGGCCATCGCGCATTCGTTCCCATTTATGGTGACTCTGGCGTCGGACGCCCCGGCACCGACGGAAGCACCTTGGTCGTCGTTGACCTCGCAACCCGAAAAACCCTGCAGACCATCGACTTTGGTCACGGCGTTCGGCCGCATTGCGCGGTGTTCGGACCGAAAGACGGGCTGCTCTACGTCACGACGGAATTGGACAAGAGCGTAACCGTCATCGACCCGAAGACGTTAAAGATTACCGCGAGCATTCCGACTGGTCAGGCCGAATCGCACATGCTGGCTCTCAGCAGCGATGGACGTTTCGGCTACACTGCGAACGTCGGACCGGGAACGGTGTCGGTGCTCGACCTCGCGACCCGCAAAACGAAGACGATAATCCCCGTTGCGCAGCACGTTCAACGGATTTCCATTACTCCGGACAATCACTGGGTTTTCACCGCGGACACCCAGAAGCCGCAATTGGCCGTGATCGACACAACCAAAAACACTGTCGATCGCTGGATCCCGCTGCCGAGCGCGGGATACGGCACGGCATCAACCTCCAATGGAAAATGGCTGCTGGTAGCAATGCCGGAGGCGAACGGCGTCGCGGTCGTCGATCTCGCAACATTTACGGTGGCAAAAACAATCAGCGTCCCCAAGGCTCCGCAAGAAGTGCTGATCAGGCCGGACGGCAAAGTTGCCTACGTCTCCTGCAGTGCTGGCCATCAAGTCGCCGCGATTCAACTCAGCGACTGGAGCGTAAGCGTGATTCCAGCCGGCGCCAACGCAGACGGCCTAGCCTGGGCTAAATAGCACTTGGCAGCGTGCCCCGGAAAGATGTTGCGCGGGCCCTTGGTACCCGTTCCCACTCCGCTACCCCGACCTCTGTAAGGAAGCATCTGCTAGCTTCATCAAGGGAGTAGGATAGCCTCAGGGAAATTGAGGATCTCATCATGAGCAACACAAACGCCGATCGGGCGAAGCTTGAAAACCGGATCATCCGTGACCAGAGAATATGCGGCGGAGAGCCAGTTTTCCGGGACACGAGAGTAACCTTGCGGACTGTTCTTGCGAGCCTTGCGGATGGAGACTCGGTAGAGGACATTCTTGCTGATTTCCCTTCCTTGAAGCCGGAAGATATACGAGCAGCTATTGCTTTTGCCGCTTCCTCAGCGGAAGAGGATCTTCCTGTTCCCTCCGTTCCGAATGTGAAATGAAAATCAAGCTAGACGAGAAATCTACCTTTCGGCCTTGCGCAAATTCTGGCCCACCATGGTCACGACGTTCATAACATTTTCGAAGAAGGGCTGACCGGTCAAACGGACGGCTTGATTTGGAATGCGGCTCAGAACGAATCGAGATTCCTGATCAGCCAAGACCTGGATTTTTCTGATCTCAGGCGGTTCGCCCCCGGCTCGCATCACGGGATCCTGCTGGAGCGTCTTCGTTCACCCAGTAGACGGTATTTAATGGAACGAATCGAAACGGTTTTCAGAACTGAAGATACGCAAGGGTGGATCGGAAGTTTCGTTGTGCTGACAGAATCCAAGATCCGAGTGGTTAAGCCTCCGAAGAAAACCTCGTTATGAAGGATCATTCGACGCTAGTCACATCGGACTTTGAAGCACTTAATCGGCCTTATACGACTTCGGTGGCAGCAGCAGCTGAATCCCGAAATAACCAACGAAATAAGACTGATTGGGGCGAGTCGCCTCGAAGCTTCGTCCTGCCATCAACAGCAGAATGACCGGCCGGTGGAGTTTATAGCGCCCTCCGAAATCAAACGTGGGTTGACTTTCCGATGGACGAAACGTTCCCGCGGCATACACCTCCACATCCAGTTCCAATTTCTTTGTGAAATCGTGACCGATGACGAGGCCCGTGAGCCAGCCGTCTGCTCCCTTGTGAACGAACTGATAGCCAACTTCGTAATCCACATCGATAGCGCCAAACTTCCTTGAAAACTCGAACGGTAAGACGAAGGAGTCGTTGGCATTCGTTATGTCCCGGCGCACGGCGTTGTTCGGACTATTGAGAAATGCCTGCGGGAACACGGACACCGAAAGACCTGACTCCCCGCCGTCGTAGAAACGCCACTTCACTCCTGGATTGGATTGACCGACTCCGAATTTCGTCGCGGAACCGGGGTTCTGTACGCGTAACCAGGCATTTTCATAGGTGAGTTGGATGCGGTCGCCGATGCCGAAATTAATATCCAGGTCAGGTATATGCGATACCGACTGATCGCTATAGAAAAACGGCATGTAGCCGATGTTGATTTCCCAGTTGAGAGGACCAGGCGTGCCGGGATCGTTGGTGTAATACGGCGGACCACCCTGGCCAAATGTAGAAGTTACGCCGAAGAAAAAGAAGAGCAACAAGAAGAACGAGAGGGGGCCGGAACTACGCAACAAAAGGGTGCAACCTGGAACTCCTATCCTCAAAGCGCTGCGTGTCCTCCGATTGGAGAGAGCTATGAACTGGAATTATACGGCTAGTAACCATCCCGGTCCTGCTTCTAATGCCCCCATGAGTCTCCCTGAAATTCTGGAATTTCTCTAATTCCTCCTGCCCAATCGAAGTTCTTGACAATGCTTCCCTGCCCGTATATGAACGGTGGGTTCTTAAGCCATTTAACGGCAATACCTGGTCGGGCTCCTCGCTCCTGCTCCTCTGCTACCGCCACGTATGCCGTGTGGTCGACCTTCCAGGTTTGGATTGCGGCTGTTTCTCGGACTTTGTAAAGGTGTGAATCCACGACGTTTCGGGGGAAAACCATGGCCACCCAAGCAATCTTGACAGCGGAAAGCGACGCGCAGCAGGGTATCTGGCGGGTCCTTCTTGCTTCCTCAGTGGGCACGATGATCGAGTGGTATGACTTCTATATTTTTGGCAGCCTCG
>Ga0070765_100000301_pt1 | contig 29588 bp, 24 predicted proteins | sample HubBroMetageWFT5_FD_71516 | JGI IMG/M metagenome (GOLD analysis project Ga0070765, IMG submission 71516) | Warmed and freeze-thawed soil microbial communities from the Hubbard Brook experimental Forest, New Hampshire - Hubbard Brook CCASE Soil... | ecosystem: Environmental > Terrestrial > Soil... | reverse complement strand
GGACGGCCCGCGACTTCGATTCCCGCGTAAATTGTCGAGTGCATCGCGCCGCTCGGCGGAATTGAATCACTCAGGGCCACCGACGTCACGCCTGGAAAATTCCGGAGCCTTGCCAAAAGACGGTCGAAAAACTCGGTCTGTTGCGGCGCATTTGGATAAAGAGACGGACCTAGCGAAATCTGTTCGGTAACAATATTTTGCGTCTGAATTCCAATCGGCACGCCCTGCAGCTTCCATAGGCTTCGGAGCAACAGGCCGGCATCGGTCAACAGAATCAGCGAAATAGCAATTTGCGATGCAACCAGAAACTGACGCAGAGGACTATGCGACGTGGCACGAACTTCTTTGCCGCTCAAGGATTCGGGCGCAGGAATCCGCAGAGCCGGCGCAAGGCCAAAAATTATTGCGCACAAAAGCGAAATCCCCACAGTGAAGACAATAACGCGCACATCCAGCGTGGCCTGGTGCAGCCGCGGAATTCCTTCCGGAGCGATAGAGACGAAGAGATGCATCAGCAGATATGCCACCCCGCAACCCGCCGCCCCTCCCAGAATTCCGAGCACCAAGCTTTCTGTCAGCGCCTGACGAATCAGCCGGCTTCTGCTGGCGCCTAAAGCTGCGCGTACCGCGAGTTCGCGCTGCCGGCTAGTCGCACGGGCAAGCAGTAAGCTGGCGACATTGGTGCAAGCGATGAGCAGCACAGCCAGCACCGCGCCCGACAAAACCCAAAACGCCAGGCGCAGATCTTGCACTTGTCGATCACGCAGACTTCGGACAGACAGATGTACTTCATTGCGAAACTGCGGAGGCGCTTGTTGTAGAGCTTCCTCAAACCACGGTTGTATTGCAGCGGCGGCTTGCGCCAGGTTGATTCCTGGTTTCAGTCGCGCGAAGCCTCTAAGAACCGCGCCTGAATCCGATTTGCGCTGAGCGGCTTCGTCGAGAGCTTGGGGAACAAGAATATCGGGCGCAAGCAAATTGGGCATCTCAAAATTTGCTGGTAGAACTCCGACGATGGGGGTAGGTTGGCCGTCCAGTGGAATTGTCTTCGTGACAACGTCGGGATTCCCGCCAAATCTGCTCTTCCAGAGCCCGTAAGAAATCAGGACAACGTTTGGCGCGCCTGGTCGATCTTCGTCCGGAGAGAAGTTTCGTCCTACAATTGGCTGGACGCCGAGCGTTGGAAGGAAATTCTGCTCGACCTGCGCGCAAGAGAGGCGAACAGGATTCTGTTCGCTGAGGTCGCAATCGGCGACGCCGGGAATCATGGAGGTGATAGACTCGAAAGGGCCCGGCGCCTTGCGCCAATCCACATAGCTGCGTCCCAGTAAGAACTCGTTTCGCTCAATGGGCGCCAGCAAACCAAACGAGACCAGGCGATCATCGTGGGGATAAGGCAAGCTGCGGAAAAGATTTCGGTCAACGAAACTGAAAACGGCGGAGGTCACTCCAATCCCTGCGGCTAGCGTGAGCATGGCTATAATTGCAAAGGCTGGATTCTTGCGCAGCATGCGGAATCCGTAGCGCACGTCGCCCCCCAGCGTTTCTAGCCAAAATCCCTGGCGCTGCTCACGACAGTCTTGCTTCACCGCTTCCAGGACGCCGAATTCCAGAACGGCCTGCCTTCGGGCCTCCTCCGATGGAATTCCTGCGGAGATTTTTAGTGTTATTTGTTTCTCCAAATGGAAGCGCAGTTCGTCGTTGAGGTCTTGCTCCCAAGTTTTTCGACAGAGCCATTGTCGGATTCGTTTCATGGTCGGTGCCTCATTCGTATCGCAAGGCGATGATTGGATCCACGCGCATGGCGCGTCGGGCTGGGATGCAGCACGCCAGCAATCCCACCGCGGAAAGAAAGAGAGCTGTGGCAACAAAGGTTAGGGCATCCGTCGAGCGAACGCCGAATAGCAGGCTCGAGAGCATCGGTGTTACCAGCAGAGACAAAAGGAGACCAAGGGTGACTCCCGCAAATACGGCGGTCATTCCCTCGGCTACCACAATCTTTAAAATATCGCGCGCTTGAGCGCCCAGCGCCATGCGAATCCCGATCTCGTTCTTCCTTTGGGCCACGGAATAAGACGTGACCCCGTAGATTCCGATGGACGCAAGAGCCAGGGCCAACCCAGCAAGCGCCAGAGCGAGCAGCATGGTGAAGCGCGCCGAAGCCCGCGCCATACGAAGGTATTCGTCCATCGGACGCACTTTCGAGAGAGGAAGATTCGTATCGAACTTGGCCACTTCCGCACGAACGGCTCCTATCAGCGCTCGCGGATCCCCTTTCGTTCGGATGGCGAACGCCATGATTTCTCGAGTGGATTGCGCGTATGGCTCATAAATCTGCGGACGTCCATTGCCGGTCAACTGAAGATATTTGGTGTGTTTCACGACACCCACCACAACCGCACTTGCTCGACTGAAATCTCCTTCGCGAATCGTTTCCACATTTAATTCTTTTTCCACTGCACTTTGGTTTGGCCACATTTGGCGGGCCAATGAATCGTCCACGATGACTACGCGGCGGTGGGTGGCAATGTCCGATTCGTCAAAATCTCGGCCATCTAACAGAGCTATGCCCAGCGTTCGAAAGAAACCCGGTGTGATGGAGCGGTGGTCAGCAAGCAAACTGTTCTGGTCTTGTGGCGCAGCGCCCGGAAGCCAATAGTAGCTGTACCAATTTGCGTAATCGTCGAAAGGCAAGAGATGAACGCCGCCCACGGACTGGACACCGGGCAGCGCTTCAAGATTTTTTTTCGACTGATAAATCAAATGAACGCGATCTTGATCTTTTGGATAGCGGCTTCCCGGAAGAGAGATCTGAAAGGTCAGCACGTGGGCGCTCTGGAATCCGGTGTCCACATTAATCAAGCGCGCAAAAGTTCGGGTCATCAAGCCGGCGCCGACCAGCAGAAGAAATCCGAACGCAACCTCACTCGTCACCAGCAATGTTCTATACCGCTGTTTGTCGGAGGTGGCGCCTCTCCCAGCGGCCTTCAAAGTTTCATTTAGATTGGCTTTCGACGCTTCCAGAGACGGCGCAAGTCCGAAAATTATTCCCGCCAACAGTGAAATCGCAAATGCGTAGCCTAGCACCGGGAAATTAAATTTCACGGCATCGAGCAGCACCATAGACTTAGGCCGGAGCGCCAGCAGCCATTTCATTCCCCACCATCCTTTCAACAATCCCGGGAGTCCCCCGAGAAGAGAAAGAAAAACGCTCTCGGTGAGAAGTTGGCGAATGATCCGGCTTCGCGACGCGCCCAAGGTAGCTCGCAAAGCTATCTCTCTCTGTCGCAGGCCGGCGCGAGACAACAAAAGGTTCGCAACATTGGCGCAGGCGATGAGCAATACTAGGCCAACTCCAACGAATAGCGCCAAGATAGCGGGTTGGGTATCGCGGGTGGTGTCCTGCCGCAGGGAGAAAGCTTCGAAATCAATACCCGCTTTGGAATCCACCGGATACTCAGCGCGAAGCTGCGCTGCAATGGAATGCAATTCTTCGCGAGCTTGTGCGAGTGTTACGCGAGGACCAAGCCGGCCAATTACTCGGAGATAGTTTAAATCTCGCGGCGCGCCTGAAAGATCGTAACGAAAGGGAACCCAAGCTTGCACGTCCGGCGGAACACTCGCATCTTCGGGGAACATAAGGCGGAACGATGCGGGCATGACGCCAACGATCGTCGCTGCCCGTCCATCGATGATCAATGAATGTCCGATGATATTTTCGTCTGCGCCAAATCTCCGGCGCCATAAGCCATCGGTGATAATGATTACGGCGCCAGCGTTTTCAAGCTCATCCTGAGTGTTGAACAAGCGGCCCTTGGCAGGGGGAATGCCGAGAAGCGTCAGAAAATTCGCGGTAGTAAATCCCAGCTTGATCTGTTCGGGCTGGCCGGTGCCGGTCACCGCTGCGCTGCCAACCCAAATCCCGCCGGTGTCCTGGAGCAACTTGGCGCGACGGCGAATATCGATCAGGTCAGGTCCGGAAGATGGCGCACGGCTCTGTCCCGCGCTCTTCATTTCCGTCCAAATCAAAGCCAAACGGTCCGCTTGCGGATAGGGAGGCGGTCTCAGAACCACAGCATCGAGCACGCTGAAAATTGCCGTGTTTGCCCCGATGCCAAGCGCAAGCGTCAAGACGGCGATGGCGGTGAAACCTGGGTTCATGCGCAGCACGCGCAAGCCGTAACGCAGGTCGGCCCATAGTGTTTCCAGCAAAAATGTCTTGCGATGTTCGCGGCATTCTTCTTTCACCGATTCCACCCCGCCGAATTCCAGCAAAGCTTGGCGGCGTGCCTCTTGTGCGGACATGCCGGCGGAGATATAAAGCGCCATCTGTTTTTCCAGATGGAAGCGCAGCTCTTCGGTGAGATTGTCTTCCCACTGGCTGCCGGAATTCCGCCGCCGCAAGAAATTCATGCCTTGTGCTCCTTAACGCATGGCTCCCTCGTAGCTCAGGCCCGTTGAAGAATCAACGCCACAGCCGAAGAAAGGCGTTCCCAGTCCGCCATTTCCTTCTCCAGCTGCTGCCGCCCGGTCTTGGTGAGGGAATAAAACTTCGCCCGCCGGTTATTCTCGGAAGCGCCCCATTCGGCACGAATCCATTTCTTGCGTTCCAGGCGGTAGAGCGCCGGATAGAGCGAGCCCTGTTGTACTTGGAGCGCCTCGCGCGAAACCTGCTGGATGCGTTGCGCTACGCCCCAACCGTGCATTGGCTCTAGTGCAAGGGTTTTGAGGATTAGCAAATCCAGCGTGCCTTGCAGTATTTCCATCGACGGACTCATTCATTTCTCCTTGAGCAAAGATCGGACGATTAATTGCCGGAGTCCAGATGCCAGCCCACGTTGACCCATTTTCCCTGGCGATCGACAAACATCTCTGTCGCGCGTCCTGAATGTGTCGAACGTTTTCCGTCCATTTCGATTTCGTACAGATATTTTGAATAGACGATGGCGGTATATCCATACATCTGAACTTGCGTCTCCGGAAATTCCAGGCGCACAAGCTTGCCACCCTTGGCGACAAAATCCCTAGAGCCGGCAAGAACTTCCTTGCGACCTTCCCAGTTTTCGCTCTGATCGATGGCAATCAATTCAGCAGGCAAGAGTTCCGCCAGACGCGGACTGTCGTCTGAGAACCACGAGTGCCATACAGCCTCGCGAGCCGTGAGCAATTCCTGTTTTTCTTCCGGGTCCACGGTTTGCGCTCGCTGGAAATCAGCTGCGAGCGAATCGGGATGCAGCGTGGTATCCGAACCGATTTGCACCCAATCGCCTCGCAATTTTGCGTAGATATCCAGGATGCGAAGCTTTTCCGGAGATACGTGGCCCTGGTATTCGTAATTAACATCGGCGATATAGGGAACCAGCGCGACGTCGCCATAGAAAATTACGTTGAATTCGACCATCTTGTAGCCGGTCATCTTCACAGGAGATTTCAGAAACCCATTCGCGCCGTCCATGTATTGATCGATGCCCTGAACCGTCGTGCGCGAGGAATTCTGGAAGCCGGTCCAGTTCTTCGCGTGCGTGTCGCGAATCACGTCGGCATTTTTGTGAATGTAAGCCTGGAAAATTTTGTCGATGTGATTTTGGATCGCATCGCGGTCGGCCGAACGCTGGTCTCCAGGCACCGGACTCAGTTGCATCGAGCGCGCAGGCGTCGCAGCCAGGATTAGCGCAAGAACCAGAAGTAATTTGGCAAATTTCATATTGCCCCCTTCCGGACGATAAAAGGCCGTCCCTCTAGATATACTAGAGGAAGAGGCTGCCATCGCTCTTGTAGGTTGTCAAGGGGAAGCTGTTGTAGCGGCACAGATGCCAGAAAAAGCTAACCGCGAATTCTTGGTGACCGCAGACACGGATAGAAGGGCAGTACTAAAACCCCGGTACCTTGAGAAATGAACCAGCGGAGCCATTGGTCGCTCCCATCCCATATTTCAAAATTGCTCTGCGGGTTGGATGGCTGCGATGCGGGGACGACGGTTCCACAAAAAAAGGAGCCGGGCACGCTAGCCAACCCGTCGAACCCCTCCTGCCGGCGTAATTCCTCCTGACCCCCACCGGCAGCGGGGTCTGCCCATACCCGGAAGCTTTCTTCCATTCTAGGCATCTTTTTGCCGGCGGATTGCGTATTACAAACTGGGGACGTAATGTGGTTGTGGCTCGCCGCTAGAGTTCTTGACGTTAGTTGGAACTGACCGCGAGCGAACTCAGCCTTGCGCAAAACGAACCGAGAATGACTAACATTGCCCGCAAGCCGCTCGCAATCGTACTTGCTTGTTTTTTCTTTCTATCGGGTTCCGCTGGTGCCGATGACCTGAAACCGGAGGCGCTCGCGGCATATAACCGTTATCTCCAACTCACCCAAGGCCAGGTCGATAAGGAGCTCGCGCAAGTGACTCCCTATTTATGGATCGACGCAGCTTCCCAAGCAACACACCGTGATGCTTACTATGCCGAGTTACGCAGAGGCGCGGTTGTAATCGAACGACTCGAGACGCTGGACAACGGCAAGCCAATCGCGGCCCCCGGAGCGCTAATTCATCACTGGATTGGCACCGTTTTTATTCCCGGCGCCACTCTCGCGCAAACCCTCGAATTCATGCAGGACTACGATCATAAAAAGGATTATTTCCGCCCGGATATCCAGCGGTCAAAAATCCTGCAGCATCAAGGCGACGATTTCTTGGTGAACCTGCGCTTTTACAAGAAGAAAGTAATCACCATCGTGGACGACACGGATCACCAAGTTCACTACCAGGTGGTGGACGCTACACACGCCTGGAGCCGTTCACATGCCACACGCATTCAGGAAGTAGAAAATCCCGGCGAGTCCAACGAGCGCCTGGATGCGCAAGGACACGACCGGGGCTTCTTGTGGGGTATGGATACTTACTGGAGGTTTCAGCAAAAAGATGGCGGAACTTATGCGGAGTGCCAATCGGTTTCGCTCACGCGCGACATTCCCACCGGACTGGGCTGGGTGGTCGGCCCGTTCGTCAGCAGTGTTCCGCGAGAGTCGCTAACCTTCACGCTAGCTACCGCGCGTGATGCCGAGCTTCAGCGGCTGGGAGCGCACCCTGCGGAATGAGCAATGCTGTAGTAGTAGAAGCCGTAAACGTGGTGGAACCCAGAAAGATGTCTTCGACTCCGTTGTTATCACGCGGAACTAAGTCGCTGGCGAAGGAAAGGAAGCTTACCGTCGTGCCGTCCTGGCTAATTGAGGGCACCAAGCTATTACCGTTAGCCGGTGTTGAACCTGAACCCGCCCCTTGAGTCACCAGCACAGTACTCGTGGTGCACTCGGTCGTAATCGTTTCGCACGTATTGCGCGCAAAAATATTTTCGACGCCATTCGTGGTGCTGGCAAAATTGGATGAGAAAGAGGCAAAGGCCACATATTGACCCGTGCTGTTGATGCTGGGGTATTCGCTTGTACCGTTTCCGGGGACGCCACCGCTGGTAATGGAAATTAGCGTGGTCGAAGGCGTGCACGCCGTCACGATGGCAATGCACGTATCCCGCAAATAGATCTGCTGTGTGGGTCCCGCACCGGGCACCAGAACCGTTCCGGTGGATGCGAACACAATAAACCGGCCCGTATTCGAAATAGAGGATTCCGAACTAGCGCCATCCGCGGGGGTCTCGCCGTCAGGCGTGGATATCAGAGTCGTGTTGGCCGTGCATTCCTCCGTCAGGCACGTACTGCGCTCAAACACTTCCTGGTCGCCGAATGTGTTGGGGGCGCTTGCTCCCAGATTTGTCGCCACCGATGTAAACGAAACATACAATCCGCTCGTAGCGGTGGAAGGGTTCGAACTCGCGCCGTTGCCAGGTGTCGTCCCATCCGGCGTGGATATTAGATACGTTGAGCCGGTACAGGTCGTCCCGGTCACTCCGCTGCACGTATCGCGCAAATACACCTGAGGCGTGACTCCGTCAGGAGATATACCGGACACAAGGTTCGTTGCCAGTGAAACGAATGCAACGTACCGGCCGTCGGGACTGATTGATGGATTATAGCTAGCCCCATTTCCGGCAGTCAGTCCATCCGCTGACACGGAAACGAGTTGAGTTACAAACGTGGTGGGTGTGACATTACAGACGGTGGTGGTAGAAGTCGGCAGGCATACCGGGCGCCAATAGACTTGGCTTGTTCCAGCAGGCACTCCTACACTTGTAACCAAATTCGTCGCCAGCGAGGTGAAGGCAGCATCGGTTGCAGCTGTATCCAGCGAAGGCTCGGAGCTCGCGCCGTTGGCTGCGTTACCGTTGGGATCCGTGCTTACAGCGGTGGTTGCCGGGGTGCATGATGCAACGCCTAAACATGTGTTACGAACGAAAACCACGCCGCCATTATTGGCTTCGTTCAAGATCAAATTATTGGATACAGAGGCAAAAGCTACGAACTGCCCGGTCGTGCTTGTGGAAGGACCTACCGTTGTTAATTTCAGGCCCAGCGTTCCGTTCTCGCAATTCGTGGGGCCTCCACAGATTCCGTCATCCGCCTGTGATCCGTCCGCAGCAAGATCCACGAGGACGGGCAAACCAAGTAAATGGGTAGGGTTCACCGCAAACGTCAGTGTGTCCGACGGTCCGCCTCCGGGCGTCGAGTTCACCACCTGCACTTGGTTGACGCCGCCAACCAGCAAATCGGAACCGGTCAGCGGCGTGCTCACTTGCGTGGCGCTAATGAATGTAGTCGGGCGCTGAGTTCCGTTTATGGTAATGAAAGAGCTTTGATTGACAAAACCTGTCCCGGTCACAGTTAAAGTAGAGGGCGTACTGCCTGCCTGCACGCTAGCGGGACTGACGCTTGTGGCTGTCGGAAGCGGATTCAATACACTTAGTGGATACGGATTCGAAGAGCCGCCACCCGGTGGAGGATTCACGGGATTTGTAACCGTAACCTGTAGGATCCCAGCCGTGGCGATATCGGTGGAGTTCAACGTAGCGTCAATCTCTGTGGAATTCACATAACCGCTCGCGCGGTTGCTGCCGTTCACCGCCACACTGGACTGTTGCACGAAATTCGAGCCGAACACACGCAGCGTAAAACCCCCGCCTCCGGTCAAAACACCCGAGGGAGACAGCGACGAAATATGTGGAACGGGGCTTACGGTGGGCCCTACGCTGAAAGTAATCGCTTGAGTGGTCCCGCCGCCCGGCTGAGGCGTAATCACGGTTATCATTGCTGTTCCGGGCGCGGCGTAAAATGAGGGCGGAATAATGGAGGTCATCTGCCCCGTATTCACAAAAGTGGTGTTCACTGGAGAACCGTTCCACTCTATCTGAGACTGCTGCACGAAGTTTTTTCCGATTACTGTAAGAACGAACGGATTGGTCTGGTTCGTGGTAGTGCTTGTGGGACTGATCGACGTCAAGGTGGGAGAAGGATAATTCACATTCTGCCCGCAAGATGGCAGGATAACGGCCGCAACAATTAGAAGCCAGAAAGGCAGTCGAAATAGTCCCCGCAAATTACTCACCCCTGGTCAATAGGTCGGAACTACTGGCGTAAGCACAATAGTAGAGACTACTAAAGATGACCCAATGGAGCAATCGGGATGCCTGAGCTGCTAAAGATTATCTCGGCGCAAATTTATCGTAGCGCAAGGCGGGTTGCGCGAAACACGGAGCGAGGCTTACCTTTAGTCCCTACCGCACTGCGTCAGAACCTTTACAAAACATTAACAGCTTTCTCCGAATTTCTGTCGCAATTCTCTTGACGAATATAGATGTGCCATCTACTCTGCCGGGCGTGGAAATGAACTCGCACGAAGCCCCTGTTCCACTTATAGATGCGCCGGCATTTTGCCCAACTCGTTCGCTCGCATATCTGCGCGCTACTTTTGTGCCTGGCCGTATCGCAGGCCGCCCTCGCTCAGCAACCCACACCGGGTAAGCCGGCACCGCAAACTTCCCCTCAGGATTCTCCATCAACATCCGATGATACTGAATCAGGAGATCTGCTCACATTATTTCCACATTCTGAAACGGCTCCGTACTGGATTTCAGGCCAAGCAAACATTATCTTTCAGTGGCATCCTTCATTTGCCGCGAAATACAGCGGCCCCAATAGTTTTCACTCGCATGGGGAAAATGCTACGTCGAAAGTTTATACGCTGTATCTCGGATACCAGCTCACCCACAACACGGAAGTTTTCATGGACGTGGAAAGTGCCGGCGGCCACGGCCTGAGTGCGGCCCTTGGATTGGCGGGATTCGTCAATCTTGACGTGGTTCGCAATCCTGAATTGGGTGATGTGCCGTATCTCGCGCGCGCTATGGTGCGCCAGATTATTCCGCTGAGTGAGGAGAGAATTTCAGCCGAGCGCGGCCCGTTCGGTCTGGCCACCTCGCTTCCCGCGCGACGCTTGGAATTTCGCATTGGCAAAATGGGCTTGGTCGATTTCTTCGATACAAATACTTACGGAACCGACAGCCACCTGCAATTTCTGAATTGGACGGTGGACAACAACGGCGCCTACGACTATGCCGCGAACACCCGCGGATATACCGACGCGGCCATCATCGAGTACGACGATCATTGGTTCACCGCTCGATTTGGTGAAGCGATGATGCCCAAAGTAGCTAATGGCATTTTCCTTGATGCCAATCTGGCTAGAGCACGGTCTGAAAATCTGGAACTCGATGCTACAGGAAATCTTTTCCTTCATCGTGCTGGCACCGTCCGTCTAATAGGTTTCCTGAATCACGCCAACATGGGGAACTATGAGCAAGCCATCCGGGATTTCCAGGAAGGTGAAACGTCTGTACCGGATATTATCTCTACGCGTAAGCAAGGGCGCCATAAGTATGGCTTCAGTCTTAATTTCGAACAGGAGCTAACCTCGCAATTGGCCTTCTTCGGCCGTCTGGGCTGGGGCGATGGTCGCAATGAATCGTTTGCCTACACGGAATGTGACCGAACGCTCGAGCTCGGCGCTTTCACTAAAGCCGAAAAATGGAAGCGGAAAAACGATCGAGCGGGCGCCGTCTTCGTGATGAACGGAATCGTCGCTGCGCATCAAGAATATCTCGCGCTAGGAGGGCGCGGTTTCCTTCTTGGCGATGGAGGACTAAATTATGGCCATGAAAAAATCTTTGAAGCGTTTTACACCGCGCATCTGTGGCGGGGCTTCTTCGCATCTTTTGACATTCAGCATATAAACAACCCCGGTTACAACAAGGACCGCGGTCCGGCAGTAGTGCCCGGACTGAGATTTCACGTCGATTTCTGATCTACTGAGATCTAAACGCGGAAGGCGATTACGAGTCGCGAGGGTCGCGTCTTTCGCGATGGCGGGAGCCGCGCTTTTTTAGGCGCTGATTGAACCGAATCGGTGTGCCGATAAAGCCAAATTTGGCGCGCAGTTGGTTTTCCAGAAAGCGTTGATAGCTGAAATGCAGCGGCTTTAACTGATTGGTGAAAAGAACGAACGTTGGCGGCGCAGTAGTAGCCTGCGTGATGTAGAAAATTTTAACTTCACGGCTAGCTGGAGAGGTACCACGATCCAGGTCCACTTCTTTGAGCCAGCGATTCAGCTCGCCGGTCGAAATCCGGCGGTTGCGCGCTTCCACCACCTGATCGATCACGGTGTACAGCCTGTCGATGTGCTCGCCGGTCTTTGCCGAAAGAAAAACTACCGGGGCATAGGCCAGAAATTTCAATCTCTGCCGCACCAACGGTTCGTAATCCTGAATCAGCTTGTTAGGATTCGCGCCTCCGCCTTTTCCGCCCCGTTTTTTCTCGGCTGAGGATTTTTCCTGCGCCGCTTCGAGCGCAAGATCCCATTTATTCAGAACGATGATTACCGACCGCCCTGACTGTTCGGCGTAGCTAGCGATAGTAGCGTCGTGCGAGGTAATCCCCACGGAGGCATCCGCCACCAGCAGCGCCACGTCGGCACGTTCCAAGTGACGACGCGCCATGATCACGCTCAATTTTTCCGCGATGAGTTTGGTTTTCCCCTTGCGCCGGATTCCAGCCGTATCCAGGAAGCGGTAGAGTTTGCCTTGGCGCTCCAACACAGTATCGACTGCATCGCGCGTTGTTCCGGGTTCCGGCGAAACAATTGATCGTTCGGCACCCACCAGTTGATTGAGCAGCGTGGACTTTCCAACATTAGGCCGGCCGATGATGGCGATGTTCACATACGGCTTTTCTTCCACCGTTTCGCCGCGTGGGAAATTCTCGGTTAGAGCATCGAGCAGCGTGTCCACGCCGAAGCCATGCTCAGCGGACATCGGGAAAACCTCTTCGCCCAATTCGTAGAACTGCGCGGCAAGCTCGGCTTGTTTTGGTAGGTCAACTTTGTTTACTGCCAGAACAGGAGGCTTTCCGGCGCGGCGAAGAAGCAGCGCGAGCTCTTCATCCAGCGGAGTGGGGCCTGTGCGGCCATCCACTACCTGCACCACGCGAGTTGCGTTATCGATCGCTACCCGTGCCTGGCGCAGTATTTCTCCCGGGATGCCCGCTTTGTCTTCCGGCACAATCCCGCCTGTATCCACCACTTGAAAGTTTCGACCTTCCCAATTTGCGGTGCCGTAGATGCGGTCGCGCGTAATCCCTGGCTCGTTTGTAACAATGGAGCGGCGCGTTCCAGTTAGCCGATTAAACAGCGTAGATTTGCCCACGTTGGGGCGTCCAACAATTACGATCGATGGCAATTTTTCGGTCATTGAGATCCGCACCGGATGCTGGCGAGGATCTCTAGATTATCATCGATAGCGCTGGAATGAAGATTTCTAACGCAGGTGAGGTAGTCGAGCGTATCTGACGAACGCTTCCTCCTGTGTTACTTTAGGGGTTCGAGCCTGCGCGTCCGCTAAGTGCGAAGACCATCATGGCTAAAAAAGCTGCGGCTACAAAATCCGCTGAAGTCACTATTGACGATATTTTTGGTGCAGGCGGTCTGCTTGAACAGAGCCATCCGGGCTATGAATTCCGTTCCTCGCAGCTCGAAATGGCCAGGATGGTCGATGAAGCTTTTCAGAAAAAGCAACATTCCATCATCGAGGCCGGAACCGGAACCGGCAAGACACTCGCCTACCTGATTCCCGCTATCCGCAGCGGCCGGCGCGTGGTGATTTCCACCGCGACGAAGTCCCTTCAAGAACAGCTGTTCAACAAGGACATCCCCTTCCTGCAGAAACATTTTGCGCCCAACCTGAAAGCTGTGCTGATGAAAGGCCGCAACAATTTTCTTTGTCGCACGAAAGTGAATCAGATGGAGGGACAAGCTGTATTGAAGGGCATCGAGGAGATCGATTGGTTTTCGCAAATTCGCGATTGGGGAAAACTTACTGAAACCGGCGACCGCAGCGAACTGACATTTTTGCCTGACGATGCCGACTTGTGGCACCGAATCGACGCGCGCAGAGACCTCTGCACCGGCCAGAAATGCCCAGACTTCAACCGCTGTTTCATCACCGCCATGCATCAGCGTGCGCAAGAAGCCGACTTGATTATCGTGAACCACCATTTATTTTTTGCTGACTTGGCGATTAGGCAGGATGATTTCGGCTCGATCCTGCCCGAATACTCGGCGGTGGTTTTTGACGAAGCACACGAGATAGAAGATGTCGCTAGCGATTACTTTGGCCGCCGCGTTTCGAGCTATCAATTCGAAGAGTTGTCTCGCGACGCTGAGAACATGCTTCGCGTGCTGCGAATTGAAGCGGCGCCAGTGCGCAAGCACTTAACGCGAGTACGCGAACGGGGGCGCAGTTTTTTCGAGACTTTTCCGGAACGCGAAGGCCGCTTCGCCTTTGGAGCCACAGAGAGGAAATCATTTCTGCAGGCGCATCACGAAGCATTTGAGGATTTGGCTGCCGCAGTTAAGCGCGTAGAAACCGAGTTATCGGCGATGTCACCGAAACCCGAGGAGGTAATGACTCTCGCCCGCCGTGCAGCCGAACTTCGGCGCGAACTTGAATTCTTGCTGGAAAGCGAAGAGAAGAGCTATGTCTATTGGTACGAGCGCCGGGGAAAGGGCGTGATTCTCACGGCCACACCTATTGATGTGAGCGAAATCCTGCGGGAGCAGCTTTTCGACCGATTCGACAGCGTGGTGCTCACGTCAGCAACGCTTGCGGTCGGCAGCCGTTTTGATTACTTGAAACAGCGCTTGGGAGTGATGCCGGCAAAAGAAGTGGTCTTACCCCAAGAGTTTAACTTCCGCGAACAGGCGCTACTTTACATACCGAGCGAAATGCCCGACGTGCGCCACGAAACGTTTTCCGCCCGCTGCGCGCAAGAAATCGTGAAACTCCTGGAAATTTCGAAAGGCCGCGCGTTTTGCCTTTTCACCAGTTACGCCCAGATGCGCGGCGTGTATCAGCGCGTGTCGGCATCGGTAGGGTTTCCGTCGCTGTTGCAAGGCACAGCGCCGAAGTCCGTCCTGCTCGATCGTTTTCGTGCTACTCCGAACGCAGTACTGTTCGCTACGGCAAGTTTCTGGCAAGGTGTCGACGTACCCGGCGCTCAACTTTCATGCGTCATCGTCGATAAGCTGCCTTTTGCGGTCCCCAGCGATCCGATCGTCGCCGCGCGGGTGCGAGCTTTGCAGGAAGATGGACGCAACGCCTTCGCCGAATATCAGGTTCCGGAAGCAGTCCTCGCGCTGAAACAAGGTTTCGGCCGCTTGATACGTTCGAAGAGCGACCGCGGCATTTTGGCCATCCTGGATAACCGTATCTCGCGCATGCAGTATGGTAGAATTTTTCTTGAATCCCTGCCTGAATACAAAACCACGCAGGATCTAGCCGACGTCGCGCGCTTCATGGATTCTGAATAAGCAAAGCCAGCGACCGGCGGTTTGCGCAACGGGAAGGATATGCATGTACGAAGTTAGCGTGGATGAAACATTTGCCGCAGCGCACAATCTGCGCGGCTACAAAGGCAAATGCGAGAACCTGCATGGCCATAACTACAAAGTACGCGTGAGCCTGGCTGGCGCGGAAGTTGATTCCGTCGGCCTCCTGTACGATTTCGTGCACTTGAAGCAGGTAATTCAGTCCGTAATTCGTTCGTTGGATCACAAATATTTGAACGAGCTTTCGCCGTTTGATGTACTGAATCCTTCCGCCGAAAATATTGCGCGCTACATTTACGATCAAACTGCCAAGCAGCTTCACCAAGCCCCAAACGGCGCAACAGTTTCGAGCATTACGGTGTGGGAATCAGATGTAACGGCCGCGACATATCGCCCCTAGTAGTCACTGCTAATCGCGAGCGAATAATCTCGCGGCGATAAGAGATACCCACAGGCAAGATGCGAAAGGTGCGAGTGGAGTTCTAAATCATGAATCGAGCATTGCTACTAATCGCGATCCCTGCCTTCCTGGTCTCTATTTTCTGGCTCACGATTGGATGGGGATGGCGCACTGCGTTGGTCGTCGGATGCATGGAACTTGCCATTGCGTCCGGAGCGGTGAATTATTTCTCTAGACGGAAGAAGCCACCGCCAAATCCTGGCTGCGGCGGAGTATTGGAATAAGCGAAGTCCACGGTTTTTCGATGCTTATCACCGAAATCTTCAAATCAATCCAAGGCGAAGGCACCCGCGCCGGTCTGCCCTGCATTTTCGTGCGCCTTACGGGGTGCAACCTTCGCTGCACTTGGTGCGACACGGCCTATGCCTTTCACGGCGGAACGAAATACGCAATCGACGAAATCCTGGAGAAAGTTAACGCCTTGGCAGGAAATGGCCAACAACACGTCTCACTGGTCGAAATCACTGGTGGAGAACCGCTGCTGCAACAGGAAACTCCCGCTCTTGCCCAAGAATTAATTTCCGCGGGTTACACCGTCATGATCGAAACCAGCGGCGAGCGTTTCATCGGTGTCCTTCCGAGTGCGGTGATCAAAATTGTCGACGTAAAGTGCCCTGACTCCGGCGAGCCCGAGACCTTTGACATAGCCAACCTCGACGCCGTCGGCGCCAACGATGAAATTAAATTTGTCATCTCTACCCGCCGCGATTATGATTTCGCGCGCGAGTTTGTAAGCCAGCACCAGTTGGTAGAGCGCGTTCACGAAGTTCTTTTTTCGCCCGTGTTCGCGGATCCCAATGGCGCCTGGCCAGGACTCACCGCGCGCGAGCTTGCGGAATGGATACTCGGGGATGGATTGCGCGTACGCCTGGGCTTACAATTGCACAAATTTATTTGGGATCCTGCGATGAAGGGTGTTTGAGGGCGCCGTCGATAGATGGTAACTGAAAAACGCAAAGCGGTCGTTTTGTTAAGTGGCGGCATGGATTCCTGCGTCACCGCAGCAATCGCAAACCAGTCGCACCGGCTGGCGCTTTTGCACGCAAGTTACGGCCAGCGCACGGAAGCCCGCGAGCGCCGCGCGTTTGAAGAGATCGCAGATTTCTATGGAGTAAAAGAACGGCTGATGATCCGCCTGGATTCCTTCGCGCAAATCGGTGGTTCAGCCCTCACCGATCGAAAGATAGCCGTCCCGGAATCTGGTGACTCCGCCGTAAACGGCAGGGAAATTCCCATCACTTACGTTCCCTTTCGCAACGCTCATTTCCTCTCCGCTGCTGTAAGCTGGGCGGAAGTCATGAGTGCAAACGCAATATTTGTAGGAGCCGTAGCCGAAGATAGTTCCGGCTATCCAGACTGTCGTCCGGAGTATTATCGCGCCTTCGCGGAGTTGGTGCGGCAGGGAACCAGGCCCGAGACACACATTGAAATTGAGACGCCGGTGATTTCTATGCGCAAATCCGAAATCATACGTCGCGGCGTTGGACTGGGTGCGCCACTCAACTTAACCTGGTCTTGCTATCAATTTGAAGACGAAGCTTGCGGAACGTGCGATAGTTGCCGGCTGCGCTTGCGCGCTTTTGCGGAAGCGGGGCTGAGCGATCCTATCGCCTATCGAGCTCAAGTTGCGCAATAATGGTCGGCCAATTAGCAAGTGAGGAGATCATCACATGAGAAAGCTGGTTCGTTTCTGGGGAGCGCTGGCATTCATTCTTTTGTTTGCCATGGTGGCGGCCGCGCAAGACAGCGGCAGATTGGACGGGGAAATCATGGACAAGGAAGGCAAGCCGTACCCCGAGGTTACCGTTTCGATCAAGAACCCCGATACCGGACAAACGTACACGGTCAAGACCGACAAGAATGGAAAGTTTGTGCAGCTTGGCCTGCGAAACGCTATTTATACGATTACGCTGACGAACCAGAAAGACGCTTTGAATTACGGCCCAGTGAAATTCCAGGTCGACGTGACGAAGGACAACAACTTTAAGATCAACTTCAAGGACATCGTCGCTGAAACCGCCGCCGCGCACCCTGAAGAAGTTAAGAAAAAGGAAGAGGAAGAAGACAAGTTTAAGGCCATGAAAGCCCATTTCCAGAATGGCCTCACGGCGATGACCGAAGCCACCGACCTTCAAAAGCAGGCTAGAACTGCTGCTGCTGACCAAAAAGCTCCGCTGCAAGAAAAGCGCGTGACGGATTGCCAAACGGCGGTCACTGAATTCACGCAAGCCGAACAAGGTGTGGGACCCAAGGAAGTACAAAACCACGCGACGGTTTTGCAAGATCTCGGCGCGGCCTATGAATGCGTCGGCCGTTACGATGATGCTGCCGCCGCATTTCAAAAGGCAGTGGACTTGAAACCTCAACCTGCCGCTTATTCCGGACTGGCCACGAATCTCGCGAACTCTGCCGCTGCACAGACCGATCCAAAGGTAGCGGACAGCAAACTCGCTGACGCGAATGCGGACTGCGACAAAGCCCTGGCCCTGGATCCCGCTGTGGGCGCCACCTGCTACAAAAATTTGGGAATCGTACTCAACAACAAAGGCCGCCAGAAAGATGCCGTAGCGCCTCTTCAGAAAGCTACGCAGGCTAATCCTAAGGACGCACAAGGCTGGTATCTGATGGGAAGTGCCCTGACTGCCTTGATGGATTGCAAGCAGGAAGGCGAAAAGATGACCTGCACTCTCGCTCCGGGAACTCAGGAAGCCTACCAAAAGTGTATTGACATTGACCCAAACAGTCCGCTGGGAAAAGAGTGTAAAGAAAACCTGGATGGCGCCATAGCCGCCGCGGGTGGCACGGACACCACGGTTTCAAAGAAGAAAAAGAAGAGCTAACAGATTTGTTCGGCAGGCCGAACAAGGTTTCTACACAGAAATCCCGTTTCTTTTTTGGCGTTACGATTTTTTAACTAAGTTCTCGCCTCTCGACCCGCCGTCGCTGGGGTGTTATCCTTGCGCAAGAAAACTGAGGGATTGGATGGACCACGTGAATTCGAATCAAGCCGCCACAGAACGCCGTCGAAGCGACCGTCTTTTTGAACCAGTGCCTTTAGTCGTACGCGGAATCGATCTCTTGGGCCAACCGTTTGAAGAACGCACTGCCACGCTCGCGTTGAATCTTCATGGCTGCCGCTATTCCTCTAAACATCACCTGCCGAAAAATACTTGGGTTACGCTGGAATTGCCGCAGACTCAAGACCGGCCGAATGTGCGTGCCCGCGTTGCCTGGGTCCAGCGCCCGCACTCGATTAGAGATTTTTTTCAAGTGGCCGTGGAACTGGAAGACCCCGCAAATATTTGGGGACTGAACGCGCTTCCTGAAGCCTGGACCAGCTCCGAGGGAGCCTCTCAAAACGAGGAACAGGCCGGGCAGAAACCCAGCTTCGAAAAACGCGACGATTCGATCTCGTTGCACAATACAAGCCTTCCGAGGAATCCTGTGGACGATAGAAATGATTTGCACAATCCTCCTGCATCGGACGAATTTGGTTCCGCCAATGATCCGGACGTCGCGAACAGCCCTCTTTTCCGCGAATTGCGGAAAGAACTGGAGCGACAGTCCCGGGAAACCATTCTGCAAGCCTCCATGCAAGTGCAGGAGGAAGTTCGCCGCGCCGCTGAAGAAAGTGATAGCCGGCGGGCTGCTGCTGTTCAGGACTTCTTCGCGCAGTGGAAGCCTGAGTTTGAGCAGGCCCAGACCGGAGCGCGAGACGAATTTTCGAAACAACTTGCCGAGCGGCAGGATAAGTTACTAACCGGTCTGAAATCTGAATTTGAGGAAAATTTTAATCAAGCGCGAAAGTTGATGGACGACCTTCACCATCAAATGGTGATGTTGCGCGCGGAGAACGACGCCGCGAACGAGGCTGCCAACCGCATGGCCCAGGCTCGTTTGCAATTCGAGGCCATGGAAACGGCCAGGAATGCAAAACCTCCGGAGCCGGAGCCTCATGAAGAAGAGTCAGCGGCCAAAGAAAATGTCGTGGAAGAGTGGCACGCGGCCCTTGCGAAGGAAATGGACGTAGCGCGGGTTCAGTGGAATGAATTGCTGCAATCTTCGTTGGATAACGGTGTCCAGCGTCTGGTAGAACGGGTAACCGAGCGTTCCCAGGACATCTTGGGGACGGCCGAATCAAAGATACGTGAACGCATCGCCGAGTCGAGCCAGCCCTTGGCCCAAGCTGCTTCCGAGGCGCGAGAGACCCTTGCGCAAATTAAGACCTCTCTGGATCAGGAAGTCGCGCGAGCCCGCTCGTCTTTATCTGAAATCGAGTCCGTAGCAAGCCGCACGAAGGAATATTCGGCGCAGCTCGAAGCGGCCAGCCACGACACTTTGAACGAACTCCATCGTCGCCTGGAGAAAATCCTTGAAGCGCAGTCCGCTGAATTGAATCGCCGTGCGGACAATCTTGCGGCCGGAATCTCCCAACGCGTGACTCCGACCCTTGATGCACTCCAGCAGGAATTTGTAAATCGTGCTCACGTTCAGGTGGAAGCAAAGCTTGCTCCGCATTTTGAACGCGTGCCAGAACTTCTTCGCGAGCTTGCTGCGCGTGAGGTCCAGGCTGAGGAAAGCTTGCGGCTCCATCGCGAACGTTTACGCCAGGCTTCCGAGAACAATCAGCGTGAAGTATCCGGCCAACTCGCCGCCACCCTACTCGAGGTGCGCAACGATTTTGAATCCTTGCGCAAAGGAGCTCTAAATAAGTGGAACGAAGAGCTGGACGCAAGTGGTGCGCGTGCCGCTCAGTCCGCTGCCGAATCCATCGGCCGCAGTTCAGAATGGTTTCAGCAGGAAGCACGGGCGCGGTTACAGGTGCTGGTAGAGCAGACCGTCACCACCGCTGCCGCCGGTTTTGATGAGAAAACCGCTGAGGCTGCGAAAAAATACGGCGCGCAACTGGCGGACGAATCCACCAGCCATCTCGCGCTGGTTCATCAACGGATCGAGAGTCTGGCTGTGGATGCGGCCGGGCGAGCGCGCAGCGAATTCGATAAAGCAACCGAGGCTGCCGCAAGTTCGTTCGGTCACGTCCTGCGAGGGATTGCTGGTCGCGAAGCTGAGCAGTTCATGCAGTCGACAGGGGACACAGTCCGTGGTCGTTCCGAGGAGCTCGATCGCTCCGCGCAACAAGTTCTTAGCCAGTTCGATGCAAACGCGGCAACTTCCGTCGAGCAGCTTCAAGTGCAAATGTCCTCGCAGCTCGAAAACAGCATTCGTGAATCGCGTGCCGCCCTTTCCACGGAGTTTGCCACTGCGCTCGAAGGTTATCGAGCGGAGCGCGATCTGCATCTTCAAAATTGGGCCTCTGACTTGGACCGCCTCAGCGGCGAAGCAATCGGGACCTATCAGGAGCGTCTCCAGACCGCCTGCGATTCCTGGATTGTTTCTTCCGTGCGGCGGCTTAGCGAGCACGGGCAAAACGTGATTGAGTCGATGCTGCGATCCGCCGACCAGGCGCTGCGCGATTCCTGCTCAAAAGTGTTTGAAGGTCTGGCTGAAATATTGCGCGAAAGATCGGCCAATGCTGCGGGAGCGGGAGTAGCCGGTTTCGCACCGCCGCCAGCTAATCGCGACGTGGAATCTTCTGGCCCTCGCAACGAGATGATTTAAGTTTTGGTTTCACTACCGTCTTTCGTGCGCGGGCGAAGTCTTACTTTTTTCCAACAACTTCAATCACTGAATTACCCACATGGCTCACTTGCTCTGCAGTCATGCTCGGAAATATTGGCAAGCTTAAAACACGGTCGCACGCGCGTTCAGCGAGAGGGTAGGTACCCACAGGATCTCCCAAAGAAGAATAAGCCGGCTGGAGATGTACCGGCTTAGGGTAGTGAATTGAAGTTTCAACCCCTTTGTCTGCCAGCTTCGAAATTACTGAACACCTGCTATTCACGTAGACCACAAACTGGTGATACACAGATTCGTCGCGGGGATCGTCCACCGGCATATCCAGACGGGCGTTTGCCAGCGCGTGCCGATACTCGCAAGCGATAGCCTGCCGTTTTCCAGTCCATGCTTCCAGGTATCGCAATTTTATGCGCAAAACGGCGCCCTGAAATCCCTGCATGCGATAGTTGTATCCCACAAATTCATGGTCGTAGCGCGCGGTTTGTCCGTGTGAGCGTGCCGCCCGCGCGAATTGCGCAACCAAATCGTCATCGGTCGTGAGCGCGCCACCCTCGCCATAGGCTCCCAAATTCTTAGTGGGATAAAAACTGAATGCCGCGGCATCGGCAAGTCCGCCGACTCGCTTACCGCGATAGCGCGCGCCGTGCGCTTGCGCAGCATCTTCCAGAACGCGAATCTTGTGAACGCTCGCAATCGAACGGATCGCATCCATGTCCGCGGGCCGGCCGTACAAATGCACCGGAAGTATGGCTCGTGTACGCCGCGTGATCGCTCGTTCGATCAAGTTCGCATCAATATTTGCAGTAGTCGGGTCAATATCCACCAGCACAGGTTGCGCGCCACAATAGCTGATAGCCTCCACAGTCGCCAAAAACGTGTTGGGGGTCGTAATTACTTCGTCGCCTGGCTGCACCCCCAGCGCTAGCAAGCCGAGATGGAGAGCTGCTGTCCCACTGCTGAGGGCGACGCAGTGTTTGGTCCCGCAATATTCTGCGAACGCAGTTTCGAATGCTTCAACTTCCGGGCCTTGAACGAACGCTGAGGTTTGGCACACGCGGTCGAGCGCCGGCAGGATTTCGTCGCGCAGTTCGGCGTATTCAGACTTCAGATCGAGGAGTGGAACGTTCATTTAGCAGCGCATTATGCGCAGATGAAAACTCTACTGTAAGGCAGCCCCCGCTACAAGAGCAGGGCCGTCTTAGCCAACGTCGAAAGGAACATTTTTGCTCCAGAGATGCCCCGGGAATATATGGGACCTAGATATGAGTGAGCGTGCCGGTAATTTTTGTGCGTCGGAGCGCCCAGGAAAAAACGGCAAACGAGAGTGGGATGAGTACGGCAGCGAATACGAGCAAAGCAAATATGGAAGGGAAGAGTTCCTTCCAACCCGCGCCCGCCAAAAGTGCAGCCCGCATCCCTTCCAAAGAGTAAGTCACTGGAATCAACCTTGCCAGCATCCGCAAAGGCACGGGTAAAACCGAGATCGGGTACATCATGCCACCCACCAGGCCTGAAACGCCGAGGACTAGCCATTTTGCCGGGTTCCCGCGCTTGAAAAGAATCGAGTAACTAGCAGAAAGAATGCCCAATCCCGCGAAAGCCAGAATCGAAGCCAACAAAATCACCAGCGCTCCAGGCCAATTAGCAGATTGCGGTCTGAATCCAAACAGCAGCGCACCCCACGCAAGATAAACGCAAGTTCTTATTGCCAGCGCTACAAAAGGATAAACGGCCGATCCCGCGATAATTACCGGAAGGGCTGTTTGGGTCACCAGTAGCGCCTCCAAGGTGCGGTTCTGGCGCGCCTCCTCCAGACTGGAATCGAAGGCCCCCAACGAGACGCTCAGGTAATCGAAGAAGGCAAAACCTACCAAAGCAAAGGCAAAATAATTCGTTCCCGCCGGTAGTTCGCTGTTCAGTTGAGGGCTTTGCACGAATCGCGACAAATAATAAAAGGTCGCCACGCCAAAAAGTGCCTCAAGCGTCTCCAGTACCAGCGCTCCGCGATAACCGCGCGCAATTGCAAAATCACGCCAGAAAAAAGCTGCCACTTTCCGGACTGTGAGCTCAATGCTCACACGTGATCCTGTTGTGATTCAAGGTGGCCCACCAGACTCGAAACCGCCGTTTCCAGGCTCGTCGTGTTTGTGGCCGAGCAAATCGCCCTCGGAGAATCGAACGCAATCACCCGCCCTCCGTCCAATAAAATGACCCGATCGGCAAGCTCTTCTACTTCGCTTAATGTATGGGAAGCGAACAAAAGAGTGGCCCCGCCTTTGCGGACTAGATCCTCTTTCAATAAGCGGCGGAATGCTGCCGCCGCGAGTGGATCAAGACTACGCGTGGGCTCATCAAGCAGCAAAATAGCGGGCCGGTGGAGCAAAGCTCGCGCCAGGCCCAGGCGATGCATCATTCCGGTAGAAAATGTCCGGACTTGCCGGTTCAAATCATTGTGAATGCCCATCAATTCTGCAATGGCTTCAATCCGCAGGCGGATGTCCGTCCGGCTCAAATTATTCATCGCGGCAAAGAACGTCAGATTTTCTCTTGCGCTTAGCCGCGCGTAAAATCCTTCATCCCCCCCCGTGTGGTAGCCAAACAATCGCCGCGCATCCTCGGACTCTCGCTCCACATCAAAGCCTCCCACAGTTGCCTGCCCCCGAGTGGGAATGATGAGCGTGGCCAGAATCCGCAGCAGCGTCGATTTTCCGGCACCGTTGGATCCAATCAGCGCGACCGCTTCATTCTCCTTCACATCGAACGAAACTCCCGCTAGCGCCTTCTCCGTTGCCTGAGCCACAGGCTGCGTCAAAGCGCGCCAACCGGTCAGAGAAGGGGGGAAATATTTCTCAAGTTGGTTGACGGAAATAGCAGGCGAAGGCACCTAGGGTTTATATCCGAAATGACTGAGCCGAATCCAGTTCCGTCATTGCCCTGTAACAGAGAGTGCGGTTACAATACCGGTGGGAAGTCACTAGGCTTGGCGCATTTCGAACTATTTGCGAATGGCCTGCCGGCACGAAAATATATTCCAGCCCTGAAGGATTTTGGCGCCAAAATGGACGCATCTCTCTCCGTGCATTCCGTCGTTGTGGCCAGCGCCGAGCAAGTCTCGTGCCCGCTTGACGACGAATCCGCCATATTAAATCTGAAAAACAGTAAGTATTACGGCATGAATCCTGTTGGTACGCGCATATGGTCTCTCTTGAAAGAGCCGCGAAGTGTGCTGCAGTTGCGCGACACTTTGTTAAGCGAATATGACGTAGACGAAAAATTGTGCGAGCAGGACCTATTGATTTTGTTAGAGAAAATGAAAAGCGAAGGGCTGATTGAAGTGCGAAGCGTGGCCGCAAGTTAGATGGCGCTAGTGATACTCCGTTACTTCACAGGTTGATTGAGCATCAGTAATAATTAGGGCGACTTTCTTCAGGATGGTGGGTTGAATCCGGCGATGGGAAATTGGCAGATATTTTCGCGATTAACCGGGAGTGAGCGGCGCATCGTTCTGGAAGCCGCCCTGGGATTAACAACGACCTGGGTCGGCCTGCGTCTCTTCGGATTTCGACGCTGGAGAAGCTTGCTAGGGGGGACTGTGCCACGCAGTGCCGAAATCCCAACTGAGAATGATTCCCACAGCACAGTAGCCGGCGTTTTGCGGATGGAAGAAGCCACGGCTCGGAATCTGTTTTTCAGCACAAATTGTCTGGAACAATCGTTGGTGCTTTGGTGGCTACTGCGAAGGCGTGGCATAGCCGCCGATCTACGAATTGGCGCACGGAAAGCCGGGCAGCGTTTTGAAGCTCACGCCTGGGTGGAATTCTGCGGAATAGCTCTGAACAGCGGGGGAGAAGACCACCTTCACTTTGCGCCCTTCGAAGAATCCGCAAACTGGATCGGGACGAATTGAGCGGAATTGTCGGCATGTTCGATAGAAGTGGAGCGCCGGTAGATCGTGCGCTCTTGGGTGCGCTCACGGATTTTATTTCCTATGCCGGTCCGGATGATTTGGACACCTATTCAGATGGGCCAGTCGGTCTAGGCCACACTTTGTTGCGCACTGCTCGGGAGTCGTTCTCTGAGCGGATGCCTGCGACTCTTGATGGGAAGTTTTGGATTGCCGCTGACGCGCGAATTGATTGCCGCGAGGAGTTGCGGCGGGAGATTGAAAAAGCAGAACCAAATCGCCGGCCTGCCGCCACCGATCCCGAGCTGATGTTGCGTGCGTACGCCATTTGGGGTGAAGAATGCGTTCGGCATCTTCGCGGCGACTTTGCATTTGCGATCTGGGATGCTCGCCGGAAAACATTTTTTTGCGCGCGCGATCATTTTGGAATCAAACCTTTTTACTACGCCGAAATCGGAAAGATTTTTCTTTTCAGCAATGCTTTGAACTGCGTTCGCGCACACCCCGGGATATCCGACCGCTTGAACGATGCCGCGATTGGCGATTTTCTGCTCTTTGGGCTTAATTGCGACCTGAGCACTACAACTTTTCGCGACATCCAAAGGTTGCCGCCGGCCCATTGCCTGTCCGTTTCCGCGCAAGACGTGCGAATTTCGCGATATTGGTCAGCACCCATCTCTGGCACCATCCGTTATCGCCGTGCCGATGAATATGTGGAACATTTTCAAACTCTGATTCAATCAGCTGTGGCGGATCGCTTACGCGTTGACCGCTGCGGGATATTGCTCAGCGGCGGTCTGGATTCGGGAGCGATCGCGGCCACCGCTCGAGAGCTCTCCGGAAGTCCTCTGGGTGCCAGAGATTTGCGCGCCTACACCGTCATTAACAAATTATTGATTTCCGATCGGGACGGGGCCTACGCCCAGCAAGTGGCTGATTACCTTCACATCCCAATTCAATTCCTGGAAATGAGCAGGCTCCAGCCATTTGAGCGTTGGAACGATTCGCAATACATTAGCCCGGAACCGGTTGCCGACCCTTTGTTCGCGGGACTTTCCGACGAATTTGAGATGATTGCGGCTGATTGCAATGTTGTCCTATGTGGCGAAGGCCCCGACAATCTGATGTATTTCGAGATGCTTCCCTTTGCCAAGGAACTGTTGCGAAAGCGAGATCTCTCTGGTTTCGTGCGAGAAGTCTCCGGCTATTTTAGGGTACGTTCCTCGATCTGGCCGGGAATTCGCCGGCGTATAAAAGGCATCTTCGGAAAAGATCCGAACCCGTCTTTATTCCCGTCCTGGCTGGATGCTGAATTCTCCCGCCGATTGAATCTGATTGATCGATGGAAAGAATGGAGCGGATTGCCGGCTTTGCGTCCGCATCCCATTCTCCCGAAGGCGCATGCTTCCCTTCAGATTCCGCAATGGACAAATACATTCGAACAAGAAAGTCCTGGCGCTTCGCGATACCCGGTAGAGGTCCGCTACCCATTTCTTGATTTGCGGATCGTAAATTTTCTTCTGGCGCTGCCTCCTTTTCCATTCTTCTTCGAGAAGAAATTGTTACGCGACACAATGGTAGGACGGTTGCCCGAAGACGTCAGAGTTAGACCAAAGACACCGTTGTCGGGCGATCCTTTATCCCAAAGTCTGCAGAAGAATGTGACCACTACGGAATGGTGGAATCAGGTACACTGGAGTATGGAAATAGAGCGCTATATTAATCGTTCGCTTCTGGCACCGCTTCAGGATTCCTCAGACCCAGAGCAGATTTCGGTGAATGTACGCCCGCTTTGTCTTAACTTTTGGTTGCGGTCAGCGCAGCCAGTCTTGTATAACTTGCGAGCGGAGGTCCGCAATGCCTAAGCAAGTCACAAGGGAGCTTAAAAAACCTTACTCCGCTCCCTCATTGATCATTTATGGAACTGTTCAAGAGCTTACAAAAACTACCGGTTTAAGGGGCAGTAGAGACGGCGGCACTAGTAGGACTATGTTTAAGACTCGTATGTAAGGGTGCTTGCACCCGGCTCAGAACTATGTCTTTATTGTACGTAATAGAAAAATAAGGGACCGCGACGACTCTCAATTTTCAAATAACAAAGCTTTAAGCCGGGAAGAAGTGAACCTCGTTTATTCCGTTTTCGGTCTGCTCCTCCGCTCGAACCTTCCCATTCCGGAGCTCATGCCTGCGCAACGTCTCAGCTCTGACCCCTCAGTAAATATTCACATGAACGAAGCACCCCCGGCAGATTCGTTTTTCGGACCAAAAATCCTTACCTATACGAGCGAGTACACGGATCCAACCGGCCAACCAGCGCTAAGAATCTGGAAAACTGTGGACGGTCAGTTTTTGCACCTTGTGTACTTCGACGGGACCCAATTTTGGATGGATCGCAAGGGAACTGAACTTTGGGCACAATGGACCGACAACTTAACGATTGAAGATACCGCTACATACTTGCTGGGCCCTGTGCTTGGACTGCTTCTGCGTCTGCGAGGCGTGACCTGCCTTCACGCCAGCGCAGTTTCCGTCGGCGATCGCGCTATTGCTTTCGTCGGCTCGGAAGGAGCAGGGAAATCCACCACGGCGGCGATGTTCGCTCAGAAGGGCTGTGCTGTGATTTCTGACGATGTCGTGGCATTAACAGAACGGCAAGGAGCTTATTACGTTTTTCCAGCCTATCCATATCTGAGTTTGTGGGCCGACTCGGTGACGATCGTGTATGGCCCGGAGAAAAAACTGCCCAGTTTTTCAGCTAGCTGGGATAAGCGCATGCTTTCCCTCTCCGCGAATAACCTTAAGTTTGAGTCCAAGCAATTACGGTTGGGTGCGCTCTTTATACTAGGCGAAAGAGACTCACTGCCGGATTCGCCCCGCGTTGAACCTTTGACTCCGAAAGAAGGTTTGCTTTCATTGGTGGCGAATTCCTACGCGACGAATCTGTTAGATAAGGACATGCGTGCCGCTGAGTTCGAGTTTCTTGGCCGCATGCTTCAAAGCGTCCCGGTCCAACGTCTGATAGCTCATAAGGATCCAAGCAACATTGACCGGCTCCGCGATGTGGTTCTTCGATCGTTCGACGTTGCCGCAATTCAGTAGCCCTGTTTCCACATACGTTTGAAAGTAGCGTGCTTTCTTCAGCACACTTACGGCTTTTCGTCATTTTGATGCTCTTCGGAATGTGCCAATCTGGGTAGCGTTGAGAGTTGGCTATGACCTAGAGCGGGCCGCAAGTCCAGGGAGGCTGTTGTATGAAGAAGTTATTCGTAATCTTGGTTTTATTCATATTTTTTGCGCTGCCGACATTGGCACAGGATACGCCGGTCTTTGAGGCAGGCGTGGGGTATCAGTATCGTTCCTTCAATTTTCCGGCGGAGCAAAGGCTCAACATGAATGGCTGGCAGGCGTCCGCAGACGGAAATATCAATCATTGGCTTGGTGTGACCGCCGATTTCGATGGAACTTACAAGACTTTCAGCGGAGTAGCTTATTCCGTTTACTCTTATGTGGCGGGCCCGCAAATTTACCCGTTGGGTCACCGCACTCTGACCCCGTTTGTGAATGTCCTTGTGGGCGGCGCGCATATTGGCGCCAGGAAGTGCGGCGGCTGCAACCTTTCCGACACCGAATTTGCCTGGGGAGGTGGTGGCGGTGTGGACCTCACGGTGTCGCGGCACGTTGCTATTCGCCTGGGTGAATTCGAGTATGAACGAACGGGTTTCTTCAGTGCGGGTACCGCTGGCAGCCCCTATCAAGATAACTTTAAGGTTGGAGCTGGGCTTCTAATTCGCTTGGGGGAAAAATAAGATTCCGAGTTTTGTGAACGGCTAGTCGATTTTCCTGCTTCTTTGCGCTCTCGCATTTGGCACCAAGGCACCGACTATTTCCATTTGCTCTTAATCACGCGGTAACCTAAAGTCTCACTGCCCGCATCAAAGGGCGCTGAACCAACATGCTCAGCCGAGATTGTCTGGAGGACAATTGAGATGAAGAAGTTCGCGGGACTTTTCTTAATGCTCGGTTTTTTTTGCCTGCCCGCTTCGGCGCAGGATTCTTCGAAATACGAAGCTGGAGGAGGTTTCACTTATCGGTCGTTTGATAACTTCAATGGTTCGCGGCTCAGTATGGTCGGATGGACTGCCTACGGCGACCGTCATATCTGGAAGTTTATTAATGTCGCTGCGGATTTCTCCGGCACTTACAATAGAAACACTAATTTTGGAAACACGAGTATTTACAATTTCTTAGTGGGGCCCCAGCTCTATCCCTTCGGTCATCAGCACAAAATCACTGTTTTTGGTCAAATTCTATTCGGAGGCGGAGTTCTTCTATACCATCTACCGACCCAGAACGGATTTAATTCCGTTACGACCTCCTATGGGGGCTCGTCGTGGATGGGAGGCGGCGGATTGGATTGGCGAGTAAAGAAGCGTTGGGCCATCCGAGTTATTCAGGCTGATTATGAACAGACGCGCTTTCTTTCGGGCTCTCCGAGTCAAGGGAACTATCGCATATCGGTCGGTTTGGTCTACCGATTCGGAATAAAATAACTTCTCCACCCCGTCCTGAACTTTTCTTTATTGAACTTCTGCCAATTTGGGCTTGCAGAAGGGCCAACGCTCAGTGCAGATTACGAGTTCGTGGAGATCTCACTTGAAAGTAAAGGGTCGCGCTCGGCGCTATTAATTGCCGCGCTGGTGGTGGCGTTCCTTTTTTCTTACCAGGCCGTCCGCCTTTGGATCGCGGATCATCGCATTAATGCCGATAATCTG